>OBEQ010730384.1_pt1 | contig 14902 bp, 17 predicted proteins | sample 1670901 | NCBI WGS metagenome assembly OBEQ01 (sample SAMEA104232315, study PRJEB22302) | groundwater metagenome | biome: forest; feature: aquifer; material: groundwater | place: USA | collected 2011-08-07 | depth 5.4 m | reverse complement strand
GCTTACAGAAGCTATTTTCAACACTGGCGAACGGCTGGAATTTGACAAAAGTTTGCAGCCAGTAACTTCTGAACATTCAATTGGGGGAATAGCCGGCGACAGGACGAGCATGTTGATAGTTCCTATTATTGCTTCGCTTGGTTTGACAATTCCAAAAACCTGCACGCGTGCAATTTCAAGCGCAGCTGGAACTGCCGACACGCTTGAAGTGCTTTGCCCTGTTTCTCTTTCAATTGAAGATATTAAAAAAGTAGTAAAAAAAGTTGGCTGCTGTTTAGTTTGGGGCGGAGCAGTAAACATGGCTATGGCCGATGACAAATTGATAAAAATCCGCAACCCGCTGCGCCTTGACCCGAAAAGCCTTCTTCTTGCAAGCATTTTAGCGAAAAAGAAAGCAGAAGGAGCAACGCTTGTTTTGCTAGATATACCAATTGGCCGCGGCGCTAAAATTCTGGAATTAGATAAAGCGCGGGAGTTAGCCCAGGATTTTCAAAGCCTAGGTGCAAAAATGGGAATGAAAGTAGATGTAATAATTACAGATGGATCTGAACCCGTAAGCTATTCAGTTGGCCCTGCTCTTGAAGCACGCGAAGTTTTGAGAGTGTTAAAAGGAGGAGATGGGCTACTTGCTGAAAAATCTTGCCGGATGGCTGGATATATATTGCACATGGCGCGCGGCATAAGCAAAGAAGAAGGTTACCGAATTGCATTGCATCAGCTCAAAAGTGGAAAGGCGGATGAAAAGTTCCGCCAACTAATACAAGCGCAAGGAGGAAACCCAAACATTTCTCCAGAGCAGATTAAAGTAGGTCAATTAACTTACGGCGTGCTGGCTGAAGTTGATGGAAAAATTGAGCACATAGACAACCATGCAATTTCCCGCGTTTGCCGCGCACTAGGCTGCCCAACTGACAAAGCAGCTGGAATGGTTATACACGTACGCACAGGAGACAAAGTGCGCAAAGGGCAAAAGCTATACACTTTACACGCAACAACTGCTGAAAAACTTAATTACGGCATTGAACAAACAAAACAATTCAACGTAGTTGAAATTGAAAAGATAATAATCGAGAGCATTTAGGCCGCATGCATTATAAGGAAAGCTACTGAAAAACGTCAGAAAAGAATTGTCTTACTCTATTTTTAATATCATCTGCTGCGCGCGGCTTCAGGGAACCTCACAAGCCGTAAAAAGTCGGCTTTGGCAATAGCAACCCTTGCTTGACAAGTTGTTCGCCTGCCTTTTTGTACTCGCCGCGAAGATGCGAAGGGCAACTCTTTGAAAGGTTGTCAAACGAAGTATGCGCCGCGCCCCATTTACTTTTGCGATAAAGCTTGTGAAGAATATCAGCTTCAATTTGTTCCAAACTAGGGTTGGCCATATGAGCACAACGCCGTTTTGAAACATTTAATTCTTGCTGTGTTTAAGGTTGACAAACAGTAAAAATTACCTACATATTTGGCAAAACAACATAAATTAAAGGCAAAACGTTAATATACGTTGAACGTTCACTTAAATGAATGATGAAAACTGAAGAATCTGTATTGGTTGAGCACTTTGGCCGTTCGCCAGTTATATGTGTAATTGATTTCCTCTTGGATAACAGACTTTACGACTACTCAAAGCAGCAAATCGCCGAGGGCTGCGGCATTGGCAGGGTAACCTTGTTCAACAACTGGAAGAAAATAGAAAAACTGCACCTTGTCAAGGAAACGCGCAGGTTTGGCAAAACTAAGCTCTACAAACTAAACGAAGCAAACCCCGTTGTAAAAAAAATAATTGAACTTGAACTTGCACTGGCAGGGCAAGCAGCTGAAAAACATATAAAAGCAATACGGGCAGTTACTGCTTAAGTACTATTTCAAATATTCCTTGTACTGCTTTACAAATACGCCGTAAAGGTATTTTACAAATGGCGCGTGTCTTTTCTTTGCATCAACTTCTTGCAGGATCAAATAGTAAAGCATTTTTTCACTGTTAAAAAGGTTTAACAGGGGGTAGGCGTTGCCTAAAAGCACGAGGTTCATAAGCAAACGCGCCATTCTTCCATTGCCATCGCGAAACGGGTGAATCCGTACAAAGCGCAAATGGGCAAGCGCGGCAAGTTCAAAAGGATGTAAGGATTTTTTGGCCGCGGAGTACCATTCAAAAAACCGTTGCATGAGTAGAGGAACTTCCTCATGACGCGGGCAAATGTAATTTCCCACTCGCACATCTACTTTTCTATAATGGCCAGCTTCAGCTAAAATGCCATCCATTTCAACACTATGCAGCTTAAGCACAAGTTTCTCGTCAATTTCTGGCTTGAGTTTGAAAAGCAAGTCAACACATTTCTTCATATTTTTAACTTCCAGTATGTCCTTTGCTCTAGCTTTTACTTTTCTTCCTAGGAGAATGGAAGTCGTTTCATCAAGGGTAAGCGGATTTCCCTCTATAGCATTTGTGTTAAATATAAAACTAAAAAGCCGGTCTCTATCTTCAAGCCATAAGTTGGGGCCAATTTTATGCCCTTTCCTATAGTTGCGCGTTATAGTTTCTATTATGCGTACTTCATCTTTGTCCAAAATGCTCTTTGGACTGGTTCGTTTAGGCTTTTCAAAACCCGCAGGGGTATGCACTCCAAGGTACTTACGCGTTTTTTTCCACTTGTCTCCAACTCGCTTATTCTCAGTTAGATAGTAGTAGGTGCGCCCTGCAATTTGCTTCTTCTCTATATAACCCCCCATAGATACTTTTAGGGGGCACGTAAATTTAAACCTTTGGGGGCACGCACGGTTTAACCGGGATAAATGCAGGTACCCGTCTCGTTTTCATCTATCAAACAGCTACCACCGTAAATTGCATTGCAATCACTGATAGAAGTACATGATTGAGGCTCGCTAGGTATACCTGGCTGTCTGCCAACTAAGTCTGGTGGCTCGCCTGGCGGCTCTGTTTCATTTCCGGGAGTGGTTGGCGAAACTAAATCACTTGAATCTATTGGCTCGCCTGGCGGTTCAGTTTCACTTCCAGGCGTTTCTGCGGGTAGTGGAAATGGATCTGATGGCTTTGCATAGCCGCACGACCCAACTTCATCGCCTTCAATTATATCGCAATAACCGCCTGAACAGGAATCGCCAGGTGCACAGTTTTGCTGGCGCCTGCAATCTTCATCGGCTATACACGCAGGAGCGCGTAGACAATAACCACTATAGCAGGATTCTCCACTACTGCACTGCGTATCTGAAATGCAAGACTGAAGCTGAGACGAAGCAGGAGGGTTTCCCGATATAACTGGAGACGGCGGGGATTGTTGCAAACAACCTGCTGCTAAAAGAGCGGAAAAAACAACTACAAAAGCTAAAAGTTTCATCATTTTATAATCCTCTAGATTTCTCTAGCCTTCTCTAGCGCGGGGCAGCGCAGTTGGGGTATAGTATTCAAAATGCTCTTGCAAATTGCAGTTTTGACGTAGCACGCCGTTTTGATCTGGAAGCTCTTTTCCAGGTGCGCCTCTTACCTTTGCATGATACGCCTTGCCTGGACGCAAAACAGAAACGCGAACGTATCTATTGAGGCGTGGGCTCCATTCAAATGGGCCGGAAACTAAAGTACAGTCTCCTCTCATTTCACCCCATGCGCTATTACGGTTTAACCAAGGAATTGAAAAACTATTCCAAGCCCCTTCAACTAAGAAAACGCCTTTAGGCGATTCAGACGCGTGGACAGAATAAGGATAATTCTCTTCAAGCAAAGTCGGGTGCCCTTGCAAGGTTATGCTACATGTTCGCGGCGCGTAAATCCAACCTCCAAAGGCCAGCAAAAGATCCAACGGAAGATAAGCTCTTGAACCGTCAGGCCTAACTTGCCCACGCAGATCTACGCGCATTGTAACCAAAGGATAAGTGGGGCCAGACTGGCCGCGCATTAATAGCACATTTCCACATGTGTTTGAAACAACTGGATTTATTAGTACGCCGCGGGTCAAGTGCCCAAGAGGAGAGCGATAATCTTCTACAAAAAGCTCTGGATTGTGATACTGGCTATAACCAATAGGCGCGGCAACATTGTTCCAACCTGGTTCTAGATTAAGGGTAAGAGTAGTTACTGCGGAAGGCCTCAGGGCCGGATCATGCTCAGCAGCAACTAAAACTACAAACAACGATAAAACAAGTAAGGACAACACACTGTGCTTAAACAAAGCTATCACCAGTTACAATTACCCCCCCCCGCATTTAAAAGGTTATGGTAAAGCAAAGGTTAACCGATTGATCACTGCTTCAAATGGTTCTGGAGCCAGTGCGTTGAAAGCGGCTTTGTTTGCTTCTAAATAGTTGTTCACTTTCTATCGCTTCCAGCAATCTGAACTTTTTCAACCACAATTTTCTTGCTGTACTCTTCAAAGGTGACTTTGAAGAACTTGAAAAAATCATGCCTTCCCAAAATGTAAGGCACCTCATTAATCAACGCCACGGCTATTTTTACCTCTACAGTGTCTGGCCCTATCTTCATCTTAACCGTTTGAAGCGAGAGGGGGACAACCGCTTCACCAATTCCGCGCACCTCGCCCAAGTTTTTGCTTACATCAAGTCCAAGGAGCTGCCCAAAGCTACGTGGGACAAGAGAAATATCAGCACCAGAATCTACATACATTAAAGTTGGAAACCACTCTGCGCCATTTGCACGTATATCTATCTCTGCAACTGGGCGTAGAACTTTTCCTAATAGTCTAGACTCTTCTTCTCGGTAGATAAACTCAACCAATTTAGAACACCAAGACTAGAGTATCTGACCTTGGAACAAAGGCTAAAACCGGCTGTTTGCTTGGAAATTTCTTCTTTGCCTCTAGCCAAACTTCTCTTGGATCTTCGCCAGAAGCTACAACTTTCTCCCCAACAATAGCAATGTGCTTGCCGGCATACTTGTGATTAATACTTTCAGCGTTGCTGCTGTAAAATAACATTTCTTGAGAGTGCATGAAAAAATAGGCGCCGAACTAGAATAAAAACCAGCGCTACTGCTTCAACTCAACTTCAATAAGCACACAAGGCATTTCTATGCCGAAGTTGCGCAGAATTTCTATATCAACTTCGCCGAATGTTCCTGAGAAGTATTTTCCAGTAATCCGCGCAGCGCGGCCAAGTATGAACAAAGCTGCCTCTGGGCTTTTTTCTTTAAGCGGCTCTATTTTCAACTCGTAGTCGTCCAGGCAACGGCCAAACGATTCAACTAATGATTTAGCTTGTGCAAATGAAGCATCCGCGCTTGCAAGTAAAGCAGCTGCCTTCCAACTTGTTTTAGCTCCTGTTTCTTGTAATGTATCAACTTCAAGGCATTCGCCAACTTCAAATATTTTTTGCGGGTAAGAATATTGCTTGTTGCTTGAAATAATTGCAAGTAAACCGGGATAAAGCGAACGGCGGCAGCAGTTAAGCCCCAACGCCCTGCTCGAGTAAAGCTCTACAAATTTTCCATCGTCTGGTTTCTTCACTCTGACGGTCTGGTCTTCTTTACTCGCTAGTATCATGCCTACTACTTGTTGAAAGCCAAGCCCAGTGAAAGAGTTTATAATTTCGTTGAACAATCTTGTCTTTTCATGTTTCTTGCCAAACGTGTGGACAGAAGGCGGCTGCGGAACAAAAGAGTCAAATCCATAAGCGCGGGCAATATCTTCAACTAAATCGACCCAGTGAACAATGTCGCTGCGGAAACGTGGAACTGAAACTTGCAGCTGCGAACCTTTGGCAACTGCAGGTAACATCATTTTTTTCAACAACTGCACAGCTTGCGCTGCGGTTAAGTTTAATCCAAGCAAATTATTTGCCTGCTGTAAGCTTAATGAGTATTTTTCAACGTCCCATTCTGGAAATTCTATCACTTTATCATTAGTAGGGTATTTCACAGCCACGCTTTCAATTTTTCCACCCATGTCTGCAAAGTCAAGCGCATTTGCCGCTAGCAATTGTCTTATCATTTGCAAGTTTGTTCCAGTTGCTTCGACAAATAAATCCTGCTTTCCTACGCTTACTTTGCCAAGGTCGTTGCTGTTTGTAATTCCAGGCATTGTGAGAATTTTGCCGCTGGCGTCACGCAGAATTGGAAGTTTATTTTTCCCGCTAAACAAATGGGCATAAGCAATTCCCTTTTCGTGTTTTTTCAAAATCTCGTCTCCAGCCATTTCCTCTTTGAATCCAAGCGGGGCGAATTTAATCTGTTCAGCTGGCAGTGCAACGTAAGTGAGTGGAAACTTAAGCTGGGAAAGCTTAAAGAGGCCCATTCCGAGCACTTTTCTATCGCGGCCGAAGGTGGATGCAATTTTTTCCTGTAAATTTATTATTCGCTTAAGCGTCGAGTCATCGATATCTATTCCACGCACAATGAAATTACCTATATAAGGCCGCACGTCTGCAACGCTTTTGTCAACATTTACAACTGCGCCTTTTGCTTTTGTCAATTTTGGATATTTAAATGAATATTTTCCACGATATGCAAGGACCACTCTCACAAGGCCTTCTAGAGAAACAGTATCAAGCCTATTGCCAGCGCCAGCAATGTCTATTTCAATTTCTTCTTCAGCTGAATTTCCAGATTCTAGTTCCATTCCTATTTTGAACAGCGTTTCTCCTAGCTCTTTTTGCCATTCTGTTCCTTTTAGGCCTAATTTTTCTTGCAACTCTTTTTTTGAAAACGAAACTACTACCATTTTGACACCATTTTACTTTTTTCAGTTTGCACTTCGCATTTCATATTTTCATTTAAGTATCGCTGGCTTTTCTGGAAAATCGCGGATCCATTGTAGGTCCGTTGACGACCCCATTACTTTTCGGATGTCATCAACGCCGAATAAAATCATCGCCGCTCTTTCCAACGCTAGCCCCCATGCTATTACGTTGACATTTTGCTTAATGCCCATAGGCTGGAGGGTTTCTGGCCTAAATATTCCGGAATTTCCAATTTCCACCCACCTTGCAAGTGCATCGTGATAGCCAAAAATCTCCATGCTCGGCTCAGTGTACGGGTTAAACACTGGCTTAAAACGTAATTTTGTAATGCCAAGCGCTGAATAAAATTCCTTAAACACACCCATCAAATTGCGCAAGTTCATTCCATCTGCAGCTACGAACCCTTCAATTTGGTGAAACTCAGGCAAATGTGTCCTGTCAATTGCCTCGTTGCGGAAAACTTTGCTGATGGAGAAAAATTTGCATGGAGTTTTGATTTCTCCGCGGCCGATTTTTTCTAGATAGCGAAACGTAGTGGCCGTTGTATGCGTTCGCAAAATGGTTTTGGCAGCTTCTTCCACGCTCCAACTTGTTGCGCAGCCTTTTGAGCCTGTTTTCCAGCCATTCATATGCACTTGCGCTTCTATTTCCGCCAGTTTTTTAGGCACCTGCGCCTTGTTAGGTTGCTTAAGGAAAAAGGTATCCATCATTTCTCGGTTAGGGTGGTTTTGCGGCATGAACATTACGTCAAAATTCCAAAAACTGCTTTCAACCAAGGGGCCGTCCATTTCTTCAAAACCCATACCAACTAGTACGTCGCGCATTTGATCTCCAAGAATTTGCAATGGGTGGCGCTTGCCTCCGTAAAGCGGGGCAACTTCAGCTTCTACATTATAAGATTGAAACTTCGTTTTTGAAATATCAGCCGACCTTACAATCTGCGGAGTAACTTGCGTTACAATTCCAACAACGCCAGCGCCGCTTCCTTTTCTTTCTTTTATTGCCTTAATTGCTGCGTCAGCGCCTTTCTTTGTTATTTTAATCCACAGTACTTTTTGGTCCATTAATTTAACAAGTTTCCTCCCAGCTAGCTCTTTGAAGTCACGTTGGTTTGAAGTAGTGAGCTCAAGTGCACTGCGTTGACGCAATTGCAATAATAATTGTTCGTGTTTATTTTCTTCTGCATTCAGTTTGCGTAACAAGGTTTTGCCTGCGTTTGAAATTACAATTACCCAATTGTTGCGCTTAGCCCAAAGCAAAGCAATGGCAAACTTATCCATATCAAGCTTAGTTTTCACTGCAATGGAGCCTAGCTCTTCTTCTCCTTTGCCAAGCGCATTTACTAAAATTCTTTCAGGCAAGCCATTTGCAGCTGCATATTCGCCTTCTTCAGTAAATTGCGCAAGTGTTTTTTCCTCACGCTTAACCTCTATCGAACCTTCGGCTTCAAGCGTTGAAATTGCGCTTGCCACGGTTGAAAGCGGCATTGAACTCTTGGCGGCAATATCTTCAGCTTTGCTCCACTCGGTTGTTAGAAAATTCAATATTGCCAGTTTAATGTCGTCAGCCATTTTATTTTACCTTAAGTAGTTTCTCCACTGCGGCTAAAAAGCCTTCTGCGAGTTTAATTGAGCTTTCAGCTTCTGCTTCCTGGACTTCTTTGGGGAGTAAGTTTTCATCGCCATAGATTACCTTGTGGCGCATTGTTCTTAAAACGTTCAATTCATTTATGTATTTTGCTTCTATTTTACCCTGATATTTTTCGCGGATATACTCACAAACGGCATAGTGGCTCCTTTCCTTGAAACCGTCCTTGAACATTAAAGCCCTGCAAGAGTGGAACATCGAAGTATAGGCGCTTAGAAGAGCATCGTCGAAAAATTCCGCTTTAAGCTCTGCCTTGCCTTTATCTATTCTGCCTTCAGCTAGTTCAAGGGAATTGAAAGCTTTTTGTTTGTCGGGCTGCATTTTGGCAAGCAAGCCTTTTTTTATCAAATCTTCAATCATAGGACCACTACAATACCACCGGCTTCTGCCCGTAAAGGGAGATGGAATCAGTTACAACTTTTTCATAGAATATCTTATCCATAGAGGCTTTTTTCCTCCATTCTGTTGGGGTGTAAACGCTTATGTTGATTTCCCTCTTTGTCCCGCTGGAAAGCGCAGCAATTTCCTTCTTTCCGCGCTCATCGGCATCAGCTATAACCAACAGGTCTAAATCGCTGTTTTGGTCATCACTGCCAATTGCTGCGCTACCGTAGAGCAGAATTGAAAAAACGCTCTTCTTTGTATTCAAGATTTTTTCAACTATTTTCGCATTGCTTATTTCTTCCAGTGAAAACAACACCTTCCATTGGCGGGTTAAGAAATTGGCCAGGTTGGCCTTGTACTGGTAAGCTGTGCCTATTTTCTCACGCAGTACCATCTTCCGCGCATAGAGGTAATCTAAACCCTGCTTGGCTGCGAACACGCTTACTCCCGCTCTACGCGCTGTTTCGTTTACTGAGTAAGCCGACGCTGCGCTGCAGAGCACTTCGCGCATTACCTTAAGCAAAGCATACCTATCAAGCATCATCTATACATAACAATCGTTATTTATAAAGTTTTGTAATCGTTATCATTATGTAGAAAAAACGATTGTTATTTTAAAAAATAGGTTACTTATTTGTATCTTGGAGCGCTAAGCAGTTTTGGGCCATTCGCAGGAAGCTGAGGAGCAAACAACGCCCGCACCAGTTTTTCCACGTGGCTAGGTTTAGAATTCAGATTTATACTCTCGTCTCCTAATAACGGTACTGATGGTCGCGATAACTGCGCTACAGGTTTACCCCTCCATTTAAAAATAGCAACAGAAAAAGAACGATATGAGGCATCTTTTTCAATATTATAGCCCATAGCTTTGGCGGCATCAAAAAATCTAGGAGAGATATCAATTCTTACAACTCCCTCTCTCGGAGAAGAACCATGAAAAGTAAGGTTAACATACTTGCCCTTAACCGTATTGGAACGACGGCCAATTGGCGTGTCAACGTAAATTACACTGCGCACGTAAGGGTGTTCTCTTAAATCTACTCTAGCATTAATCACCTTACCAAGATACTGATTTGGCCTAACACCCACATATACTGATTCAGATTTGATTGGTCCGCTGGAAAAGCGTCTTGTTGGAATAGGCTTCCCTCTAAAATCAGCTGATCTGGTTTTTGCCTCTTTGACCAGTTCCCTGCAGCGTTGAATTGCATGTAAGATTTGTTCAACCATCTAATCACAACTTAAATTCCTTGCTCTCAAGCAGCTTTAGCTGCAAACACCATCTGCCGGAGGTTAACTGAATTGTTGAATAGAAAGGGGCTGCTTCCAGTTATCAGCATGGTGTGGTTTGAAAACACTTTTATGCAGTTGCACGGGGTAGTTGAAGAATCAACTGAAATAGTAATTTGCGGAACGCCGCAGTTAGAATTGTTAGCGTGGCAAGTGTTGGAAATTGGAGCAAGGCCAATTGCACCATAATTGTGAATAACTATCCCACTCGCATAAGCGGCAAACACTAATTCAGCCGAAGCTGCTGCAACTGCAGAATTATCAGCGCTAGAGCCATTGACAAGCTGCTGCCTTAAAATCAAGGATTTATTTTGAAACAGCACAGATTTAACTTGCGTAATTGGGCCGCTGTTTATTGACAAAACACTAGCTACGGGATCTTCGGTTATAATCCTGAAGCCATATAGCTTAGAATTCTGGCTGTTTTGCCACGCTATAAACAAAAACGAAGCTAGGAATACAGCGAGAAAAATCGCCACCAGCATTAAAATTTCACTTCGTTCCATTTACATCAACCAATATATTTTGCAGTAGTTGTTTTAATTCATGTAGGTCAGAAACCCAATAGTCTGGCTTTAGCCCGCCTTCATAAACGCGGTGCTGCCGCTTTACAATTGCAACTTTCATTCCAGTTTCTTTTGCGTAGCAGTCTTCATCAGCCCTGTCGCCAACCATTAAACATTCTTCTGGCTTTAAACCAGGCGTAACTGTATTTGCAAGCGCAAGAAAAGTGCGGAATGGTTCAACGCTGGACTTTTCAAAACCCAGCTCGTCGGAAATTATTATTATCGAGAAATAATTGCGCAAGCCAAAAAATTCCAGTTGCCGGCGGATGCGTTCACCATTTGCATTGGAAATAAGCGCAAGCCTTACCTCTTTTGCAGCAAGAAACTCAACTACTTCCTTTGCGCCTACTAGGAGTTTCAATTTTGAAATGAACTGTTTGTTGTAAGTATCGCTCATTCTTGCAGCTTCGTCTTCAGTAACGGGAAAGTTTAACCGTTCGCACAATTTATGAAAGAATAAACCCTTTTGCCAGCGTTGCACATTTCCACGCATTGAAATGGAAAACTCCTTTGCTATAAAATCATAAGCTTCGTCAAATTCAGCCGGAGTGACTTTTACTCCAAACGATTCCAGCACTTTAAGCATGTCGTGATCGCGTTGGAGCTCAGCTACAGCGCCATGCACATCTGCAAGCGTATCCCCCCAGTCAAAACAAACCCATTTGAACATCGGCAATCAACGCAATAATTGAAGGTGAGGAAGAATAAGTTTGTTGCGGAACTTAAATCAAAAGCTCTTTTCCACATTCGCCTAACTCGCTTTGCTCAAAAACTGCTTTAGCTTCAGCTAGCAACTTGGATTTGTCATCGTAGCGGTTAGAGAAATGCGTTAGAAGAAGTTTTTTCACTTTGGCTTTTTTCGCGTTGGTAGCCGCTTCCGTAACTGTGCTGTGCATTTTCTCTTTGGCATGTTTTACATGCTCCTGTGAAAAGCAAGCGTCGTGAACCAAAAGATCTGCTCCCTTGGAATTAGTTGCAATTGCCGGGCATTGCATAGTATCTCCAGTGTAGACGATTTTCTTTCCTTGCTGCACGTAGCTAACATCCGTAAACTTTATTATTTTACCGTTGATTGTTGCTTTGCCGTCTTTTTGCAGTTTTGTAAACAGCGCGCCTTTTACTCCAGCAGCCCTCGCCTTGGCTTCATCAAACCTACGGTAGGGAAGCCCTTCAACTACAAATCCAATCGCAGCTGGTGCATTGTGCTTGACTTTAAACGCCTTGACTGTAAAAAGTTCGTTGGAGTAAAATGGCTTCTTGCCAGCAGAAACGTCTTGAATTTTTATTTCAAAATGAGGCTTGAACTCGCGCATTGCAAAAGCAGTTTTCAAGAATTTTTCCGTTCCATCGGGGCCGAAGATATAAAGCGGTTCCTTTCTTCCCGTAAAGTTCAGCGAATGGACGAGGCCAAAAATCCCAAGAAAATGATCGGCGTGAAGATGTGAAATAAAAATGGCATTTACTCCGGCAAAGCTAACCCCGTACTTCATCATTTGCCGCTGTGCCCCTTCGCAACAGTCAAATAAGTAAACGCCGCCCCACTTTATTGCAAAACAACTTGGCGGAGAACTAGGCGACGGCATGCTTCCGCTTGTTCCTAATACTACTAAACGAATCATAGGGTTAAATATAATTAAAGAAGCATATAAGTTGAACAGGTGAAAAACTTACAAGTGGCTAAACGTAGTAAAACTTCTAAGCACAGTACAGATAACAAACCTACTGCGAAGTTTGACTTTGACACTTTCCAAAGCACAGCAGAAGTGCCAACTGGCGAAACTCTTGTAAATCAAATAATTGGCCAGGAACGCGGAGTCAACATAATCAAAAAAGCCGCAAGGCAAAAACGAAATGTTCTGTTAATAGGAACACCCGGAACTGGAAAGTCAATGCTCGCGCAAGCAATGGCCGAACTAATGCCAATTCAAGAGCTCGAAGATATTTTAGTTTATCAAAATCCAGACGATGAAAATGCACCAGTTATAAAAGTAGTAAAAGCCGGCGAAGGCAAAAAAATAATTCAACAAAACAAATTCAAGCAACACATGCTCGGTGGGCAAGGAAACATCGCTACTATGCTAATAGTAATGGTGCTTGCGTTTATTTTATTATTTTACGGACGACAACAGCTAGGCGACGTGATAACCGCTGCAATGCTCATTGGGCTATTCGTGTTAACCGCGGCAATTGCATTTGCATCTCAAGTTGGCCGCAATAGGCTAATTCCAGGAGCCGGAGAACAGGAAAGCGCCAAACTTCTCGTAGATAATTCTGGGAAGAAAAAAGCACCGTTTGTTGATGCGACAGGCGCACGCGCAGGAGCACTACTTGGGGATATTCGCCACGATCCGCTCCAGAGCATTTTAGGCAAGGAGAAGGTTTATTTTGTCAAAATAAGCTCTAAAAAAGCCGCAAAAGGGAAAAACATTAGCTCTAATAAGCTTATATCGTTTGAAAAGCTTTGGAAGAGTCTTGCTAAAAAGTATCCCACTCTTGTCGAACAACACCCTAACAATTATGAGGCAATTGTAATTCCAAGAAAGGAGACGGTTTACACTCTAGGCTACAAGAATGGAAAAGTTGTAGCCAGTAGAATTTACTCCCTTAACCGCTACTTTGCTGAAAAAGAAACTGTTCAGTTAACAGCGCCAAGCATAAACCTCACACTCACCAGCGACCACAAGCTCATAACTCCACAGGGAAGTAAACCAGCGCGCCGAACCAAGGCAGGACAACAGCTCATAACATTATTCCAATAGCCGCTTGTTTTCCGTTTTCCAGTTCTTTCAACTCCTAGCGCCTAGTTTCTCTGGGCTCGCTGTTGACTCGCAAGATCACTTTTAAGATTTTCCCTGCTTAGCAACAGGTCGGCGCAGTGCGCCTAAAATCATAAAAGCTCCTTGCTCAACAACCAAAGCGTTCGAGCCCCCTCGAAAAATCAGCGCTTGAACGGAGTTGAGCAAACTATGGAAAAATATGAAAACAGTTCACTGGAAACAAATTTCACTGGAAAAGACGTGTGTTGCGAAAGGAGCATAATGCCGCCTGTGCTTGATCCAGATATGCTTATTTTAACCGCAGATGATGTGCTGAAAACTTACCCTGAATACGAGGCGGAATCTGCAAGAAAATATTTTGAATACTTAAAGTTAAAGGAAGAAAATCCAACTTTTGGCTACAAGCGCTTAGCAAAAATGCTCGGAGTTTCTATTTCTAGGACTCGCTGCTGGAAACAATGGGATGGTAAGCCAACTTCCGTAACTGCGATTGAAAAATTAACAGCTGTAGGATTGCTTCCTCTTCATGCTGATAACGCAAAACTACCGGGGATTCTTAGATTATTAGCCGCTGGCTTTACAGATGGAGGTATTGACAAGCGGCTTAATACATTTCATTTTAACTCAGCCAGAATGGAAAACATACTGGCTTGGAAAAAAGATTTTATAGATATTTTTCCGTTTGGTGAAAAAACACTAAGTGCCATAATAACAGGCGAAAAAGAAACTTCGATTGGCGTGCGAACAACTGACAGGGCTATTGTACGTTTCTTCGCAGCATTGGGTTGCCCCGTTGGAAACAAAACAAATGTAAGCTATAAGCTACCTGAATTCCTATTCTCTATTTTAGAAGAACATAAAGCAGCTTTTCTAGATGGATTCTTCAGCTGCGAAGCGGGAATGCCCCCTTCAAGTTTTAGCATAAGTTTAAGCAAAATAGAAGAAAAGGAAATGGAACACTTAACGTTTCTCAATAAGTTCTGCAAACTGTGCGAAAGTGTTGGAATAAAATACACCTCTATAAACTTAGTCCCACAAAAAGAAATGCTAAATGGCAAACCCAGGCGAAAAGATGGCAAAACATGTGATTCTTATAGAATACTATTTAGTTTCAAGCCCGAAAACGTTATACGTGCACATAAACTAATCCCGCTAACCTACGCTGCAGAAAAGAAAGAGCGGTTTGACCGAGCGGTCAAAAAGTATCATCAGCGATATCTACCAGCGCCTATTAAAAGTTTAAATTCTTCAATTGATATTGATGCCAACAATAGCCTACAAGAAAGTGCAACGGAAGAAAGTAGCCAAGCGGAGAGCTTGGTTTTATAACGCCACTACTTCTACTGGCAACTATTTTGCAAACAAGGTTCTTGTACATAATTCTGGCGGCCTTGGCACACCCGCCCACTTAAGAGCAGAGGCTGGCGATATACATAGAGCAAACAAAGGAGTTTTGTTTATAGATGAAGTTGCCACTCTCAAGCCACGCGCACAACATGAGTTACTTACAGCAATGCAAGAAAAGAAATATTCAAT
>OBEQ012757494.1_pt1 | contig 14904 bp, 22 predicted proteins | sample 1670901 | NCBI WGS metagenome assembly OBEQ01 (sample SAMEA104232315, study PRJEB22302) | groundwater metagenome | biome: forest; feature: aquifer; material: groundwater | place: USA | collected 2011-08-07 | depth 5.4 m | reverse complement strand
TGGCCGGGTGGATCTGGCTGTACGGCGTGATGCGGAGCATGTATTGGATCAAGGCGAACTGCATCAACTGGCGCTTCGTGACATGTTGAATCCGATCGATCTGCGCGAGCGAGTTATCGATGAACTGGGCGTGCTTGCGCATGAACATCGAAGGCACGAAGTGCTCCTCGACGAAGTGCGGATGTTCCGCGCCATTGACGAACAGTCGGTGCAAGTCCTCATCGGCGATCGTGACCCGGTCGTTGGCGATGAAGACGTCGGCGGCGATCTTGCTCCGGTTGGCGAGATCGTTGGTCAGGACGCGCATCCCCTGCGCCTTCGCGTACAGGGCGGTCGCTCCGCCGCCAAAGAAGCCGTCCACGAACGTCGCCTGCGGCCACTCTCGCTGCGGAATGTGCCGACTGATCGCCTTGAAGATCACGGGGCACAAGCTGCGCTTCCCGCCGAAGTATGGAATGAGGGCGCTGAATCGACTCCACATGGTTTTGACCACGGTGATAGTGCGTCAAAGTTCAGGAGGAACGATAGAGGAGGAACGGGGGAGGAACGAGTTAGGCCCGTTGCCGATGCGTGCGCCACCGTCGGTAGGCGCGCGAGCGTTTGATGCGGCGCATTCGGAAGGTGGCATTGGTCTTGTAGCGTCGACGGTAACGCTCGTTGCGGGCCAGCCGCTTACAGCGGTCGCTGCAATAGCACTGGTGATAGGACCAGCGGGGCGTGAACCGTCGCTGACACGTCGAGTAGGCGCATGTCATCTCGGCATCGGCTTCGCCTCTCCGCCGCAGCCGGGATGCACCACCTCGCGGTACCACGGTCGGTTCTTCTTCATGACCACCGTGACCTGGTTCTCGCAGAGCCACCATCGGCACAGCTGGCACTCATACAGCTACTTGCCGCCATGTCGCTCATGGCAGTAGAGACAGGCCCACTCGGTCATCAGCAGCTGATTCGGTCATGAATCTCAGTCTCGCTCTCGCGGGCCATGGACGAAGACCGCGACCGGCCCATCCTCCCGCTGCTTGAGCATCCATGGCGCCCCGTACCGATCGAGCTGCGTGATCGCGAACTCAATCTCTGCCCGATGCCGAACCCAGATGGTCAGTTGGTGTAGGCACGACGGCGCCCGCGCACGTGACCGGTCAAGGATATGGAGTTGGTCCTGCTCATCGATGGCGATCATGTCTTCCTCTCCTACTGTCTCGCTCTGATCTGCTCAAGACGCGCCTTCAGCTCAACGGCCGAGTGGACGACCAGTGCCACCCCGCCGTTCACCTCGATCTCACGCAGCCACCGCCACTGCTCCGGGGTGGGCTGCTGGCCGGGCTGCTTGCATTCGACCTCGAGCCGCAGTCCGGTCGGCAGGACGCCGGTGATGTCGGCCGCTCCGGCGGGTCCCATGCGAATCAGCTGCCCCTTGTCGTTCTTGAGGAACCCGCTGTTCTGTCGCCACGCCTTGATGCCCATCGCGGCTAGGACGTCCAGGCACGCCCGCATCAGCGCCGTCTCCGGATTGGGTTTCCGTCGCCGACGCGTCTGCTGCTTCAGCTGTGCGAGGGCTTGCTCCTGGCTCAGCGATGATGCCGATTCTGGATCCCTCGAAGTCGAAGATGTACTGATCATCCGGCTCGTAGATCAACTCATGCCGCCGCTTCTGAAGCGCCTTGATCCGGTCGTTGCACCCGGCGACTAGCTCTGCCTTCCGTGCTTGTTCGGCCTCGATCTCCAGTTCGATCTGCTTCAGTTCTTGCAGCTTGGCCCTGATCCGCTGCGCCGGCGTCGCCAGTCCCATTGGATGCTGCCGCGGCGTGTCCTGCATCGCTCACCCTCCTTTGCTCGTCCTGTTGCTCCAATCGCCTGAGGACATGGATCACCACCGCCATGTGTTTGAGGCTGTGACGGGCATAGTCGGGCATGGCAGTCATCACGGCTTCAACCGCCATGATGTCCTCAGCCCGCGCAGCCTTCACCCCGCGCCAAAAACTTGCGCGCATCGCGAGATTGTTCAATTGATCACGCTCGACGTCCTGCTGGCGCTCGAGATAGAGCCACCAGACCGCCAGGGTCAGAACGCCGACCTGCAGAGTCGCGAGGAGCCCAATCCAGGCCGGCCCCAAGATTATTGTGGCGAGGCCTAATCCAAGGGCGGTGACCAGTGCGACCGTGAGCGTCCACTCCAACCGTCGCGTCATGCGTCACCCCGCTCCTTCGGAACCTGCAAAGATTCATCGGTGCTCAGCATGTCCAGGAACACCGCGGCGATTTCTCGTGGGGTCTTAAACCGTGCGCCCATCACGCCGGCTTGTTGAGTCGTCAAACCATCGCTCGGTCGCAGCTCGCCGTCCGTATAGGGCTCTGATCGGTCGTTCTGGGCGCACACGCGAAGCGCCTTGATCAGCCGCTCTTCACGCCGGCCCATGACCGCCAAGCGCGACAGCAGATCTTCGATTCGCGCGTTCTGGCGCTCGATCGCACGCTGCATCGATCCCTTGCAGTCGACGACTTGATCCGCGCCTTCGACAGCGAGCGCCCCGCATGTCGGACAGTTGGTCATCGGCCCTCCCGTTCACTCCTGTGGCGTGCTGCCGCACGCGTCGCTGGCTTCTCGGATCCCGCGCGCGATCCAGTACGCCACCCGCGGGACGACGGCATTGCCGAGCGCTCGAAGGCGGTCCACCCGAGCGGGAACCCCATGAGCCACTCGACCCACGTCGGGTTCAGTTGCCCACCCACTTGGTCCGTCAGATGCACCGTGGCATCCGAGCGATGGCGCTTCCCCTTGTGCGGACCGCCGCTGCCTTCTATGGCTGACGGCGTCCGCCACATTGTCCTGGCGACAGCCGTCGAGAGATCGTCCCCGCCGCTCTTCGGTCTGCATGCTCTCGCGTAATCCGGACCGCCTGGGCTCGCTTCCGGGGTCGGCCACATCTTCGCGGCCGCTTCCAGGCCCACCTGCACCTTCTTGCCGTGGTGATAGGCCGTCTTGCCGCGCCAGTCCGTGACATGCTGGACGCTGCGGCCTCCGTTCGGGACATTGGGCGTCGGCCACATCTGCACCTGGCCGGTCAGATGATGGCCGTCCTTCATGCCCGGATGTTCGCCGTAAATCGCGCGCGGTGTGGCCCACAATCCAGACACGGTCTCGTCGATGCGGGGCGCCAACGGCACAAGCTGGAATAACAAACGGCTGCACGTCGTAGCCTTCGCTCTCCAGATCAAGAAGCACCTGCTCGAAGTCCACACCGCCGTTGAGAGTAACGAGGCCGTACACGTTCTCAGCGACGACCCATGTCGGCCGGAGAGCCGATACAACGCGCAGCATCTCCGGCCAGAGCCAACGGTCATCGTGCGGGCCGCGTCGTCGTCCGGCGTGGGAAGCAGGCTGACAAGGGAATCCGCCGGTGATGACGTCGACCCATTTGAGATGGTCGGCTCCGCAGTCTCGAATGTCGGCGAACCGCTCCGCGTGCGGGAAGCGCTTGGCGAGGATGGCCTGGCAGTACGGATCAGTCTCGACCTGCCAGACGGTGGCAAACCCGGCCCAGGCAAACCCGAGATCGAACCCGCCGATGCCAGTGAACAGGCTGCCATGAGTTACGGTCCGCGCTGGATCGCCCATAGGCTGCCGATCTGAATGAGGCAGGCACCGAAATACATCAGCGACCACGGAAAGTTGCCGTAGCGGAGCAGACTGACGCTCGCGCCAGCGTTGAGCACGGCCATCGTCACGGCGAACCACGCGGGCATGAGGGCCGATTCAGCCGACGAACTCGTCGTCATTGAGCTGATCCTGGTCCGCGATTCCCGCGTCTTCCTGTTCGGCATGGGCCAGTCGGATTCCTACTGGCCGGCTCATCAAATCGACGAGGTCGGCCTGTCTTCGCCGCCTGTCCGAGAGCGGATGGCACACACACCGGTATCCTCGGTCATGCCCGCAGGTTTTCTTGTCGCCCATCAGTTCTTCCCCTTGCCGAGCAATTCCGCCTCGTAGAGCACTTGTGAGCCCAAACAAAGCAACCAGATGTACAGGCTGACGTTCAACGGCGGCGGCTCGTCATAGAACCGACCAGGGAGCTCACGATGCTCCCGATCTGCTGCTGGTCCGGCGTGCTGCTGCTCCATCGTCTCCCTCGTCGTTCACGCTCGCGCTCGGCCCCGAACTCGTCCTGCACGATGTCCTTGATCGTCGCCAGGTAGCGCACCAACTCCCACCCTCTGGGCAGAAAGTCGACTTGGCGGCTCAGCCACTCGAGCCGATCGGGATGGGTCTTGGCATAGGCGACGATCACGGCGTAGATCTTGCGAGCCGACCGATTGACGTCTGTGGCGGGCTTTCCGGTTTTGGTTTTGAGGGCCTTGACCAGGCGAGCCATGAAGACGCGCAGCGTCATCTTTTCTCTTGTCTGTACTCTGTACTCTGCTATCTGGGGATGTACCGTCGACCGGACCCCCGCGTGTCACCCTCCCCTATCACGAAGACGTGTCACCTCGCGCTGTCACTTGTGCCTGTAACCCTTTTGCCGCTGGTACTCGCTCTGATACTTCGGCCAGTTCTTGACGATCACGACGCCATGCCGATCGACCTCGATCATGTCGCACTCCTTGCTCCGGAAGCGTGCGAGGGCCTCATCGACGATGCGGGGAGAGGTGTTGAAGATGCCGGCCAACTGGTCGACCGTATAGCCGACTCCGGGGAAAGCACAGACCTTGCCGGTCACGGGCGAGATCTCCGCAAGGTCCAACAAGTCATCCCAGACGCTGCGCTGTTCCGGCGTGAGCTGGCGCTTGGTGCCCTGCGGATCCAGATTCTGTTTGCACCAACTCTTTCGCCACGCCATCGCTCTCGTCGGGAATCGCGGAGGCCGTCCATGTGGCCGACCTGCTCCAGCTCAGTCCAAGCCGTGCCGCCACTCCAGAGCACACCGGAGGCAGACGAGGCGATGCGGAAGTCCTAACGTGCCGCACCGGGCATGCCATGGCCGATGAAATTGCCCACACCACCAGCGCTGCATCATCGGATCACCTCCGGTCCCACACAGAAGATCAGCCGCAGATCTTCACGGCTTGTGCGCGAGACCGTTGGTCTTCGCCAGCCGCTCGATCTCGACTTTCCAGATCGTCGTCGGCTTCACTTCGTAGCCCTTGCGCTCCTGCAGCTTGCCGCTGACCTGGAAGTCGCCGACGAGCGCCAACTCCACCCTCCCGGCCTTGAGTCGCTCCTTCGCTCGCTTGTCGAGCGCCTCGTACTCCTTGGCTGCGGCTTCCAGCTCGTGCCGCCGCGCCAGCGTGGCCTCGAACTCGGGATCGTCGATCACGGAAATGCCGGACCCCGCGTCGATCGGGGGGTTGCAGACGCGCCCAAACGCCCAACACCGGCGGCAGTCGCTCGGATCCGTGGTGTAGGGCGGCAGCGCGTCCTGTCCGCGCCAGGCGTAGGCCTCCTTCGCATCCATCGCGGTCTCGGCGTCTCGCAAGAACCCCTCGGCCCGCTCCAGGTGTTCCTCGAGGAAGATCGGGATCCGGCGCGTGAGCCCGCGCGTCTCCAAGATGAAGAACCCGAACCGCTCGCCGTGGGCGAGCAAGTACATGAGCATCTGGTCGACGGCACCCTGGGTGTAGGGCGAGCGTTGGAAGTCCTCGACCGTCTCGATCCGCTCCGCCAGGTTCGGGTCGTAGCGCTTGATCTCGAACGGCGGCTGCTCGCCGGTTTCGAAGAGCAGCCGGCCGTCGATCCGCATGCGGATGATGATGCGGTCCTGGCGGTCCTTCAGATTCTCGCTGTGCTGCTGATGGATGACCTCGAAGCGCGGGCTGGCCCGCTTGCCGACCTGAATAAGTCGGGCGATCAGGTCCTGCTCGCGCTCCTTCCCGCGCCGCATCCGCTCCAGCGCATCCGGATCGAACGGCGGTCGCTCCTTCCAGGCGATCAACTCAAGGGCCATCTGCCGGACGCAGCGCCGTCGAGCGGAGGCATAGACGGCCGCCGGCTCCGTGCGCCCGTCGTCCTCACGCAGCTCGCCGATCCACGCCTCCTCGATGGCCCGGTCCAAGACCGCGACGCGCTCCCTGAGCTCCAGAAGCGACTGCATCGCTCAGCCCTCCAGCCCCGGCTCGCGGTCCTCAGCTGGCGCGTCCACCTCCGCCTTCGGCGGCTGCGTGGCCTCGAGAAGCTTGCCCACGATGTCCGGGTGCTTCTCCTTCAGCCGGTCGATGGCGCGTTCGATCTGCCAGTCGTAGCGGATGTCGCTGAGGGCCCGCGCCCAATAGGTCTTGTCGCCCTTCTTGTAGATCGTGCAGTCCTTGAGCACGACGTCCTCGGCCTTCTTCGTCGCTTCCGCGACGGCCTTGACGACTGCCCTGAGCAAGTCGATGTTGACGCCGGCCTTCCGGTCCGCCGACGAGCCGTAGCCGTGGCCCTTGTAGCACCGCTCGACGTCCTTCTCGGAGCCCCAGGTCGTTTTCAGCTCCTCGACCGGGACCGCCGTCATGCCCGATAGAATCCGCACGGCCTTGTTTTCGAGGTTGGTGCGGCAGGCCTCTTTGAGGTCGCTCAACTCCAGCGCCTTCGAGGCGTTGGTTTCCTTCTCGGTGCGGCCGGTGAACTGCTCGCCGCTGGTCCGCGCCCCGCGAAGGTTCTGCACGAACTCGCCGGTCAGTCCGCAAAAGGCGTCGCCCCAAATCTCGGCCGTGGTGGTGCCGTCGGAGTTTTGCGTGACCTTGACTTCCTGCGGCCGGATGTTGCCCGTCGACACCCCGAAGTGCTTCCGCACCTTCGAGCAGCCGCTCTTGCGCAGCGTGGCGATCTTGCGGCCTTCCTTGTCGACGTTGATCGTCCAATCGATCGGGTCCGTGATCTTGATCGCCCCCAGGCGCACCCGCTCGAGCGCCTTGGCCCGGTTCTCGACCATCATCACGACCCGGTCCGGATCCCGCATGAGCATGCGGTCCAGCGACAAGGATCCGGCGACCCGGCGGGCGAGCCCGCGTTCCTCCTCGATCTCCACCATCGTCGGCTCGTCGCCCATCACTGCAGAGCCTCCGTGCACTTCTGTCGTCGCGCCCATCTCCACACCTCCACTCAGTCACTCGGTCCTTGCCTCGGCGGTTCCTCCGTACCGCGCCGCCGCGCGGCCCTCTCCTCGAGGTACAGATCAAGCTCTTCGGCGCTGAGTAGGTCGATCGTGTACGGCGCCCAGTCGTCGGTCATGCGCGTCCCTCTGCCGCACATGGCCGCCGTGCCAGCCGGACTCGCAGCTCTTTGACGACTTCGGCGATCTCATCGTCGGTCAGAATCGGCAGATCCATCGCGCCAGGCCGCTCGTCCAAGAAGACCGCCAACAGTGCGCCTGGGCTCGCGAAGGTGTCATCCTCAGACGGCCTCGTGGTCGATGTCATCCCGGGTCCAGCGCATCGCCTGCTAAGTAGATCGACCATGATTGATCTATTTACTGCTCAAAAAAATAGTGCGGCTTCACGCGCAAGGCCTGGCTCAACAAATACAGGGAGCGCGGCGTCGGCTGGTGCTTGCCCGTCTCCCACCCGTGGATGGAGGCGATGTTCCGGCGAATCCGCGCCCCCACCCGCTCGAGCGACAGGCCCAGCTCCAGGCGCCGCTGGTAGAGCCGGGTACCGTTGAACCGGCCTTTGCGGATCACCGTCAGGGTGCTCATCTCACCCGGGAGTTTACTAGACCAACCATGATTTGTCAAGAAAGAGTCTTTGATAAATCTTAATCCGGTACGCTACCATGGGTTTGTCATGACGACCTCAACGGAAATCAGCCAACTGCTCGTGCGAGCGCGTGAGCGGGCCGACCTCAAGCAAGACGCGCTGGGCCGCCTGGTCCACTGCACGGCCTCCTACATCCATCGCCTCGAGAAGGGGAAAACCATCCCCTCGCCTGAAATGGCGGTCAAGCTGGAACGCGCCTTGAAGCTGAAGCAGGGGGATTTGCTGCAGCGGGTCATGGCCGCCAAGATGCAGAAGCGCTCGGCCCGCGTCGTCCAGGAGTTCAAGGATCGGGGGTTCGAGATGCCCGAGCAGGCGGGCACCGCCACGGAAGTGGTAGACCCCATCCGAGCCATCCTCGAGAAGCTGGGCTATACCCCCGATGACTTCGCCAAGCTCAGTGAAGAGGACTGGGAGACGATGCGGAGCGTCATTGGGCCGCTGTTCGAGAAGCTGCTCGAACGGAAGGCGAAGGTCGGCGGCAAGGCTCCCAATCCGGGGAAGCCACGCTCGGTCTTCATCGTCGATGACGAGATCAAGCTGTGCCACCTGGTGGCCAGCGCACTGCGCGAACGCGGCTTCAAGGTGGACTATGCCTTCAACGGCAAGGGCGCCCTGGAGCGGCTGATCAAGCGGGGGGAGAAGCCGGACGTGATCCTGCTCGACCTGCGAATGCCGATGATGGACGGGTTCGAGTTTCTTCGGAAGCTGCGCAAGATCAATACGCATTCCAAGGTCATCATCGTGACCGCCCATGCGCAAGATGTGGTCGACTTACACGCCATGGATCTGGCGATCGAGGGGTACTTCGAGAAACCGATCAACCTGCCGGATCTCTTGGCCAAAGTGGAGGAACTGTTGAAATGAAACGCCACACCGGGGCCGAGCGGCGCAAGGGCTTCCGAAAGACGTTCGACTTCGGCCTCGACATCGTGCAGGTCAACGAGGTCGCCTTGAAGCGCAAATGGGACGACGAGGTTGGGGTCAATATCGGGCAGGACGGGTTTTGCTGCTGCTCGACGAAGCAGCTCCCCGACGGGGCGCAGGTCACGTGCCTGATCTTGTTCCCCCCACCGCAAGACGCCCAGATGATCTCGGCCGAGGCCAAGCTCATCTGGCAAAAACAATTGGGTGCCGGGGCTGCGCGGCTCTGGTATCACGGCTTCGAGTTCGTCAAGGTCACGCCCTCCCATCGGAAGCTGATTGATGACGCCCTGAAGAGTGAGGACGCTTCGGCATTGCTCGGCGTGAAATAACGGCAGCAACCCACGTGTCCGATCGTCATGACGGTCCATGGCTGACACGACGGCAACCTCAGAATCTCTCGTCATCGAGTTCGGCTGCTCGACCTCCGTCAACTACTTCCGGGCAGTCGAGCTGGCTCGCCAATGCTCGCAGTATTCCGTGTCTGGCGACGGGAAATGCACGCGCCATCGCGTCGTGTGGGCGACTCCAGATCGTGACGCGCTGATCCCGCTCTACCAGCTGGTCCGCACATGGACGTCCACCCAACTCTATCTGAATGGCCGGCCGGCCTGGGGCGATGTGCTGTGGGCGTGGTTCTATTGTTTCGAGCAACGCGAGCAAGCACCGAATCCGGCGAGCTACTGCCATGAGAGTCGGTGGGATGCGCGCGAGCGGCATCCCTTCGGCTGTCAGCGGGCGGGTCAGTTGCGCTTGACGCCCGAGGCCGACTGGCTGCGGTTCGGCGCGCTGGAGTCGGACGGTGCCTGGGCCTTTGACAAATCCCGGATCCGCCACTACGTCCTCCACCAGCTGCACCTCTATCGGTTCTGTCCGGCCGTGAATCGCCCCTGGATCGACGCGTTCTTGGACGTGTTTCCCGATCGAGTCAACCCACGGCGTGAGCGCGATTGGGCCTATCAGACGAATGTGATGCGTACCTCATTGGTGGTGTCCTTGGAGATGGAAGCAGCCGCCAACGGCGAGGAGTGGCCAACCCCGGATCGTATCATCGGCGTCGGCCCGCGGAATGCTGAGGCGGCCGCCTCCATTCTCAACGGCCTCTTCACGCTGGTGCAGCTCAAGCACGGCCTTTCTGTATCGGGCGCGAATGACTTTGGGCGAAGAGAGAAAGTAGGCTGAATGGGGAACTGTCAATACTGTGGTATGGATGCGGGCTTGCTGCGACATACGCATCTCGAATGCCAGCAAAAGCACGATGCCGGCCGCAAGGTTATCGTGTCTGCCGTAGTCGACGTCATTCAGACGGGCAGCGCTCTGGAAACGGTTCAAAGCGATCTCACAAAGATGGGAAAGCTCGCCTATATTCCCGAGGCACGCCTGAAGGAAATCATGGCAGCGGGATGGGCGGAGGCACTCCAGAGGTTTCTTGAAGACGACGTCCTCTCGGAAGACGAGGAATCCCGCCTCATGACGTTTGCTGACAAGTTCGGGCTCTCCCAGGAGCAGTTGAATGTGAACGGCGCGTACACACGCGCCACGATGGCCGCCGTCCTGCGCGACGTGTTGAACGGCAAGACGCCGGCTCGGATACACGTGGACGGCGCGGTGCCCTTCAACTTGCAAGAAACTGAAAGCCTGGTGTGGGCCTATCCCAAGGTTCCGTATTACGAGGAACGGATCCATCGCTCCTACATCGGAAACTATCACGGGATGAGCGTCCGAGTTGCCAAGGGGGTGTATTACCGCTTCGGCGGTTTCCAGAGCAATCCGGTTGAGACCTCGCAGATGGAACAGATCGACGCGGGGATGCTCGGCGTCACCACCAAGCACCTCTACTTTGCTGGCTACCGGAAAAGCTTTCGCGTGCCCTATACGAAAATTGTCACGATCATTCCTCTGACCGATGCGATCGGCATCTGCAAGGATGCCGCGTCGGCAAAACCGCAGTATTTCATAATGGGCGAAGGGTGGTTCATTTATAACCTTGTCAAGAATCTATCGCACCGTGACTGATCCTCGCTGCCTAAACGGCCCGCCGCTGCCCTGTCATCCTGGCAACGACGATTCCCTCCGCTCCAAGGAGCGGGGCTTCAGAGCGCGGAGTGAGCGATGAAGGGCCGAGAAAGTGGGATGCCGCCGAAGGACATCTGGGAGGCCTTCTTCCACCCGGCCACGCTCTTAGCGACCATGGGCCTGCGGGCGGAGATGCGGGCGGTGGCGGAGTTTGGCTGCGGCTACGGCACCTTCACCCTGCCGGCCGCCCGGCTGATCCAGGGGACCGTCTACGCCGTGGATATTGATCCCGACATGATCGCGGTCACCACTCGAGAGGCGGCACGGGCAGGGGTGCGCAACGTCCGGGCCATCCGGCGAGACTTCGTGGCGGACGGCACTGGCCTGAAGCGCAGCAGTGTGGACTACGCCATGCTGTTCAATATCCTGCACATCGAACACCCGGAGATCTTATTGCGAGAAGCCTGGCGTATCCTCCGAGACGGCGGACGCCTCGGCATCGTCCATTGGCGGCATGAGGCGTCCACGCCCAGAGGGCCGTCGTTACACATCAGACCGACGCCGGAGCAGTGCATCGCATGGGCGGCGGGATTTTGTGAACCGGAGCAGCACGACCTGAAGCCGTACCACTACGGCATTGTGATGAAGAAAGGGCCGTGGGTAGGGGCTCCCGGCTTACGGCCGTAATCCTATGAGCGAAGGCGCCTCCACATCCACGAGCTGTGCCATCTACTGCCGCTACTCCTCGGAGCAGCAGCGCGACTCGATGTCGATTGAGGCACAGCGCCGCGGTTGTACGGAGTTCGCCGAGAAGCAAGGCTGGAAGGTCTACAAGGTCTACGTCGATGAGGCCCGTTCCGGCACCTCGGATGATCGCGCGGCATTCCAGGAGATGATCGGGCAGGCCACCGGTAAGCACCTGCCGTTTCAGAGGATTGTGGTCCATAAGCTCGATCGGTTCGCCCGCAACCGCTATGACTCCATCAAGTACAAGCACATCCTGCGGCGCAAGGGGGTCAAGGTCGTTTCCGCCACGCAGCCCATTCTTGGCTCCGGCGATCCAACCGAGGTGCTGCTGGAAGCCATGCTCGAAGGCATGGACGAGTTCTACAGCCTGAACTTGGCGCGCGAGAGCCTCAAGGGCATGGCCGAGAACGCGCGGCATGGCTGGTGGAACGGCGGCTATGCCCCCTTTGGATATCGAGCGGTCCACATCCAAACGCCCAAGGGCCTGAAGCGCAAGCTCGAGATCGAGGCCTCCGAGGCCAAGCTCGTCCGGCGCATCTTCTCGATGTACCTCAAGGGCCGTGGGGTTAATGCCATCCGGCATCGGCTGAACACCGAAGGGCTGACGTCCCGCAGCGGCCATCCCTTCAGCAAGAACTTCATCCTCAGCCTCCTGCGGAATGAGAAGTATTGCGGCGATGCCGCCTTCGGCAAGCGGCTGAACAAGCGCCATCGGCCGATGGACACCACGCTCGACACGATCACGGTGAAGGATGCCCACGAGCCGATCATCGATCGAGCCGCCTGGCAACGCGTCCAAGCGCTGCTCGAAGGCCGGCACCACGCCGCCAAGCATCCCCGGGCGGTCGCCAGCGAGTACCTGTTCTCAGGGCTCGTGCAGTGTCTGCTCTGTGGCGCCCACTTCGTGGGGCAGTCGGGACACGGCTCAGGCGGCCGCTATCGGTACTACACGTGCAACACGGTGATCCGCATCGGCCCCAAGTCCTGCGCGCAACGCCGTCTGAATGCGGAGGACGTGGAGCGCGTGGTGCTGGAGAAGCTGCGCTGGCATCTCACCAGCGAACAGACTCTGACGGACATGGTCCGCGGCCACAACGACGCGCTCAAACACGCCCAGGCGGACCGCGCCAAGCGACTGCCAGCGATCGAGAAGGAGCTCCTGGCGATCGAGCGTCGGCGCACGCGGCTGTTCGAAGCGATCGAAGAGCGCGCCGGCCTGACGACACAGGATATCGCGCCCCGGCTGCGCGAACTGGTCGACCTCCAGGCCCAGAAGGAGCTGGAACGGGATCAGCTCAAGGCCGTGCTCGCGGCCAAGCCAATCAAGCCATCGAAGCAGGCTATCCGAGAGTGGGTGGAGTTCTTCGAAGCGCTCTTTGCCGATCAGTCCGCGCTGGCCAGGAAGACGTTCGTGCAGTCGCTGATCGTGTCGATCACGATCGATGCCCGATACGCCACGGTGACGTACAACCCGTCGCTGACGCTGGAGCGGGACCGCATCGATCTCCGAGACGACCCAGGCGGCGGTCCCGGAGGTGGGTCGGGACCGCCGCCTGGCGGCGGTGGCGGGAGGTTCGCACAAATAAATAATGGCTCCCCGACCAGGACTCGAACCTGGGACATGCTGATTAACAGTCAGCCGCTCTACCAGCTGAGCTATCGGGGAATGATCGGTTGTTCTTCGTCGAGAAGAACGTGAGGTATCATTTTACTCTACTCGACGAGGGGCGGGTAGACCAATTATTGCGCGGGCAGATCTGTCCTCGCATCCGTTGCCCGTGTTCTGCTAGAATTGCCTCGCGCGTAACGCCGCGCGTCACGCATGCGCACACGAACTCTCTCGATCGGTCTGTTGGTCGTCGCGTCACTGGCGGTCATTGTCCTCGCGTTCTCCCCGATCCTCGTCTTGGCCCTGCCCAACGCGCGCTGGAAACGCCACGTCTATGAGGAGCTGTCCTTCGACCTCATCGCGCAGACGTCGCTGCCGCACTCGCGCGACCCTGACACGATCATCGCCGGGGCGGTCGACTACACGCGCCGCCACCTCTGGCTGTTCGACAATTCCCGCCCCTACGATGGCCGCGCGCTGGACTATCTCGTCGAGGGCGTCGGCTGGTGCGACTATTACGCGAAGGTGCTGTGCAAGCTGCTGGCCGCGCGCGGTATCCACGCCCGCTACGCGTTTCTCCAGGACCAGCATGGCAGCTCGCCGCACACGATCGCCGAAGTGTATGTCCGTGGCCAGTGGCGTGCGTTGGACCCGTTCTTCAACCTCAGCTATGTGGATGGCCGCGGCGAATGGCTTCCGTTGGAAACGATCACGCCCGAGGTGATCGACAACTTGCCCGACGTCGCGCTGCTCAAGCAAGTCAACCAGCCGCTCTATGAGAACATCTCCGAGGTCGCGCAGCAGACCTTTCCGCTGCCTCGGGCTCCGCAGCGGTCGGATGACTTTCTCGCCGAAAAGCATCCGTTTGACTGGATGACCGCCGTGTACGTCCGGCTCTTCGGGGCGCGCTTCGCCGGATGGTTTCAGGACCAGTATTTGCCGCCGATCCTGGCGGCGATTCCCGATCCCATTGATCGGATCTGGTACCGGGCGCGCCACTATCATCTCTATCGCCGGTCGGCCGAGGCGGAACCGCTGTATCGCGCGCTCCTGGCCGATCCGGCCGCGCGACGCTACCACGAGCGGACGGCGCTGTTTTTCTGCCGACTGCTCATGCGCGAACAGCGCTATGCCGAGGCGATCGATCTCCTCCAGGCGTTCTCACGACAGTCGCTCGCGCTTCAAACCCAACGGTGGCTGCATTTTCACCTGGCCAAGTGCTACGACTTGCTGAATCGACGCGATCAAGCGATTGCCGCGTATCAGACCTACCAGCGGCTTCAAGGCCGGAAATACTCGGTCGAAGCGGTGAAGCGGCTGGCCACGCTGCGCAACTCCCAGCTTTAATACCCACCGACTTTCATTGTTTGAGCCCCTCTATGAGTATCCTCACAACATGACCCCCCTCGATCTCTACCGATCCAACTTCAGCAATCGAACGTCCTTGAGGTACAATGCGCGCATGCCTCGTGATGCGACTCGGCTGACGGCGGCGGCGCTGCTGGCGGCCGGACTGCTCGCAGCCTCCGTATGGACCGCGTGGCCCGGTCGCGCGCAGCTGCCTCGGCCGCCGGCGCGCTTTCCTTCCGGCATCTACTACATCCGTCCGCACGGGGACCGCCCGGGCGGCGTCCTCACACGCCTTGGCGGAAACGTCGGCTTCACGCTGAACCTGCCGCCGAACGGGTTTGATCTGCGGCCCAACAAGCTCGTCTACACGCTCGACAGCGCGATCCATCTCGTCGACCCGTCGGGCGAGGATTTCGTGATGGTGATCCCGAGCTTGTCGCACATGGCCTTTCCCTCGTTTTCGCCCGACGGGCGCAAGCTCACGGTCCAGGCGATCGACGACCAAAACCCCGGCAACCTCAACATCTATGTGA
>OBEQ010145696.1_pt1 | contig 14905 bp, 11 predicted proteins | sample 1670901 | NCBI WGS metagenome assembly OBEQ01 (sample SAMEA104232315, study PRJEB22302) | groundwater metagenome | biome: forest; feature: aquifer; material: groundwater | place: USA | collected 2011-08-07 | depth 5.4 m | reverse complement strand
CTTGTAGGGTGGGCACCGCCCACCAAATTACTTTTACGACACCCTCTCCCGCGTGGGAATGATGGTGTCGTGCAACAGCTTGCTGATTAGCTGCAATTAATTTATCCTTATCGTGCAAGTTAATAAATAATCCAGTGGCAAGTCTTTTTCAGTTATAGATAATGACTTTTCACCGATAGAGTTAAGCGCGAGTGGTATCGCTCTTCTATACTTAAAACCAGGGTTTGAGATACATATTTCTGGTTTTAATTATTGCTATCTTGATGAATTGCACAGGTTGTCTTTTTAAAATACGCGCCGCGTTGCTACTCAAGGGTAGCGCTAATAGTTTGTGGCGAAATCTTTACGCATTATTATTCTTGCTGAACTTGTCGGCGATCACGCGTGCAGAATATCAAACGGCAACGCCATTATTGATCGACAAAAATTTTACCAGTCAGAGCATTCAAGAAAACATTGATTACTATGTCGATGAGACCCAAACGTTAACCATCACCGATATATCGTTGCAGCCCCAAGCGTTCTCGTTTAAAAGCCTGCTTGAGCATAAACCTGAAAAGAACAGCTATCGTTCGGCGATATGGGTCAGGGTGAATCTGGTCAACCAGAGTGATGAATTGAAAACGATTGTTTTTCACAATTATCATGCTCGCTTTAATGAGTTGGATTTTTATAGGGCCGATGCTTCAGGTAATTACACGGAAATTATTACCGGTATGGAGTTTCCGCGCGAAACTCTCAAAACAATTGATCAAACGGCAAAATTTTCGGTGGTGCTCAATGCCGGTGAAAAATCGTTTGTCTATTTTAAATTTCGCGACAGTCAACTCATCCCACATTTTACTTTCTACGCTTATGACCAGTTGGTTTATTATGATTCTCGCATTGTCTCACAGGCATTTCTTTCGTCATTTTACGCTTGTATGGTGGCGCTCTTCGGTTACAACTTATTTCTAGCGTTTTTTTCCGGCGTGAATCATTACAAGTATTATGTCATCTTCATGATTCCCACCATCGGCGTTAATGCCATGATGGACGGCACTGGCTTTTTTCTCCTGCGCCCGACGACACACTATATGTCAGTTTACGGTATGTCTGTAGCAGGAATGGTGGGACTGTTCTGTTATTTAATGTTTGCTCGTCATTTTATGTCACTTGCCTATCACTATCCCAAACTCGATAAAATTATTCGACTGGTACAATATTCTGCGCTGGCACTTTTGGGGCTGCTGCCTGTGGTTGGCGCTTGTCATTTTGAGTCTTATATTCTGGGGCCGTTTAATATCGTGGTTTTTTCTTTCATCATGTACATAGGCATAAGAGCCACCAAAGATTCTCTACCTTCTGCGAGTTATTTTCTACTTGCTGAAATTGCGTTGACTACGGGTGCTCTGGCAAACCAGTTGCCGTCAAACTTTGGCCTTCTACCAATTAATATGATTACTATTTATGGTTTGCAATTAGGGAGCGGAGGCGAGGTGATGCTGTTGGCGATTGCCATTGCTGATCGCATTAAACGTTTGAGTCAGGAGAAAGATCTTTACCACGCCCAAGCATTGCAAGCGGCCGAAAGCAGCAACCACCTAAAGAATGAATTTCTCTCGACTATCAGCCACGAATTGCGCACGCCTATGAACGGCGTTATGGGCAATATCGATCTTTTGCAGGATGACTTGCTGGATAACAAACACAAAGGCTTGTTGAAACATCTGTCGCGTTCGGCCGACGATATGATGCTGCTGATAGATCGAATTCTTGGTTTTACCGAAATACACGCCGGTCAATTGAAGCTGCATAAAAATCCCTTTGGACTGCAGAGCATCATCCAACCCATTATTCGCAACTATTCGGATCGTTGTAATGCCAAGGGTCTCGAATTTATTGTCGATATCGATAAAAGTGTGCGCGATGATTTTAATGGTGACAGTCGCAAGCTGGTCGATGTTTTGGATGCGCTGTTTGACAATGCGTTGAAGTTTACTTCAGCGGGCGAAATTAATCTTACGATCAAAGCCCTAACCACACTCAACGACCATTCGATGCAGTTGCTGTTGTTTCAAATAAAGGATACGGGTTGTGGCATACCAAATGAAAAATTGGGTTCTCTTTTCACTGCCTTTCAGCAGGGTGATGGCTCATACAGTCGAGAATACGGTGGTTTGGGTTTAGGTTTGGCAGTCTGCCGTGTGTTGGCAGAGATGTTAGGTGGCACGATTGAGATTGAGTCTGAAGAAGGCAAAGGCTGTCTGGTAAATTTGCGCGTTTCACTTGAATACCACAACACGTCCGATGAAGATCTGGCTAAAAATAACATAAAACCGCAACGGTCGCGTTTTGATGTCAGCCCGCGCCATGTGCTGATCGTGGAAGACAATGCAACAAACCAGATAGTTTTAAAAACCATGGTGCAACGGCTCGGTTATGAAGTGACAATTGTCGACAATGGTAAACAGGCCGTTGATTGGCTGGATACCCACAAAGCGGATATTGTGCTGATGGATTGCCAGATGCCGGTGATGGATGGCTTCCAGGCTACGCGCATGATTCGCGTCAAACCTCATCCGGTGTGTAATATTCCTATCGTGGCTGTCACGGCAAACGTACTCTCAGGCGATCGCGATTTGTGTCTGGAAGCTGGTATGAATGACTATATTAAGAAGCCGGTGAGTAAAGCGGTTATCGAAGAAAAGCTGCATCATTGGTTGGGGACTGAATTTAATTAAGATTTTGTTAAGAACTCTTAGGATGAGCCTCAAAAAACTCCCAAATAATTTCCGCTAAATCAATTTTATCATTATTAAAATACAATACATGACCGCCGAGAGGTTGTCCGGTGGCGTTTATCTCGCAGAGCGCAACTTCGGCATTACCTGCGCAATCGGTTAACTTTTTACAATAATTATCCCCCTGATGAAACATTATTTTCTGCTTGCGTGAACACTCATTGGCATCCGCCCAACTGCGATAAGATCGTTGCATGCTGGCAGAACGCGGCCAGAATTCGTTGGGTGAATACTCCTTGAGAATATCTACCGTCGATTCCATCGCAGTGGGAAACCCAAAATAGCCGCCACCATTGGGCACCAGACTATCAGTCGGTGTGACAAAATTTATAATGGATATGGGTTCGCTAGGTTGGCAGGCATAACCTTCCCCCATTAAAAATGAAACCGGTGCTACCGCAGCAAAAATATCGGCAGCGGCACAGCCAAGATAATGACTTAATGCGGCGCCGTTGGACAAGCCACTGGCATAAATGCGTTTGTCGTTAATCTTGCCGGCCTGTTTAATTTCTTCAACCAGTTGCCGCACAAATCCTAGATCGTCACCGCCAGTGCCATTCCAATCGCAGCAGAATTCCCCATTAAACAGTGGCGGCGTGCCTTGGCCCTGTGGCCAGGCGATAATAAAATTGTGTTCATCTGATTTTGTGAGGAGCCCTGAAAATATCAGCTGTGAAATGTTGCCAGCGGCGAAGCCGTGGAAGTCTAGTACCAAGGGCACTGCTTGATCGCCGTGGTAACTTTCGGGTACATGGAGAATATATTGGCGTGATATGCCGTCCACAGCTGTTTCACAGGAATAAGTTCCGGGTTTGAGGGAGGCGCAATTATTGCCATCGCAACCTACTAAGATGCACTGCAGGCAAATCATCAGGATGAGCTGCAACAAAGAAACTGACCCACGTTGAATTATCATTATTATTCTCCCGGTGGGGATGTATGTTCAGCGTAACATTATCGGGAGATTAACGAGCCGATTCGTAGAAGACAATGGGTAAAATAGCGATGGGTGCTGGCAAAAGTGCAAAATGAGTAGTTTGATCGTGGCTAAAGAGGCTGTCGCACAGTTAACAAAGCGCGAGCTCCTTTATGCCCTCTCCCTTTGGGAGAGGGAGATTTGCAACAGCCTCTTTAGCCGCGATTAAACAGTTAGTATTTATTCGCCAGAAAATCCGCCACCAAACGATTGTAGGTGCCATTTTCCTGAATGGTTTTAAGACCCTGATTCAACTTCGTTAATAATTCTTGGCTTTTGGCTTTCTTTTTGGAAAGGATCAGATAACTTGGCACCATGGTGAATTCCGAGGGAACCTGGGCGAGGGCGCCGATTTCACTGGGGGAAAAGTTCTTGTTCAGCGTCGCCTGACCACCCAATTGTGTGGCGACACAAAAATCAACTTTGCCAGTGAGCAAGTGATAAAAACTTTCTTCGGGGCCGTCCGCATAAACAGGTTTAATGCGATCTTTTTCAATCAAGGTGTTTAGCAGCTCGGTGTAATTATAGCCGCGTTGCACACCAATCGATTTGCCGAAAAGTTTGCTTACCGGCGTTGTTTCCAGATTGGCGTACAAGCGTTTATAAATCACCAATTCATGTTTCATGATCGGGTCGCTGTAGAGCAGTTCATCGCTCCATTGCCGCAGTTGTGTCCATGCAGCCATGCCGTCAATCTGGCCTTTTTTGGTTAAGTCCAGTGCCGATTCGAAGGGTATAAAATCGTAATTCACTTTAATGCCCTGGGTGGCGAAGGCCTCTTTAGTGATAAGCGATAATATTCCGTGTTCTTTCAGCGCTTCACCAGCGAAAGGCAGCCAATTTTGATTGGCGAGGTTGATGGTATTGGCCCTGGTATTAGAGTCGCCGGCATTGACGGGTATTTGCCAGACCAGAAGAAACAAAGCAAATAGATAATTCTTCAGCATAACTTTTTAGATCCACCCTCGCTCAAATGTAGTCTCTGAGGTTTTTCAAATGAGTATTTCAAACTTATTGTTGAGGCAAATTGTATAAGTAGTTTGGCTATAAAGTTGTCTCAATTCTAGTGGCGACAATTGTAACGCGGATTGTTTAAAACCACACTGGTTTGCTGTGAGGAAAAAATTTGCGAATTAGGATGTTTATTTAATATTCGGCTCTTGAAATTGAGCTACTGACCCCCATTTATCCCTTCAATTTGACGATGTTAAATGACTTCCACCAAAACAATGGTCGAAGAATATCATTTGGCTGATTAATATACATTTAATTGAGATGGAGTTATGTCAACAATGACTGTCGAAACGCAAAAAGAAACGTTAGGTTTTCAAACGGAAGCGAAGCAATTACTGCACCTGATGATTCATTCTCTCTACAGTAATAAAGAGATATTTCTGCGCGAGTTAATTTCTAATGCATCGGATGCAGCGGATAAACTTCGGTTCGCGGCACTGGCGGATTCCAGCCTTTATGAAAATGATTCCGAGCTGAGCATTCGCATTGAATTTGATAAAGATGCCAAAACCATCACCATCACCGATAACGGTATTGGTATGAGCCGCGAAGATGCCGTCTCCCATTTAGGTACGATAGCCAGGTCAGGGACAGCACAATTTCTTGAGTCGTTAACCGGTGATCAGAAAAAAGATTCGCAATTGATCGGTCAGTTTGGGGTTGGGTTTTATTCCTGCTTTATTGTTGCCGACAAGGTCATTGTTGAAACACGCAGAGCTGGCTTACCTAAAGAAGAAGCTGTGCGTTGGGAGTCTTCTGGTGAAGCGGATTTCTCAGTTGAGAGTATCGAACGCGAAAAACGCGGTACCACTATTATTCTGCATTTGAAAGAAGAGGCACTCGAATACGCTGATGGTTGGCGTTTGCGTAACATCGTCAAAAAATATTCCGATCATATTTCGCTGCCGGTCATCATGAAAAAAGATGCCATGCCCAGCTACAATGAAGAAGGCGAAGAGCAACCCGCTACCGAAAGCGAACCGCAGGACGAGACAGTCAATATCGCCAAAGCGCTCTGGTGTCGCTCGCGCAGTGAAGTATCCGACGATGAATACAAAGAATTTTACAAACATGTGTCCCACGACTTTGAACCGCCCATGCAATGGAGTCATAACAAGGTTGAAGGCAAGCTGGAATACACCAGTTTGCTCTACATTCCTGCACGTGCACCTTATGATATGTACAACCGCGATGCCTCGCGCGGGGTGAAACTTTACGTGCAACGCACCTATATTATGGACGACGCAGAGCAGTTCCTGCCGCTCTATTTGCGCTTTGTTAAAGGCGTGGTGGACTCCAACGATCTATCGCTCAACGTGTCGCGAGAAATTCTGCAAAAAGATCCCGCGATTGAGTCCATGCGTGGTGCCTTAACCAAGCGTGTGCTGGATATGCTGGAAAAAATGGCCAAGAGTGAGACTGAGCAATACGCGAAGTTTTGGCAACAATTTGGCAACGTTCTGAAAGAAGGCCCAGCAGAAGACTTTGCCAATAAAGAAAAGATCGCCAAGCTGTTTCGCTTTTCTACCACCCATACTGACAAACCAGAGCAGGATCAATCGCTCGATCAATATATTGAGCGCATGAAAGAGGGCCAAGATAAAATCTACTTCAGCGCGGCGGAAAACTTTAACACCGCGAAAAACAGTCCGCATTTGGAAGTGTTCCGCAAAAAAGGTATTGAAGTGCTATTGCTGTCAGATCGCGTAGATGAATGGTTGATGAGTCACTTGTTTGAGTACGAAGGTAAGAAGTTTCAGGATGTGGCACGCGGCGAGCTTGATCTGGGTATACTCGACAACGAAGAAGAAAAGAAAGAGCAGGAGAAAGTTGCGGAAGAGTTTGAGGGTTTAGTGGAACGAGTCAAAAATTCCTTGAGCGAAAAAGTGCAAGAAGTGCGGATCACCCATCGATTAACAGAATCACCGGCCTGTCTGGTGGTTGGTGAATATGATATGGGTGCGCAGATGCGTCGTATCATGGAAGCAGCTGGGCAATCAGTGCCGGATTCCAAACCCATTTTCGAGCTCAACCCAGCCCATCCGCTGGTTGTAAAACTCGACAAAGAAGCCGATGAAGATCGCTTTAAGGATTTGATTGAGATCCTCTTCGATCAAGCCCATTTGGCGGAAGGCGGGCAGTTAGCAGACCCTGCTGCGTATGTGCAACGCTTGAATAAATTGCTGTTGGAGTTGAGTAATTAATATTGAGTAAATAGAGCATTGTAGGATGGGTGGAGCGAAGCGCAACCCATCAAATGTATTCCCGGAAAAAATGATGGGTTACGCTTCGCTCCACCCATCCTACGAAGTCTCCCAATGTCTTAAAAGGAGGCGGTCCAATCATGTGACCGCCTTTTTATTGTGACCTTTTTTATAGTGATAGGTCGGGATCTCCAATGGATAAAAATAAAACCAAAATAGCTGTGTTAGGTGGAGGTAGCTTTGGCACCACGCTCGCCAACATGGTGGCTGAAAATGGCTTCCATTCCGTATTGTGGGTGAGAGATGCGCAATCGGCGGCCGAGATTCAGCAGCACAGGATCAATGCGCGTTATTTGCCGGATTATAAACTGCACGAGAATCTATTAATTACCGCAGACATTAACGAGGCTGTCACCGGCGCTGAGGTGGTGTTAATTTCGGTGCCCAGCAGTTCGGTTCGCGAAGTTGCTCGCAAAGCAGCGCCATTAATCCTCAAAGATACGATTGTCGTCAGTACCACCAAAGGCATAGAGAAAGACGGTTTTAAACTGATGAGCCAGATTTTGCAGGAAGAAATTCCCCAGGCGTCGATAGCGGTTATCAGCGGTCCCAATATTGCAAAAGAAGTTGCCGAGCGTCAGTTGACGGCTACAGTGGTCGCGAGCCATAGCGAACAAACCAATCAGGTTGTGCAGAAAGTTCTGCAGAGTAAATATTTCCGCGTTTATTCCAATCAAGATGTGTTCGGTGTTGAATTGGGCGGAGCGCTGAAAAATATCTACGCGATTATGGCCGGAATGGGTGCCGCGCTCGGGGTGGGGCAGAACACACTCAGCATGTTAATGACGCGAAGTTTGGCTGAGATGGGGCGCTTTGCCGAGGCATTAGGAGCCAATCCAGCAACGTTTATCGGTCTTGCCGGAGTTGGAGATCTTATCGTAACCTGTCTATCGCCCCACAGCCGCAATTATCGGGTTGGTTATGCGTTAGGTCGCGGCGCGGACTTGGATGCGGCAATTGCTGAGATTGGCCAGGTCGCTGAAGGTGTCAATACATTAAAATTGGTGAAACATAAATCTGATGAGTTGGGCATCTATATGCCTTTGGTCAATGGATTATATGAAGTGCTCTTTAATAAAAGTCCACTGGGAAAAGTGATCGAAGGTTTGATGACGGGTGAGCAGAATTCTGATGTCGATTTTTCCATGCACTCTACGGCGTTTTAGGCGTGTACACGAAATAACTTCTAGCAATCATTCCCTCTCCCTTTGGGAGAGGGTTAGGGTGAGGGCAATTGAGCCAGTTGAGAAAAAAATCTCGAAATTTAGGAAATTCAACATTTTTTAGCCTCACCCCAGCCCTCTCCCAAAGGGAGAGGGAGTTGCACAACAGCAGGCTTATTGGCCAAATCTCTTTCTTTGCGTTATTCTAAAAGTGAGATAAAAACACTGATCATCGCAGGCATTTTAATGAAGCTATTGTTGATGCGCCATGGTGAAGCTGAGGCAAATGCATCCACCGACGCTGAGCGCGAACTGACGCGTACGGGTAAATCCGACAACCAATCCATAGCGCGTGCTATGGCTGAACGCGGCTTACAGCCTGAAATCATAATCGCCAGTCCTTATCGTCGAGCGCAACAGACAGCGCAAATTGTGCAGCGCGAACTGACGAAGAGCGCTACTAACAGTCCCGCCATAGAAACCTCTGACTTGTTTACCCCAGATGAAAACGTGATGACGGCGATTCGTTATTTAGCGACCCGTCAGGAACAGACGATCTTGGTTGTTACGCACAATCCGTTAGTCTCGGGGTTGATAAACATGATCTGCTCTGACGCTGGTGTGGTTCGCATGGGCACCAGTTCTGTGGTGGAGATTGATGCCGAATTCGTTGATATAGGGAGTGGCGAATTACAGTGGCAACGGCATTGTTAGCGGGTCAATTTCGATTGTTGTGGCAAACGTATTAATGTTTTATCCACTGTGCTGAGATCAACCCCTTTAATATCTGCTCGATCTATTCGCGTCGCTTCATTCACCTGCGCAAAATCCATTTTGGCATAGGCGAGAGTGGCCTTTTCGAAATCCGTGCCACTGATATTCGCGTAACTCATGTTGGCATTGCGTAAATCAACTCGTTTGAAATTAGCATTATTTAAATCTGCTCGCTGCAAGTCAGCTTGACTGAGATCGGCGCCGTTAAATTGGGCTCCGCCAGCTTGTATACCGACTAATGATGCCTGCTTGAAATTTGCTTTTCTAGCCCAGACATTTTTCAGAATCGAGCCGTTGAGTTTAGCCTTATTAAAGTTTGTATTGATCAGCCACGCAAGTTGCAAATTAACGCCACTGAGTTGGGCATTGGTGAATTGCGCGTTACTGAGGTTGGCAGCGAGAAAGGTTGCGCCAGTCGCATCGGCATTTTCAAAATTGCTTTTGCTTAAGGATGTAGCGTTAAAAATGGCCTTGCGTAGATCACGCCCTTTAAAGTTTATGCCATCTAATTTGGCGCCGCAGAAATTGGCGCGTCCAGGTTCTTCGGTGGAAAGATTTTTGGGCAATGTTTTCAGCCATTCCGTATGAGCAGCTAAAATCTTATCGACTTCAAGTTGCGTCAACTGTTTGCCCTGGAAGGGGCCTTTGCAGGGCGCTGCTGTTTCAAGTGATGTGATGTTGATTTTTTCAGAACTGCTTTCAGAGCTGTTGTCGAAACTGTCTTCGACGTTGGCTTTAGGAAAGGTTTCAGCAATGGCAGAAGAGATCAGAAACATGGCGCACAAGAGTAATTGAAGTGATTTCTGTATTGTGCTCATCTCTCTCTTGCGCTCTGCTCGCTTTGTTTGAGTGGGTCCAGACCTTGTAAATTTAATTGGGGTTCTGGTATCGCTGTAGTGTAAATTGAGTAGTTGTAGGTTTAGAGATTTGCTATTGGCTTGGTTGGCCTGCTCGCAAATTAAGCATTTGTATGACGGCGATACCTGTTTTGTGTTCTGATAGGTAAGTCTGATCGGTAAGCTAGTCAAACGCAGTTAACATTCTTCAGTAAGGTGCGCTTCATAAGTAATGCGTGAGGATAATATAATAAGTGGCTATTTTTACCAATAGTTACCAAGACGTATTAATACCGAGCATTAAAAATTGGAAAGATTAAATATGCAGAATCCAGAAAAGATTTCATCCGCCGAAGAAGTTATTTTTGATGTTCAGGGCACGAAGATCGCGGCCAAAGTGTGGGGACCTACTACCGGCGCAAAGGTACTGGCTATTCACGGCTGGATGGATAACGCCAACAGCTTTGCTAATTTGGCGCCAATGCTTGACGGTATTCGAGTGGTCGCAGTGGATACCGCGGGCCACGGTTTCAGTGATCATCGTTCCACAGATGGCGGTTATAATATTTGGGATGACCTGCCTGATCTGATGGGTGTGGTTGATCAATTAGGGTGGCAGCAATTTTCCTTGCTGGGGCATTCACGCGGCGCCATTATTTCAATGTTAATCGCGGGCACGTTTCCCCAGCGAGTGCAGCGCGCCATCATGCTCGATGGCTTCTGGCCGGATCCAGTGGAACCCGCCAATGCGCCACAGCAGTTGGCCAAATCGATCCTCGATCGGCAGAAATTGCGCTCTGTACCGGCCTATCATGACTCGATTGAACCTTTCGTCAAAGCGCGCGAAAATGGCTTATTTAAACTTTCACCACCGGCGGCAAGATTATTGGCGGAACGCAATGTAATACTCACTGCCGATGGCTACCGCTGGTCTTCCGATACGCGTCTGAAAAACGCCTCAGCGTTAAAACTCACGGCGGCACATATTGAGGCGTTTGTCGCGGCGATACAGGCACAGGTAAAGGTTGTTATCGCGGAGCAGGGTATTCCGATCTGCTCGCAAGCCTATATGGATCAACTCAGGGCGGTGCCCAGTATTGCGCTGGAAATAGTTCCGGGGACTCACCATTTACATTTGGAACCAGAGTCGGTACAGCGGGTGGCGGATATTGTTAAAGAGTTTATCTGCCGGCCTTCGTAACAGTTTAAGAAAGTTTCGATTAGCGTATTTAATAATGTGCGGGATATGATAAACGACTATGACCAAGCGATTTTTTGTTGTTTTACTTTTATGTCAGCTGGCAAGTTTTATCACGCCGGCTTTGGCTGCCGAAACTCCACCGCAGTTTGTGACCTTTCCTGAAGCTGAATTGATCTATTCTAAACGCGAAGATGTCAGCAACTATCAACTCATTTTAGGTTCGCTGCGCAAAGTCGAAGGTGTATGGTCTGCGGAACATGAGGTCCGGGTGCCGGGAAAATTGTTTTCCTCCACTTATTATATTCCCAAAGAATTCAGTTCTGCAGATGTCTTTAAGCATTACGAAAAACAATTTTTAGCGGCAACCTATAATCCGCTTTTTCGTTGCGAAGGACAGGCCTGTGGGGCTAGCAATCATTGGGCGAATGAAATCTTTAAGCATAGAGAGTTGTATGGTCCCGACGACGAGCAGTTCTATATGGTGGGAGAATTATCGACCGACTCGGATGTCTATTATGTCGTTTTGTATGTCAATAAACGCGGTAATCAAAAAGTTTACGCTCAGCTTGAATTGCTAAACCATCCTCGGCACAACGACAATCAGGCTATCAATGGCGCTGATATGTTGTTTTCGATTTGGGATAATGGCTTAGCATATCCGGTTTATATTGATGCCAAGGATCAAAAACTCAATATCGCCCGCGATGCCGACCTGCTGCGCGACGTGGTGCTGGTATTGAAGGCTCATCCCCAATTAAAACTCTATATAGTCGGCCATCAATATGGGCCGAAAACGTTGCCGATATTGCAACAGGAATCACTCGAGAACGCGCAGCGATTACGCCAGTATCTGCTGGACCTTGGCATTGGGCCCGAACGCTTGACGGCTCATGGCGTAGGTTCTCTCGTCCCAGGAATCGGTAAAAATCGTGTTGAATTGGTAGCCAATAAAGATCGTTAATTGATCGTCTCTATTGCTCAAGGCATTATTAGGTGGTGATTCAGCTAGCTATCGAAAACCTCAGGAGGGCTATCAATAACAGAATTCTGCCCTATACTGAATTGACTTTAAGGCAGTGCCATAAAGATTCTTTGGTGATGATATGACCGTGATAGGGTGCGGGCTCCGCACTAAAATTTCATCCGCCGGTAACTGTCGGGATATTAGGTTGGTGGGCGGCAGTGATTGATAAAGACCGGATATTCGCAGGCGATCGACAGCAGATAGAAGAGCTGTTGTTGGCCACTATGCCTGCCGCACTGACCCGTGAGCTTGAGTCCCCTAGCAGTGCAATAAAGAGCAGTGCCATAAACAGCAGTACTATAAACAGCAGTACTATAAAATATCCCTCCGAGCAGCAACTTTGCAGCTTCTTGACACAGTTTCAACAGCAAGCCACCACGTCACTCCTTGGTCCGTTGATAATTCAAAAATTACACCTATTACACGATGACTTTACTGTCGCGCCTAAGCATCTCGCCATTATTGCTTTTATTGAATCCCTCTTGAATGACATTGAGCACCACTGCAATGTTGATCCGATCCTCTTAGTGCAAATACAAAAGCTCAAAGTGGTGGTGGTAAAAATTGCCCTGCTTGAACCGAGTTTTCTCACCGCTGCCCAGCATATCTGTAAAAATATTATCGATGAAATCTTGCAACATGGCGTTGGATGGTATCCAGGTCTGGGAAAATCTGGCAGGCGGTTTATAGAAAAAGTAGAGTTGTGTATCGATAAGATCTGCACTGAATTTCAATCGGATAGCCAAATTATTCGCGATGCTGGTCGAGAGCTTATCGACTTTCTTGCCCGAGAACAGCAGATAGCTAAACAGTTAACAGTGCGTTACGTAGCAACCGAGACTGGTGTTGTGCAAGCGAAATACGCACGCAGTGTGGTCATCGATCTACTTAACAAGAAGATGGTCAAGTACCCCTTACCCAAGCTAGTGAGCAATTTTTTACAAAACGATTGGAAAGAGTCCTTGATTTTGATTCTGATAAATCATGGCGTCGGCAGTAAAGAGTGGGCCCGCGCCACCCGATTGATGGAACACTTAATTTGGTCAATTCAACCGACTGAGGACGCTGATGATTTACAAAAAATTTATAATATCATTCCGCGTATTGGCGCTGGCCTGGAAAAATCGCTCATCAGCCTGAAATACGACAAAGCAAGAGCAGAACAACTGCTGACACAAATTCAAGAAGTGTATTTAAGAGTATTGAAGCGGGAAAAGATCGCCTATCAACCCGTTGCGCCTTTAGTAGATCCAGAGCTAGAAGCTGTGGCTGTGACCGCGGTGAGTAAAGAGCTGCTTAAAAATATTGAGCCATTGCAACTCGGTCAATGGTTTCTTTATTACACCAATGATAATGAGATTATACGTTGCCGCCTGGCGCTGAAATTACCGGAAATAAATCAATTGCGCTTTGTTGATCTTGGTGGTTTGCGCGCACTGGAAAAATCCTTCGATGATTTTGCTTATTGTCTATCAACCGGTGCGGCGATACTCATTGATGCCCCGTCTCATCCGTGGCGAAAAATATTTACGCAAAAACTCAAACAGTTGTTCGCCCAATACGAGTCGGCGCCGCCGAGTGAAAACATTGAGGTTGTGGTAGTCGACAATGATCTGCCCTTGATAGCTGTTGTCGATGAAAGTGTTGAAGAGGTCGCTGTGATTAGCGAGGAAGAAAAAGAACTATTCCGGCAATCGGCTGAGAAGGCGTTGCGCGAGGCCGAAAGATTGGCCGTCCTGGCTGAACAAGCTACGCGACCGGCAGCAACACTGGCCTCGATGCAACTCGAATCATTCGAAGCTCATGCAGACGAGACCCTATTACAAGACCTTATTCCAGAGCAACTAACCACGGTCGGATCAAATGCTGAAAATAGCACTCCCACCGAGCAAGTAAACATTGCACCACTGTCGGAAAATGCACGTGTCGATCTGTTGACTGCACAGGTCAAAAGTATGGAATTGGGTACTTGGCTTAGTTACAAGTCGGAGAGCGGCGAAGAGATTATTTGTAAACTGGCCGCCAAAATGCGCTGCACGGAGAGACTGATTTTTGTCAATCGTTATGGCATTAAACTCTGCGAACTGAAATTCGCTGAGCTTGTTGAGTTATTGCTAAGGCAACAGGCTGAAATTAAAAAAGAAGGGCAGAGTTTCGAAAGCACGCTGTCACAGGTGGTAGGTAGTATGCGTCGGCTACGATAATTCGCCGACTTAATTTTCAAAATTCGGTTGATCTCGATAACCGATAGAGCAAGAATTTATGGAACATCACGAAAGACGATTAGAAGCAAGAGTTGGACGTTGCGAAACAATTTTTATCGAATTGTTCTCCGCTGACTACGATGAGTCGTCACCGGCCAAAATCATCATCTGCAATACGCTGGATATCTCGGCCAATGGTTTACAGTTGGTTATCGACAGCGAAGTGCCTGTCGGCAGTGTGTTGCAATTGGGCGTTGATTTAAATCAGCCGAAGCAACGTATACACATGGTAGGTGAAGTTCGCTGGTGTCGTCGGCAACTCAAAGCTGATGGAGACAGTTATCTGTTGGGTTTTGAATTGTACGAATCCGAAGGAACGGATATTGAAATTTGGAAAAGGCTGTTAGCCAGTGAAATGGGTGGGCCGCCGCTTAGTATCGACTAGATCAAATATTTGTAATTATCGGCATAATTCTAGACAGATGCATTCCCACGTAGGGGCAGGCTCCTGTGCCTGCCTTGTTTCAACATGCCCTATGCTCACCCACATATTAGGGCAACCACGGGGGGTTGCCCCTACACATTTCAATAAGTAATTATCAGCATAACTCTAGATAGATGCATTCCTGCGTAGGGGCAGGCCCCCGTGCCTGCCCTTGCTAATTT
>OBEQ012317820.1_pt1 | contig 14907 bp, 16 predicted proteins | sample 1670901 | NCBI WGS metagenome assembly OBEQ01 (sample SAMEA104232315, study PRJEB22302) | groundwater metagenome | biome: forest; feature: aquifer; material: groundwater | place: USA | collected 2011-08-07 | depth 5.4 m | reverse complement strand
GACCCACCAAAGCCGAGACTGGCCTTTAAAAACTTACCGCCAATGCGCGAGTCAGTACCAACGGCGTTCGCCACTTCACCCACATGCGCGTCGGTCGCTTCGCACAGTGCTGAAATCGCATTAATAGAAGAGAGTCGCTGTGCTAAAAAAGCATTTGCGACTAATTTTGAAAGTTCACTGCTCCAGATGTTTGAGGTAATTATTTTCTCTTTGGGCACCCAGTGCTCATAAATTTTTACCAGTTCATCTCGTGCAGCAATCCCGGCACGTGTTTCTCGTGAACCGATAAGCACGCGGTCGGGGTTGAGTAAATCTTTGACCGCCGTCCCTTCGGCCAAAAATTCAGGATTAGAAAGCACTTCAAATGGCACATCGTTATTTTCCTTCAAAATCTGCTCCATAGCCAAGGCGGTCTTGACCGGTAAAGTACTTTTCTCCACAATAATTTTCGGACCTTTTGAATGCGCCTTAATCTGCCGCGCGGTCTTTTCCCAGTATTGTAAATCAGCCGCCATGCCCGCGCCCTCGCCGTACTTCTTCGTCGGCGTATTCACACTCACAAATATAATATCCGCCTCTTCGATACCCTTGTCTACTTCGGTCGAGAAAAATAAATTTTTACCCCGTGCCGTTTTTACCAGTTCAAAAAGCCCCGGCTCATAAATTGGCAAGGTATCAGAATTCCAAGCAGCGATACGTTCTGCATTAATGTCTACCACCGTAACTGAATAGTCCGGGCATTTGGCCGCAATCATCGCCATAGTCGGCCCACCCACGTACCCCGCCCCGATACATAATATTTTTTTGCCTGATTTTGTCATGTTGCTTATAACTGCTGAACTCCTCTAATTGTTACCATATCCGCCCAGAGGGACTCGAACCCCCAACCAAGCGAATATAAGTCGCTTGCTCTACCATTGAGCTATAGGCGGAAGAGCCTTAAGAATATATCATTTTTCTTGATAAAGTTCCATATTTTCAATAAAATAATAGTTTACAACTTAACACGGCCGTAGCAAGTTATAGACTATTTTTCTAATTGCTCTAGTGTCCCCGTCTTCGAAACCTGGAAGATATGTACGTAATCTAACAATTTGCGTTCACGAAGATACTCAAGAAATTTCTTTTCCACGGTGACATTAGCGTACCAGAGACTCTGATGAACAAAGGTAAAACCGAATAATTTAAGTATTTCGCGCATGGCATCTCGCTCGGCATGAATTTTTTCTGGAATGTCATAACTGACAATAGTGATCCCACCCGGCGTTATTGCCTCTTGAAGTAAAGCAGTACGTTTTTTGAATATTTCCAGAGTTCGTTTCCCTGCTGCAGTTACAAGCCAATGTTTTGATTTACCCGTTCCTGATTGAGCAACCAAGCCCTGCTTCTTGAGACGCCCCAAGAAGCTGTGATAGCGCAGATATTCGCGGCGCGTATCTTTTATATGCTTCATAAGTTTGTGACTTGGAGCCGTTTCTGGATGAGCCGCAAACTCTCTCATTTTTCGCACAGTCAGATGTTTGGTTAACCTTGTTGCCGCAACCACATCGAGCGTCGCCAGTGGACCGGCAAGTAAAACGTCGAGAACCATTTCCGCAATTTCCGTATTTTGAATCCAATGTCTCATTGTCTATAACTTAGCACGGCCGTATCATGTTGTATACTATCGTGCGGTGGATAGGGTTAATTTCTGATTAAAATAATCTTCTATCCCGAGGTAGGTTGCGTGGGCGAGGTCTTTTAGGGCTTGGTCGCGGAGGTCGGAGTTCGTAAACTTTTTCTCATAAATGTAGCCATACTCGATGAGTAATGAGACGCCGTCACGCGTACCGTTTGAGCCTACGGCAATGAGCTCTTGGTCTTCTACCACCCCCGGTTTTTCTTTTGCGAAGTTACTCGCTGGTTCAACACGCGACAGATCAGTGGCGATGGTCGTCGCCATTTCACGACTCGCCCGGGCATTGGGCAGCTGCCCTTCGGGAATGTAAATCGCGAAGCCTTCATACTTCCCTGCTTTGTTTAATTTCCTTCCCGGATAGTCGTTCATGTGTAAATGCAACACGAGATTTATATTATTTTCATTGGCATATTTATTAATGCCATAGAGGACGAGCGCTGTCGCATTGGGCGCACTATTGTGATCAACAACTGTTTTTTCGGTATATAAGCCCTTGGCCACGCCGGTTAATGTGTTAACTTTTGCCTGGGCGCGAAATACTTGCACATCAATATTATTTTCTGCCATATACTTTTTAAACCACGGCGCGAAATCACCGGTCCCGTCACGCACAAGCTGTGACGAAAGATGAGAGTCCTGGGCAAATTCTTGTTCTAGATACTTACCGAGTTGCAGAACAAGATCTCTTTCAGAAATATCTTTAAACTCTGTACCAGCGGTAAACTGTTCATGTCCCGGAACAACGAGAACTTTAAGCGTGCTGTTCGCGTACTGTGCGCGAATAACATCCGGCGTAATTTTCTCGGCAAAAAATAATCCCGAAAGAAATGAGAATGGCCCGCTCACGAGTGAGGTCGTGGCGGCCACAGAAAAAATTCCGAAGACCAGTATCAGAACCAGAAGACCGTTAAAGATCTTGCGCAGCATGTCTTTATACTGTTGCTTCAGGAATAATAATCAGCGGTTCTGTCACTGGAAGTTCAGCGAGTTTTTTTGGTTTGATGCCGTTCAAGATTAACAAATCTTCGAATTCTTTGCGTTCTATCGTTTCTATCTTCGTTAATTCTTTGGACATCATGTGAAGAACCTTTTCTTGTTCAGAAAGAATTTTCTTCGCACGGGCGAGGGCATCATTCATAATCTTAGAAACTTCAGAATCAATCAGTGTTGCCGTTGTCTCAGATAATGCACCACCCGAAAGTCTGCCACCGCCAACGCTCATCTGGTCTAACCCTGCAACGTCCACCGGTCCGAGCTTTTCTGACATACCGTAGCGCGTGACCATATCACGGGCAAGTGCGGATGCCACCGCGATGTCATTTGAAGCACCAGTTGTGATGTCACCAAATATCATTTGCTCGGCCGTATACCCACCGAGGGATACAACAATATCATCGAGAAACTGCTTTTTGGTATGCATACGCTTTTCTTCAAGCGGTAGTTTGAGTGTATAGCCGGCCGCACGTCCGCGAGAAATGATAGAAACTTTATGCACCGGGTCGGCATACTCGAGTACCGAGGCGAGGATGGCATGACCCATTTCGTGGTAGGCAGTTATTTCTTTTTCTTTGGGTCCTAGGATATGACTCTTGCGTTCGGGACCAAGCATCACTTTCTCGACCGAGCGAATGAGGTCAAACTGGCCGACCTTCACGCGCTCTTCACGAGCGGCAAGTATCGAAGCCTCATTCATGAGGTTCGCGAGATCAGCACCGGAAAATCCGGGAGTGCGTTCAGCAATAGTACGGAGTTTTACATCTTCGGCAAAAGGCATCTTGGCACCGTGGATAATCATGATCGCCTCGCGGTCGTTAATGTCGGGCAGGTCGATAGTCACGCGACGGTCAAAGCGGCCGGGGCGGAGTAGGGCAACGTCGAGCACATCAGGCCGGTTGGTTGCTGCCATCACAATCACTTTATCGTTGGGCTCAAAGCCGTCCATTTCAACAAGAATCTGGTTGAGTGTTTGTTCCCGTTCATCATTCCCGCCACCAACGCCACCACCACGGTGCCGCCCCACAGCATCAATTTCATCAATAAATATAATAGCCGGGGCCGCCTTCTTGGCCATGTTAAACAAATCGCGCACGCGCGAAGCACCAACACCTACAAACATCTCCACAAATTCTGAACCCGATAAATACAAGAACGGCACGCCCGCCTCACCGGCAACAGCGCGGGCGAGCAATGTTTTACCAGAGCCCGGTGGACCCATGAGAATTACGCCCTTGGGAATACGTGCACCAATGTCTAAAAATTTCTTAGGATTTTTAAGGAAGTCAACAATCTCCATCAGTTCTTCTTTGGCCTCTTTGGCGCCAGCGACGTCTTTAAATCTGACCTTCTGTTTTTCGTCATTCGGGTCAATCATCCGCGCCTTGGACTGGCCGAAAGAAAATGCCTGCATCGAAGCCCCCTTCACCTGGCGAGAAAAAAACATGATAAATAAGCCGAGCAAAATCAGTACCGGCAAATACGGCAAGACGAGGTTAAAGAAAAAGTCCCAGCCGGTCGGGCCCTTGACTTCAATTTGTACGGCCGACAACTTTTCTGAAGTAATGTTGTATGCCTGCAGTGCCTGATAGACCGTACTACCCGACTCTTTTTTTGCGAATTCAGTTGTACCATTTTGTAAAGTAATATTGAGCTGGTCGCCCTCGACAGAAATAAGCTTCACATTACCAGCCGTAATTTCTTTGGCAACGTCAGATACGGGCACCTCTTTATCCAATTTTTTTTGATTCGTGAACAAGGAATAAAGACTGACAAAAATCATCAGAATAATAATGGCGCCCAAAATCTGCCCACTGAATGCTTCGAGCGGACCTTGGCCGGTATTGTTCTTTTTTTCTTTTTTATCTTTCATGAGTATCTTTCATTCTAAAAAATATTATGCTACAAATTGTTTGGGATGACCTTCGATACGTTCGGGATGAATGATGAGATAAATAATTTTTGCTAACTTGTGTGCGTGGTCAATAGAGAGTCCGGGGATGGTAATGCCGAATGCCTGGTCCCCGGAGGGCGACCCGCTCGCACCGCCAGTACCGAGACTTAGATGTGCGATATTGCCCATACGTTCAAAGATCCCCTGCTTGATATGAACTTTTTTGATGTCCGTAAATGAAGCGCTCCGCTCGATACGGCGGAACACTCCCTGGCTGATATCAATATAATCCGGAAAGAACATGAACGTCGACTTGCGCATCCACACGTGGAGATACATCGCATATACAGTGAGTAGTATGGCATAGATAAGGGCAGCTGCGACAACCGCAACCTCCCATCCACCCAGCGACGCCCGAATGAGAAAGAACGGCCCGAGAACCAATATCCCACACATTACAGCCATAATAGAGCCCATGCGCATAAGCTCTGCGCTAAAAAAATGCGGAGCAAATGGGCAGGTACGGCGCGAAATCTCCTCCATGCCGTGATACTTCTTTTCTACGTGAGCATGGGCATGAAGCTCCGCCGGTCCGTGATGATGGAGATGGCCTTGAACCATTGACAGTAGTATACCCCAAAAGTGGCTTTTCGTATAGACTGAAGACCCGACATGGTGTACTATGATGCCTATGCAAAAAAAGACAAAAATTGTAGCAACTATTGGACCCGCAACGGAGAGCGCCGAGATACTCGAGAAACTTATTAATGTAGGGCTCGATGTCATGCGACTCAACTTCTCGCACGGAGACTTTGCCGAACATGAGAATCGCGTGAATAACTTGAAGATTGCGATGGAGAAAACGGGTAAGACCATTGCCATTATGCAGGACCTGTCAGGACCAAAAATAAGAATTGGTGAATTTACCACCGAACGTGTTGACCTCGTCGCCGGCGAAGAGTTTGTGTTGACCCAAGAAAAAATCCTGGGCGACAAAAATAAAGTCTGGATTAATTACGAAACATTGGCGAAAGAAATTAGGGTCGGCAGTCCGATACTTTTGGACGATGGTAAAAAGCGACTGGAGGTGACGAAGATCGTCGGTAGTGATGTCCATTGTAAAATTATGGTGGGCGGTAATACCAAAGGCAAGCGTGGGGTCAATTTGCCGGGGGCCAACCTTTCTATCAGTGCCTTGACCGATAAAGACAAAGAGGACATCGCCTTTGGCCTCAAGCACAAAGTAGCTTATATGGCCTTTTCATTTGTACGAAGACCATCCGATGTTATTGAACTCCGAGAAATTTTAAATGCAGCCAAGAGTGACGCCGCTATTATTGCCAAGATCGAAACACCGGAAGCGGTAGAAAATATCGATGAGATTATTCGCCTCGTGGACGGCATTATGGTTGCACGCGGAGATTTATCAATCGAAATCCCTGCCGAGACCGTGCCGATGATCCAGAAGATGCTTATCAAGAAATGTAACGACGCCGGCAAGCCGGTCATTACCGCAACGCAGATTTTGGAGTCGATGATTAATTCGCCCGTCCCCACACGTGCCGAAGTGTCGGACATCGCGAACGCGGTCATTGATGGTACCGATGCGGTGATGCTTTCTGAAGAAACAACCTTGGGCAAATATCCGGTCGAAGCGATTGAAGTTATGTCACGCGTGACCAATGAAATTGAGAAAACATTTATCGAGCGGAATCCAGTTGGTAAATACGGTCGGTCGGATGTCGGTGAGGCGGTGACGCGCGCCGTCAGCAAAGTCGCCATGAATACCGGTGCTAAACTTATCATCGCCCTTACCGAGTCCGGCTCAACGGCACGGATGGTCGCACGCTTCCACCCACAGCAGATGATTATCGCCATGACGCCAAACGAGCGAACATTGAATCGCCTCCCGCTTATCTATGGCTGTATCCCCTTCCTTACCCCGCGTTTTGAAACACTCGAAGAGGCGGTCGCCCTTGTCCGCACCTACTGCCTCGAGCATCATATGTTAGAAAAAGGCGATAAAGTGGTGATCACCGCCGGCGCACCCTTCAACAACAAAAACACCCCGACCAACATGCTGATGGTCGAAACGATTTAGAACAACACCTTCCCCGTCATTTCTTTGGGAATTGGTAAACCGAGTAGCGTTAGCAATGTCGGCGCCACATCGGCCAGACCGCCTTCGTGCATTGCAATCCCCTTCTTCGTGATAATTGCCGGGACGGGATTAAGCGTATGCGCCGTGTGTACAATATTGGTTTTAGGATCTACATTCAATTCTGCATTGCCGTGGTCTGCGGTCACGAACATCACTCCACCTTTTGCATCAAGTGCATTGTAGATTCTTTCGAGTGCAGTATCGATCGCTTCGAGTGCCTTCATCAAAGCAGGAACATTTGCGCTATGCCCCACGATGTCGGCATTGGCGAAGTTTACAAACAGCACCTCCGTCCCTTGCTCTATATATTGTATTGCGGCATCGGCAATCTCCTTTGCCTTCATCTCGGGCGCCTGGTCGTGCGTCTTTACATCTTTGCGTGAAGGAACAAGTTTAAAAATTTCACCCGCACGCGGGATTTCATTCCCGCAATTGAGGAAGTAGGTAATATGCGCGTACTTGTCCGTCTCGGCAATGTGGACTTGGGTGAGCCCCGCTTTAGAGATTTCTGCCGATAGCGTCACGCTAATTTTCTCGGGCGGGAAGGCGACGAGTGGCGCAGGTGTGAGCGTGTCTTCATACTGCGTCATGGTAACGAAACATAAACCCTGCGCCTCGATCTTCGCCGCAATACGCTGAGTCAGCATACGCGCACGGTCAGGCCGGAAGTTAAAGAAAAATACGCCGTCATGTTGTCCGAGCGTTGCAGTGTTTCCCTGATCGTCAAGAAATACCGTCGGCTCGATAAATTCATCACCGATTTTTTTTGTATAAAACTCCTGTAAAATTTCTGATGGTTTTTTATCTTCACTGATATTACCTTTACACGAGAACATGGCGTCCTCGGCGCGGCAAACTCTATCCCAATTGTTGTCGCGATCCATTGCGTAATACCGCCCACAGAGCGATGCAATATACCCGACGCCCAGGTCTTTTATAAATTTCTCAAGTGTCGCGATATATTCTGCCGCTGCTTCAGGTGCAGTGTCCCGCCCGTCGGTGAAGACATGCACCGCAATTCTTTTAATTCCTGCCTCTTTTGCTGCACGCAAGAATTCATACAAATGTTCCTGATGACTATGAATACCACCGGGGCTGACTAAACCCTGCACATGCAGGACAGAATTATATTTCAACACATGCTGGAACAATTTTTTGATGGCACTATTCTGTCCAAATTCGTGATTTTGCGCTGCTTTAGTAATACGCACCAAATCGGTGTCATTAACCTTGCCTGCACCAATAGTCATGTGACCCACTTCGCTATTGCCCATCTGTCCGTGCGGTAGGCCCACGTACTCCTCACTCGCTTGCAGTAAACTATGCGGATACTCACTCCACAACTTTCTAAAAAACGGAATGTTGGCCGCGGCAATGGCGTTATCTTTGGTATCTTCACGGTAACCCCAACCGTCGAGAATTATTAAGCAGACGGGTTTTTGATTTGATTCACGATTCATGAAGTACGATTCACGAATAATGTTGAGCCGGCGTAGACGGCGTTTTTGCCAGCTGATTCTTCGATGCGTAAAAGCTCATTATATTTCGCAATGCGTTCCGAACGGCAGAGTGAACCGGTTTTGATTTGGCCGGCTGATGTGGCGACAGCCAAGCTCGCGATTGTGGCATCCTCGGTCTCTCCTGAACGATTAGAGATTACCGTGTTCCAATTATTTTTCTTGGCCATACTTATTACTTCCAACGTTTCTGATAAAGACCCAATTTGGTTTAGTTTAATCAATATAGCATTACTACTCCCTTCTTTAAGTCCGCGTTCAAGTCGTGTCGGGTTCGTCACGTACAAATCATCGCCGACAACTTGGATCTTGTCGCCCAACTTATCCATAAACTTTTGGTATCCCTCCCAATCATCTTCATGCAGTGGGTCTTCGATAGAAACTATAGGATATTTTGCGACCATCGCGACGTACCACTCAATCAATTCATCAGTAGTAAACTTCTTGCCTTCAATCTTAAGTTCATACCCACCTTCAGCCTTGAGTTCGTTGGCAGCCACATCAAGTGCGATACTGACGTCAATTCCCGGTTTGTATCCGGCAGTCTCGATTGCTTTTACTACCAGTCCAAGCGCACGTTCGTTGTTCCCTAATGCAGGCGCATATCCGCCTTCATCACCCACGGTCGTTTGGAAGCCCTCTTTTGCAATAATCTTTTTGAGCGCTTGAAATACTTCTGCCCCTGCGCGGAGTGCTTCTTTAAACGTCGGCAGTCCGTGCGGTACCACCATGAACTCCTGAATGTCAGTCGAACCTGCTGCGTGTGCCCCACCGTTGATAATATTCATAAGTGGAACCGGTAAAAGTATCTGTGTATCTTTATTGCTTGCTAGAAATCGAAGGTGTTCGTCGAACGTCGTGCCTTCGGCGTTAGCCGAAGCGCGTGCGAAAGCGAGCGAAACTCCCAGAATTGCGTTCGCACCTAATTTGCCTTTGTTCGGCGTACCGTCGAGATCAATCAATGCTTTGTCTAAAGAAGCATGGTCAAAAGATTTGCCGGAGATCCGATCTCCGATTTCTTTGTTTACATTTGCCACAGCTTTGAGTACTCCCTTACCGTTATAGCGCTTTGGATCGCCATCGCGGAGCTCTACAGCTTCATACGTTCCGGTTGAAGCCCCTGAAGGCACCATCGCCCGTCCCCAACCTTTCCCCTGCAAAGTTACTTCGACTTCTACTGTTGGATTCCCCCGCGAGTCCAAGATCTCTCTCCCGTGTACTTTTGCAATGATGTTCATAAAAAAATTGATTAAATAACAGGCACCAAGTATACTACAGTTCTTTATGCACGACCATTCACTCCACTCCGAACATGTGCACGAGCGCGAGCGCGGGAAGTACATCGGCGACCTTGTCTATGGCGCCAATGATGGGATTATTACAACTTTTGCCGTGGTCTCTGGCGCTACGGGCGCAGCTTTATCACCGGGGCTAATTGTGGTGCTGGGCCTCGCCTCACTTATCGCTGATGGGATATCGATGGGCCTTTCAAACTATCTCGCACTCAAATCAAAACTCGACTATCAGCATGAAGAGCGTAAACGTGAAGAACATGAGATTGAAGAGTTCCCTGCCGAAGAGCGCGCCGAAGTTTTAAAAATTTTAGAAAAATGGAAAATACCTGACGCCTCCATCCACACCGTCCTCGCTGCCATTACGAGTGACAAAAAGCGCTGGGTAGACTTTATGATGAAAGAGGAGCTCGATATTATCGAGGACAGTGACGACTCTCCCGCCATGCATGGGTTCATCACCTTCCTCGCCTTCGTGCTCGCAGGATTCCTCCCCCTTGTCCCCTTCCTTCTCGGTGCCTCGGTATCGCACGCATTTGTCATTTCAATCATCGCAACAGGAGCCTCATTATTTATTGTAGGCGCGTTGCGCACACTGGTGACCGGGGCGAAATGGTTTTACTCCGGACTCCAAATGTTAGGAGTCGGCATCCTCGCTGCAGTCGCCGCGTACATCGTAGGTGGAATTATTTCGTCTTTGGTGCCGGGGTTGCTGTTGTAGGCAAAGAGACTGGTTCACTCAAGTACATCATTGGGCGACCGTGACGATAACTTCCCATCATACCTCCAAAACCATATCCTTCGTCACTGTAGCCGGCCGATTCAATAATACCTTTGTAAAATCCAACTTTTACACCGAGGCAAAATACCATCAGTAAAATAATTATGCCCAAAAACCAACGGAGCAATACGAGTCCGTAATGCCCGCCGCAATTGCCCCCTCCACAGAGCATCGCCATTCCGCCTTCGCACGGTCCGCACTCACTTCTTTTACTTTCCATATGTATTGTTTAAAAAAAATAAATAATGCTATGCTTTAGTATACCATGCAGGAAGATATTCAAACAAAAGAACCTGTGAACAACTTTCCTATCCAAGAGAAAGTGTGCTGGGATTACGAGCCGGGCAGTATGTATCTGCACGCGTTTGCCGCATTGCTTTCGCTTGTCTTTTCTATTTTCTTGATTATTAAAAGCATTTCTTTTGATGTGTATTATATCGTGGGATTTTGTGTCTTCGGTTTTTCGTTATTTTTTTTATATGTGATGAGCGCGGTATATCATTTAATTCCAGAACACGCACCGCGCGGTAAAAAGTGGATGCAGAGAATGGATCACGTAGGGATTTTTGTGCTGATCGCCAGCACCTACACGCCGTTATGTCTGACAGTCCTGCGCGGAGCATTAGGTTGGACACTGCTCGGCATAATCTGGGCGATAGCCATAATCGGCAGTAGTTTAAAACTGTCGGGCGTGCGACTTCCGGCATGGATGCCCGGCACAATATACGCGGTGATGGGCTGGCTCGGAATTTTTGCAATCCTCCCGCTCTACCACGCAATCGGTTCCGGCGGAATTCTCTGGCTCATTATCGGTGGACTGTTGTATACCACAGGAATTATCTTTTTTGCCTTGGGCGAGTTCCGTCCCAAACCACGCTGGTTCGGCATGCATGAAGTCTTCCACATCTTCGTCATGGCAGGCTCCGCTGCACATGTGTATATGCTCTGGCGGTATGTGCTTATGCAGTAGTAACCTCTTTCATATCTGCAACATCATCACTCGTCTCTTTGAAATGTGGTGTAAGGATGCGGTTGACCAACGCACCCAACTCAAATAACGCTGACATGCCTTCGGTCGTGGTGATGTACTTTTTTTGAAATAGATATAATTTGTTTTCGCACGTTTCGAACTGGACGGGGATTTTTTGGTCGATGAGTTCTTGCATCACGTCCGGCGTAAAAATCTGAAGTGCCTCAATCTCAAACTCTTCCTCCACTTGCAGTGTAAACTTTTCATTAAAATTGCCTTCGAGCGTCAGTAATTTACTGCCCATAAAAGTCGGCGCCGCATCGTCAACATAATCTGCGACAAGAGCCCGCGTAGTAAGTAACATATGTGGCAGTTCATATGTATATTGATACTCTAAAATTGTGTAAGTACGAAGCTCTGCATTCTGCGGGCCGACGGCAGTATTGTAATAGTAAGCGCGAATATCTTGGCCATCCGCACGCCCCGAAATGACGCTCACGATGCGCCGGTTCTCCCCGACCTCGAATAGCCCGCCCGAAACGGAACTCATCGGCGCTTCTTTGGCGTAGCTGTACCCGCGACTCTGCGCCACGCCTTTCATAAAACCGCTCAAAGAGAAAAGCTTAAACTTCGTAAACAAAAGACCAATGATGGCCAGGATAAATATTCCGTACAAAATAAGATTTGGTGACATGTATCTATATAGTATACAATATAATCCATCATGAAAAGGTATATAATTATTCTGTTACTCTTGACACTCGCTACTCCTGCGCAAGCCGCCACGGGCTTTGAAGTTTCTGCCTGGATACCGTGGTGGAAGAAGGCTTCGGGAACGCCCGAAGTCATCCAACATATCACGAGCTTTACTGAAATTAGTCCTTTTGGCTACACGGTAAACTCTGACGGCACGCTTGTCGACACAATGAAGATAGACGAAGAGCCGTGGCCGGCACTTGTGGCTAGTGCCAAAATAAACAAAGTGCGCGTTATCCCGAGCATCACCTGGTCGGACCCGAGTGCGATGGACAGGATTTTCCGCAGCCCAACATTACGCAAAGCGCACATTAAGCAAATCGTAGATTTAGTGACTTCGAAAAATTATGATGGCATTGATATAGATTACGAAAATAAAGATGATAAGACTAAAATATACTTTTCATACTTCCTGCGTGACTTATACAAATCTGTAGGCAAAAAGTTTGTGACGTGTAGCGTCGAACCGCGCACGCCACTTGACTCACGCTTTGATACCATCCCCACAGACATTACTTACTCCAACGACTTCACGCAGATTAATAAATACTGTGACAGAGTGCGCATTATGGTCTACGACCAAGGACGCAACGATTTGAAGTTAAACAGAGTTGCGAGCACAACGCCCTACGCACCAATTGCTGATAGCCAGTGGGTAGAAAAGGTGGTACGTCTCGCTCTCAAAGAAATTCCGAAGAAGAAATTAATTCTAGGCATCCCCACCTACGGCCATGCGTACAACCTCGCGCCGAATGGTTTCGGTGGATATAATTACGACCTGTTGCGCTCCTTCAACGCGCAGTACGCACTCGACATTGCGGCATCACTCCAAATCTCCCCCATTCGCCAAAGGTCCGGTGAGCTCGGATTAGTTTACCTTCCCTCATCAGCCACGTCGTCCGTAGAATTTGCTGTCTCTTCTACCACTTCTTCAGTCCCACCCATAAGATTCCTCACATGGTCCGACGCCTCGGCAATAAGAGACAAAATAAATTTAGCAAAAAGACTGGGGTTAAAGGGAGTAGCAATCTTTAAAATCGACGGCGGTGAGGACCAAGGCTTGTGGCAACTTTTGGGAGAATAAACATAGTATACAACTTAGCACGGCCGTACCAAGTTATAGACTATTTTTTATCTTCGATTTTGGGGACCTTAGTAATACGTGAAGGAGAGACGTTAATCGAACTGTTTACAGGTTTTGGAGAGAGAAGAACCTTTCTGTCTTTGGCAAATCCTTCGATAACATAGATATCTGACTTTTTATCTAGAGTTACTGAATCGCCCTTACGGAGGTCCTTTTCTTTGATAATCTTGTCTAAAAAAGCGGAGCTTCTGGCTTTTTCGTTCTCAACCTGAACCCTTAGCACCGGTTTCGTTATTTTGTTAACCTCATGAGCTTGTGCGGTTATCGATCTTACTTTTAGGCGGTCACGGCCGCCTTCTGCTGCTGGGAATTTACCATCATCCCGGTCAGGAACTACTGGTTCATCATCTGGATTAATCTCATCGTCGTCCCTTGGATCTTTTGGTTCGAATGATTCAGTCATATTTGGTATTGTATCATGAGTTTGCTAAGCTAGTCTAATGTACAAAACGGGAATGGTGTTTGGTGTTTTTGATGGCTTACACAAAGGCCATGAGTATTTTTTACATACGGCTTCTTCACAATGCGAGAAACTTATTGTGGTTGTCACGCCCGATTCTGTTGTGTACGAGCTTAAACATCACGCGCCAAGACATTCTGAACACGAACGCGCAGAAAATATCAAAAAATTCATGCCTGATGCAGAAGTAATTCTGGGTGACGCGGTCGTAAACTCGTGGAAAGTTTTAGAAAAGCACAAACCTGGTACAATCTTCCTCGGCTACGACCAGCAGGATATTGCCACAGAGTTAGAAAAACTTAAAATGCCGTTCGTGATTTTAGAAGCTCACGAACCGGAGAAATACAAGTCGAGTTTGATGACGAGTTAATTCTACTTTTTCTTAAGCGCATCCTCTTTTCTTTTCGCCTCGTCCTCCTTCCTCTTCTCCTCCTCGCGGTCTTTCGCCTCTGCTTCTGTCACTTTGCGTATCGCAGTCGTGACGTCCATTCTGAGCTTTGTCAGTTCGGTGTTTAGTTTGTCGATTTCTTGTTGGATTTTATCCTTCTCCTGAGTTTTTTTGTAAACCTCATCTGCCTTACTGTCTACTTTATCCTCTATCTGCTCTTTCTCTCTGCGTGCTTGCTCACCATAGGTACCACTCATGATTTGAAAAGTAATTTAATAATCTTGTTTTATTTTCTCTCTAATGTCTGCAATAGCCTGCCCAATACCGCTTGAAGCACCAGTGACAAGCACCGTCTTGTTTTTGAGTTGCATAGGGAGAGTATACTACTGTCTAGTGTCTAATCCAAGTCTGTACTTTTCAATCAAATATTCTTTCTTTTCCCTCCGCCATTTTTTGATTTGAATTTCTCTTTGGCGTGCTTGCGCTAGTGTCTCGTACTCTTCGAGAAAAACTAATTTAAAATCTGGTCTGTATTTTGTAAATCTTGCTCCCGCATTGTTGTTATGATACAGAACTCGTGATTCTGGATCATTTGAGATACCTACATATAATTTCCCTATAGAATTCTTTATCATATACAAATAAGACATGGCTACAATAATATCAGAAGTCCCTCGACTTTGCTCGGGACACTCTCCTCAAAACAAAAACAACACAATCAAATTGTGTTGTTTTTGTTTTCGCTGTGGCAGTTTATGCCTCGATGTTACTCGGCACAAGTGGCTTGCCACGAGCGAGTTCTGCAAAGCAGAACGAGTCGAGTGGAAGTGTCGGGATTCGAACCCGAGTGCAAAGTGTTGGCCTTACTATTTC
>OBEQ011971733.1_pt1 | contig 14908 bp, 11 predicted proteins | sample 1670901 | NCBI WGS metagenome assembly OBEQ01 (sample SAMEA104232315, study PRJEB22302) | groundwater metagenome | biome: forest; feature: aquifer; material: groundwater | place: USA | collected 2011-08-07 | depth 5.4 m | reverse complement strand
GTCGCGCGCATCGCCGACGCGGTCACCGTCCTCCGCGACGGCAAGGTCGTCGCGCGTTTCGCGCGCGGCGGCGCGGACGAGAAGACGCTGATCCGCGCGATGGTGGGGCGGGACATCGAGCGCGCCTTTCCGGAACGGCCGCGGCGGAGCGGGGCGGGAGAAGAAAAACTCCGGGTCGAGAACCTGTCTTACGCGCGGGCGGGCCGCGCGGCGGGGCCCATTTCGTTCACGGTGAGGGAAGGGGAGATTCTGGGGATTGCGGGGCTCGTGGGCGCGGGCCGGACGGAACTCCTCGAAGCGATTTTTGGCCTGAGACACAAGAATTCCGGCCGCGTGTGGATCGAGGGCTGGGAAACCGAAATCCGGGACGCGCGCGCGGCGGTGCGCGCGGGGCTCGCGTTCGTCTCCGAGGACCGCAAGGGCACGGGCCTGGTTCTCGACGAAAGCGTCCGGTCGAACGTGACGCTCGCCTCGCTCGAACGCTTCTCGAAGGCCGGATGGGTCGACCGCCCGCGCGAGCGGGAAGCGGCGCGGGAATTCACGGGAAAGCTCCGCATCAAAACTCCCGGCATCGAGACGCCGGCGGGGGCACTTTCGGGCGGCAACCAGCAAAAAATAGTTCTCGCCAAATGGCTCCTGTGCCGCCCCAAGGTCCTCCTCTGCGACGAACCGACGCGCGGGATCGACGTCGGCGCGAAGGCCGAAATTTACAGCCTTCTCCGCGGCCTCGCCGACGGCGGCATGGCCGTCGTGCTCGTTTCGTCCGAACTCCCCGAAATCCTCGGGCTTTCGGACCGGATTCTCGTGCTTTCGGACGGAAAGGCGGCGGGAACGTTTCCCGCCGAAGGAACGTCCGAAGAAACGCTGCTCGAAGCCATGACGAGCGCTTTCCGATGAAGAACCTGCGGACGCTCGGTATCCTCGTTCTGATCGCGCTCGGCTTCTACGCGGCCGTCTACTTCAAGGCCGCGCTCGCGCACGACGGCTCGAACCCGCATCTCTTTTTTCATCCCGACAACGTCGCCAACATCCTCGGCCAGGCGGCGCTCGTGGGCATTCTCGCCTGCGGCATGACGCTCGTGATCGTGTCGGGACATATCGATCTTTCGGTGGGCTCGATGCTCGGCATGCTCGGCGCCGTCGCGGCCTGGCTGCTGCGCAGCGGGCCTCCGTGGCCGGACGCCGTCATCGTGGGCCTCGTGTTTCTTCTGGGCGCCGCCGCGGGATTCGCGCAAGGAACGCTCGTGGCGCGCGTGCGGATACCCGCTTTTGTCGTGACGCTCGGAGGCCTTCTGATTTTTCGAGGCGTTCTTCTGCTCGTCGCCAAAAGCACCATCCCCATCGATTCGCGCCTCGTGAACGGCCTCGGTTCGGACGCGTTTCTCGGCATTCCCGTGCGGTTCCTCGTGATGGCGGCGCTCGCGTTCGCTGTTCACGTTCTCGCGACGCGTTTCCGGTTCGGGCGCCGCGTGTTCGCCGTCGGCGGCAACCGCGAAGCCGCGCGCTTCTCCGGCATCGACGTCGAAAGCCACATCACGGCCGTCTACGTTCTCATGGGCCTCGTGGCCGCGCTCGCGGGCCTCGTCTCGTGCGGGATCCAGATGGCCGCGGACGCGGGCGCGGGGGATTTGATGGAACTCTACGCCATCGCCGCCTGCGTCATCGGCGGCACGAGCCTCTCAGGCGGAAAGGGAAGCGTCCTCGGTTCCGTTCTCGGCGCCCTCGTGATGGCGACGATCCGCAACGGCCTTTCGTGCCTCGGCGTTCCCTCCGCCGGCGAAAAAATCATCCTCGGGCTCATCCTCCTGGCCGCCGTCGGCCTCGACGCCTCTCTCGGACGCAGGACAAAACCCCCCGCCGCGTAAAACCGCATCTCTTTTTGCATGAAATTTATGTCACCTTTTGAATAATATTGAATACTAATGTATACTGATATTGGTGCCATTTTATGAAAAAGAACAACCGAGAACCCTTACCGAGACTGATCCCGGACATCGAGTGCCGGGTCTTTGACCTCGACGGAAGCCGGGGCGCCCAGGGAAGAATTCCGCAAATGAAGGAAGGCCGGTTTCGTTTTTGGGCGAACCGCCGCTTCATGTCCGGCACGCACCTGAGGCTCACGCTTTTTGACGCCGAGACGTTTCAAGTGCTGCATCTGTACGCGCGCGTGCTCGGCCCCACCGTCACTTCCGCGCTCTTCGGAGGCCCTTTTCGGAAATGGCTGCACGAGCGCATGAACCTCACGGGCGAGCGCGTATACGAATACCGCTGCAGGCTTGTTTCGTGGGTCCGGGTCCCGCAGGCGGACCCCGAGCCCCGCGAGGTGCTGGCCCCGCCCGCATTCCGGGACGCGCTTGCCAAGAACGCGAAGCCCAGGAGGATGTTTGGAAGGGAAGGCCTCTTCACCCGCTGCCGGATCGCGCAGGGCATCGATGACAACCTCGCGGCCTGGAGGCTCACGTATGAGGAGCTCGTCGGACGGAACTGCGCTCTGCCCAACCGCCACGGCGTCTACACGACCAAATTTCACCTCGTGCCGGCGACGGTGACGTACCTCGGCGCCCGCCGCGACGGGACCGTTCTTTCGGCTTTGTGCGGAGCGGGGGACTCTCCCTTGGGATTGCCGGCGGACGAGTACTTCGGAGATTTCCTCGGCCGGATCCGCCATCCCGAGCGCCGTTTCGTGGAGCTTTCTCTTTTTGCGGTGAAGCGGGACGCCGATTCAAAGATACGGCGCGAAGCGCAGGCGGCCTTGAGCTCGGTTTTTGGATTTGCCGTCCGCCACGCCATCCGGGTCCTCAAGGCAACGGACCTTTTTATCGTGGGCGATCCCCAGGAAAAGGACTTTTACCGGCGCCACGGCTTCGATCTCGTCGAGGCGCGCCGCTCGTCCGACGGCGCCCGCGAAGCGGGCTTGTATCACTTGAGCCTGCGGAAGCTCGATCGTTTGAAGAACTCCTGGAGACGGGAGCGCGCGGAGGAGAACGCGTTTGAGGCGCCGAGGACCCTGGGCCCCCGCGAGCTCTACGAGCTATTCATACGAAAGTCGGATGTTACGGCAAATCTCACAAACTACGAAAAGGAAGTCCTTTCGGAATTTTACCCCCATCTCGCCGACTGGTTCGCCAACCTCGACACGATCCTCCAGTACTGCTGATCCCCTTCCACTCTAAGCCTCTCTTTCAGCTCCGCAACTCTCTGTAAGTCGTTGTGTTAAGGAATTATAGGATTACTTGAAATATCGTATATATCAATGTAAGTTTTAACTTAGGAATACAAATTTAAATAAATTTATACTTTTGATAGCAATTTGATACATTTGAACAATTTTGAGTTAATTTAAAAGGGGATATATAGTTATGATAGTTTCCGATATCCTTACCGCTGTCTGGTTCTCAATAACGCGTTCCTTTATCACCAAGGCCCATGAAACGCCGCCGCCTGTTAAAGCGGGGTCCGAAAGACGCCAGGAGCACCGGGTCGAGTTGACGGAGGCGGCTGAAGCCGCCCGCTGCACTCTCGTCGATGAGGCCACCCAAAAGCGCTGCGACGCGCGCCTCGTCAATATTTCTCCCGGAGGCGTCAAGCTCGCCGTCCGCACGTTTATACCGACGTGCCGCATTCTCAAGGTCACTTTTTTTGATGCGATCACCGGAGAGGAAATATCCTTCTTCACCGTCGTTCTTTCGGGTTCCAAGCGGCGGAGGGGACTCTTTGAGCTCAGCTGTAAAAACGACCCCCGCGTCGAACTCCCTCCGGCTTACCGGCGTCTGTACGACCGATTGCTCAGCGATTCTCATCTCAGCCACATCACAAAAGCGACGCCGCGGAAAGCGCCGGTGGACATTCGGGCCGCGCTCTTTGGCAAAAAAATCAGCTTCAAGATCGCGGACACGGCCGCGGAGCGGGAAGCGGCCTATCGTCTGGTCTACGAGGAATACCTGCATCGCGGCTTCGCCGACCCCAATCCCCACAAATTGTTCACCTATATCTACCAGCTCTTTCCGGGAACGACGACCGTCGTCGGCATCGTGGACGGAGAAGTGGTGATGACGATCAGCTCCATTTCCGATTCGCCGTTCCGCCTGCCGATGGACAACGCTTTCAGCGACGTGATCGAGCCGCTCCGCCAGGGCGGGCGCCGGCTCGCGGAATTCGGCATGCTGGCCGTCAAGAAGCAGCTGTTCGACAAAGGGGCTTACTGCCTGCAGCATTTTTATAAAATGTCCGCGACGTTTTCGATGTTCCGGTTCGTCACCCAGCACGCGATGCAGGTCCGCAAAGCGACGGACGTCGTGATCGCGATCCCTCCGAGGTATCAGGATCTGTATTCCTACCTGTGTTTTTCGCGCCTTTCGGACATCCGCCATTACGGCAAATACAACACTCCGGCGCTCGCCATGCGGTTGAATCTCGAGCAGGTTTCCGACCCGCACTACATGCAGGACATCGGGCGTCCTTTGATCGTGAACTATTTTTTCAAAAAGAAAGTCGATCCCAGGAAATTCGCGGACGGCGCCATGAGCAAGGAGGACATGCGTTACCTCTTCTCTAAAAAATCGGATTTGATAGAGCGTCTGCCGGCCGAGGACGTGAGGGCCGTCACGCGCCACTATCCCGAAATCGGGTGGTGGATCGCCGAGTTTCTGATGGAAGAACGGCGCCGCCGGGCCCGGGACGGAGAAATCCGGATCGATCTGCCCACCGCGCGCGACGCGGAGCGGGAAGCGGCGAAGGAACAGCGTATCCGGCCGCAAAACGCTCCGAATCCAAAAAAGGGGGCCTGAGGCGAATGAAGCAGCCGTCGGCGGTTTTTGACGATCAGTGCGACCCCGCGTTTTTGCACCGGAGCTTTCCGCTGCTGTCGGCCGAAGGCATCGCGAATCTCGGAACGCGCAAGGTGGCGATCGCCGGATGCGGCGGGGTCGGCGCCGGAGTCGCGCTCACGCTGGCCCGCATGGGAGTGGGGCAGTACCATCTTTCGGATCCCGGCCGCTTCGACGTTCCGGACATCAACCGTCAATGGGGCGCCACCCACCGCACGGTCGGCAAGCTCAAAACGGAAGTTTACGAGGGAATGCTGAGGGACATCAACCCCGCCGCGGAAATCCGGACGTTTTCCTCAGGATGCACGATGGACAACTGCGCCGAATTCCTGGACGGATGCCACGTGCTGATCGACTGCCTGGACGTCAGCGTCGCCCACGAACTGCGCGAGAAAGTGCACGCGGAAGCCCGCGCCAGAAATATGTTCGCCGCCGTCGGCCCGATGCTCGGCTTCGGCTGCGCGGTCGTCTGCTCTTCGCCGGACGGCATGGACATGAAGACGTGGACGGACACGTTCAAGCGGACGAAGTCCTCGGCCGAATTCCCCGAAATCTTGAAAAAAATCTATATGCCCGAACACCTCGATCTCATCGGCAAATGCGTGGCGCTCGGACGCGTGCCTTCGCTCGCGGTGGCGCCGACGCTCGCGGTCTCGCTGATCGCGACCGAGTGCGTGCTGCATCTGCTCGACGGCATCGTTCCGGGAAGCCGGAAGCCCGTCGTGCTTCCGCGCATCATGTTTTTTGACCTGTTTCGCATGAGCTACTACATCCTGGACGCCGGAATGGTTTTAGAGAAGGAGACAAAATGATCACACAAAATGGAACCGCGGCAACCGCGAAAAACTTCAAAACGATCGATCTGTCGCATGACCCCAAAGTGGACTTCAGGACCCGTATGGCGTTTTGGGCCCACTTTCTCTACCGCCATTACTTCGTCGGACGAAAAAGCGCGGGCCCTTACGGGACCGCCGCAGTCATGGAGAAAACCAAAAAAATCGAGAGAAGGATCGAAGAACAGTCCAGGAAGTTCGGCGACGGGCCCACGCTGCCCGTTCCCGAGCTCCGCATCGAGGACATCACGGCGGAGGAATTCCACCGGATCTATCTCAATCCCAACGTGCCGGTGGTGTTCAGGGGCATGGCCAAGAACTGGCCGGCCGTGAAGAACTGGACGCCCGAGTTCTTCAAAGAGAAATACGGCGACGAAGTCGTTCCGACGCGCCTCCGCGGCAACGAGCTCAACGAGGAAGCGCTGCGCTACGCGGACGTCACGATCCGCGAGGTCGTGGACAACATCCGCAAGGGCGGGGCCTATTTTCCCGGCCACACCGAAGACCTGTTCAACCGCAATCCCAAGCTCCGCGAGGACGTCGACCTGAAGACGCTGGGCCTTTATCTCAGCACGCGGGACCGCAGAATCATGTCGACCCAGCTCTTCATGTCGGGCGGCGGGATCATCTCCGGCTGGCATTCGACCGGCGGGCCGAATCTCTTTGTCATGATCTACGGCAAGAAGATCTGGCACTTCGTCCACCCGAAGCATTCGATGTGGATGCACCCCGTGACGCGGAAGGACATGTTCTACGCCGCCACTCCGCTGGATTGGCGCAAACCGAACGACGAAATCGCCAAAGACGGTTTTCCGCTCTACCGTTACATCCCCAAATACCGGGTGGAGCTGCAGCCGGGGGACGTCCTGTTCTCGCCCCACTGGTGGTGGCACTGCGTCGAGACGCCCGAGCCTTCGATCGCCATGGCCACGCGCGCGATCAACAAGCTCATCTTCGGGCAGAAGCTCTTCTCGCTCATGTGGGTGACGTCCCGGCGGTTCCGGCAGACGGTATTCACGTGCCTCAAGACGGGCTGGGGGTCGGACTCGGCGACCGGAGCGAAACTCGCCTTCGACAAAGAGCAGTTCGTGTCCAAGGTGAGCATTTAAAAAAGCCGTGTTCATCGAAAAGACCCGTTTTTGGCGTTCCCAGGTGCTTCAAAGGGTCCGGCACAACCTGGCGCTGATCCCCGAGGAGCTCGTCGAGCGGGATTACCAGACGGACAGCCTCCTGCACAAGCCGTTCGCGCGGAAAAAATTCCGGACCGCCGGCCTCCTGCCCAAAGCGGTCGTGCTTGAGCTCGATGACGCGTTCCGGAACGTCTTCGGATTCCCGCACGTCGCGGCCGTCTCGCAGGGAAGGGTCGCCGAGGCGATGTGCGCGCGCCTCCTCGTCCGCAACGGTTACGTCATTCCGTCGAGCGCCCTGTTTCCGACCACCCACATCCATTACCAGCTGAACGGCGGCATTCCGGTCGAGGCGATGACCGAAGCCGCCTACGACCCGTCGTCCGAAGATCCCTTCAAAGGAAACCTCGACGTTGCGCTCGTCGAAAAAATCATCGACCAGAACCACCCGAGGTGGTGCCCGTTCATCTGCGTCGAGCCCTGCAACAACGCGACGGGCGGGCATCCGGTTTCGATGGACAACATGCGCCGGATCCGCGCGTTGGCGGACAAGAAGGGCGTCAAAGTGGTGCTCGACGCCTCGCGGATGGTCGAGAACGCCTTTCATATCCGGGAGCGCGAGTCCGGATTCGCCGGCAAGCCGGTTTTGGACATCATCCGCGAATTTTGCTCGTACGCGGACCACTGCAGTTTAAGCGCCACGAAGGATTTTCCGACTCCGATCGGCGGCTTCTTTGCGACCCGCGACGAAAAGCTGTATCATGAAGCGATGGATTTCATCGTGGGATTCGGAAGCGGCCTGTCGCACGACGGCCGGGAAGCGCTGGCCGGGGCGCTGGCGAAACCCGAAGACGCTTTTTTGCTTGTCGCCGAAAAAATGGCCCTCGTGAAACGCATGCACGAAGGATTGCGCGAAACGCTGCCGCTCGTCGGCCCCGCGGGCGGGCACGCCGTTTACGTCGACATGAACCGGTTCGACACCGGCGTTCCGGCGGACCTCCATCCCGACAAAGCCTTTTTGCATTACCTCTATCAGGAGTACGGCGTCCGCGCGGCCGAAAACATGCCTTCCCCGAAGCAGAAAGAGCGGGGTATCCGCCTCGTCCGCTTCGCCGTCCCCGTCATCCATCAGGACAAGGACTCCGTCGAGGCGACGATCCGCGACGTGAAGAAGGCGGTTTCCGAAAAAACGCGTTATTCAGGCCTCAAAAAAACAGGCGAGCCTCCGGGCATCACCGGCCCCATGCGCGCCTACTACGCCCCCGGCAAGATCTCCCGCTGACGTGATGCCCCGCCCGGTCTTTATCCTCGCGGCCTCGTTTTTTTTAATTGCCGTTTCCGTTTCTGCGGATGAAGCCGCGCTGACGGGCCGCCAGCTCGCGGAGCTCGAAAAAAACAGGCCGATCTACAATCACGACGACGCGACCGCGCTTCAGATGCGACTCGTCGACCGGGAAGGACGGGTCCGGATCCGCGAGTTTGTCCGTTATCAGATGAAATTTCCTGAAGGGAAAAAAACCCTGACCAAATTCCTCTATCCCGACGACATCCGCGACACGGGCACGCTGAACATGGAGGTCAAGGGCGAGGACGACATCCAATACCTCTACCTGCCGGCCGCGCAGAAGCTGAGGCGCATTTCGGGCAAGAGCCAGAGCTGGGTCGGGTCCGATTTTGCCTACCAGGACATCATGGAGACGGATTTGGACGATTACACGTTCGAGAACCTCGGCGTTGAAACCGTCGACGGATACGAATGTTACAAGTACGCGCAGACGCCGGTCAGCCCGGACAAGTCCATTTACGGCAGGGAAGTCCACTGGATCCGCAAGGACGTCCATGTTCCGGTGAAGAAGGAGCTCTACGACAAGCAGGGGAAGCTTTGGAAAATCATACACGCCAAGGTTTGGAGAGACGTGCCGGTCGGGACCCCCTACGCATGGGTCGTTATCTGCCAGAACATGCAGGACGGCCATAAGACTGTGAACATCCGCCGCTGGGTCGAGCTCGACGTGGGCCTCGATCCGAGCGACCTCTCGACCGGCAACCTGCAGAAAAGCGCTTCCTTTTACGGCCGCCCCGCCCAAAAAATCGACGACACCGTCAAAACGGTCGGTCAGGACCCTCCGTTGATGGCTGAGGGCCTCTACAACGACGACGTCTAGCTGGACGCACCGTCTCAAAGCGGGTATGATAAAAAATGTGCGACGAACCATCGTCTTATTGGGTTTGATTCAGCTTTTTTCAAGTTCCCCGCCGCTTTTCGCCGAAGTTTCTCCCTCCTCAGCGACCACGAGCTCCATCGACGCGGTCCTGGACCATCTGGACACGCGGATCAAATCCGTGCACGGCTATTACCACAACCGGAATTACATCCGCCGGACGGCCGTGGAGTCGGTGAACCGCCAGCGCGAGGTGTTTCACAAGCCGGTCGAGAACGCCTATGAGCTCCGGAACGACCTTCGGACCGAGCTCGAGTTCGAGACGGCCAGGGTCGTGACCGGCAAGGCTTCCATGGACGTTCAGCTCGATTACGGGCTCGGTCCCGACGGGGATTTTGATCCGGTCGAGGAGTCCGTCCGCCTCTACGAGGCCTATGCGGATGTGCCGATCCGGGACTGGAGTCTCAGGGTGGGCCAGCAGAAGATCCGGTGGGGGAAGGCCGACGAAATCAATCCGACCGACGATTTTACGCCCCAGGACCTGACCGAATTCATTACGCAGGAACGCGCCGAGCGCAAGATCCCCGTTCTGGCCGGATATCTCAAAGCGCCCATCAACGAAACGTTCACGTGGGAAGGGGTTTGGATCCCCTTTTTTGAAGAGAGCCGGATCGCGGAATCGGAAGACGACTGGGAGTTTTATTTCCGTAGAAATTACAGAAAAACGCTGGGTTTTCAGTCCCTCCCCGAAAGCCGCCCGGACAAGACATTTGAGAACTCGGTCTGGGCCACGCGTCTCTTGAGCCAGGGCGGGTGGGCGGACTGGTCCTTGAGCTACGCGTATCATTTTGAAGAGAACCCCACGTACAAGGTCCATCAGGACCCGCGCATTTTTGAGGGCATCACGACCGTTCCCGGCACGTTTGACACGGTTTGGGAGCGCGAACACACCATCGGCGCGGACTTCGAAACGGCGCGCGACGAATGGGGCTTTCGGGGCGAGGCCGCGTACATCACGCACCACCCCTACATCACGTACGACCTCGCCGACGACGATCTCGTTGAATTCAAGAACACGGTGCAGAGCACGCTTGGCGTGGACTACACGCACAGCAACTATTACGTCAACGTCCAGTACACGCAGGAATTCATTCTGAACCACAAGGAGGAGATGGAGCCGAGGGAGTATGAATCGAGCGTGGCGTTCAGGGCGTGGATCAAATTCCTTCACGATCAGCTCAAGCTGGAGATGACCGGAAGGTATTTTGTGACGGACGTGGATTATTATTACAAAATCCACGCCACCTACGAGCTGCGGCGCGACCTGGAACTCGACACCGGCATCTCGGTCTACGACGGCGAAGACATCGGGCTGCTCGGGCAGTTCGATACGAACGACCAGGTCTTTATCAACACCAAGTACTATTTCTGATGGGGTTCGACAAGGCCGCGTCTTTTCTCGTCCGGCACCGCAAGATCATGGCCGCCGGCGCCGTCCTGGCCTGCGTCGGCCTCTCGCTCTTCGCGTTCCGCATCCGCTTCGAGAATTCCGTCGAATCTTTCGTTTCGCCCCGCGATCCCAACCTGCTTTACTACCGGGAAACCAAGAAGGAATTCGGCGACGACCAGATGATCGCGCTCGCCATTCCCGTGGGCGAGGTCTTCACGACGGCGTCGCTGGAAGACATCGACCGTCTGTCGAAGGCCCTGGGGCGGATTCCTCAGGTCCGGAAGGCGAGAAGCATCACGACGGCGCAGGACATCGCCGGGACGGAAGGGGGTATCGAGGTCAAACCTTTCCTCGAAAAAATTCCCAAGGACCCCGAGGCGCTCGCCGTTTTGAGAAGCGCGGCCCTGGCGAATCCGCTGTACCAGCAGGATCTGGTCTCGCTCAACGGGACGATCGCGTCTTTCCTCATCGAGCTCAAAGTAAGCGACGACCCCGACCGCTACAAGGAAGTCTTCGAAGAAATTCAGCAAACGATCGCGGACTCGCCGTTCCGGGGCAAAGAATATTACATTGCCGGCACGCCGCTGATCGAGCTCCAGATGACGCAGGACATGTGGCATGACCTGCGCATTTTTCTGCCCGCGACGTACCTCTGCCTTTTTGTCCTGCTCTGGCTGTGCTTCCGCGATTTCCGGTCTCTTCTCGGGATCCTCGTGACGGTGTCGCTCGAAATGGGCGTTCTGGTCGGGCTGATTGGGCTTTGCGGGATCCGGATGAACGGCGTCACGGCGGGGCTGCCGTCCCTGATCCTCTGCATTTCGATCCTCGAAACGGTCCATATCCTGAGTCTGTACCGGGCCGAGTTCGCGGGCGGAGCCGCGCCCGAGGAGGCCATGCGGATCTCGCTTCGCAAGAACCTCAACCCGTGTTTCTGGACGACGCTCACGACGACGCTGGGTTTCCTTTCGGTGGCGGCAAGCTCCCTCGTTCCGATCAAGCAATTCGGTTTCCTGGCCGCAGCGACGACGGCCGCCGCCTACCCGATCACGTTCTTCGTGATGCCGTTCTTCCTGGGCCTCATCCGGCCGGAAGACGCGCGCGCCGCCGAGAAAGACAACCGGTTCCTCGCCGCGATCCTCAGGTCCTTCGGGCCGGTTTATTCGAACCGGCCGCTCATGATTTTTCTCATCGCCGCGACGCTGGCGGTTTCGATCGCGGGCGCCGCGCGGATCCAGACCGAAACGATGTTTCTCAAATTCATCCGGAACGACACGCTGATCAAACGCTCGACCGATTTCATCGAAAAGAAACTCGGAGGCATCACCGTTGTCGAGGTCATTGTCGAAACCCCTCAGGACGACGGAGTGAAAGAGCCGAAGGTCTTGAAAGAGATCGAAGCCTTCCAGGATTTTATCCGCACGATCCCCGGCGTCGACAAGAGCGTTTCGCCCGTGCAGTTCGTGAAGGAGATGCACCAGGCGATGAACGAGGAAAAACCGGAATTTTATTTGATCCCGGATTCGCGGAACCTGATCGCCCAGTACATCCTGACGTATTCGTTTTCGGGGCGGGACAACGACCTGGACGATTTCGTGGATTACACCTACCGCCGCGCGCGCGTTCGCGTGCGCGTCTCGGACCAAAGCTCGAGGAAGCTTCAGGTCATCATCGGGCGGATGAACGGGTACATCCGCTCGCATTTCGACCCCGCCCTCAAGGTCAAGATCACGTCTTACGCCGCGATCCAGGCGAGCATGATGGATTCGCTGGTCACGGGGCAGATGAAGGGCTTCGGGCTCGAGATCGCGCTGATGTTCCTGATTTTTTGGGCCACGAACCGGCGGTCGTGGGTCGTGGCGGGCCTCGGCCTCGTGCCGAACCTCGTGCCCATTTTTGCCTCGCTCGGCCTCATGGGCTTTGCCGGCATCACCATGAACACCGGGACGGTGATGACCTGCTGCATCGCTTTCGGTCTCGTGGTCGACGACACGATCCATCTCCTCGAGCACGCGCGCGACGCCCTGCGGGCGGAGGCGGACGCGAAGAAGGCGGTCGAGCACCTCTTTGTGAGGCTGGGGCCGGCGGTGATTTATTCGTCGGTGCTGCTGGTGGTGGGATTTGCGATCCTTCTTCTGGGCCGGTCGTATTTCACGGTGGATTTCGGCCTGATCTGCGCCTTCACGATCCTCGCGGCGCTCGTCTGCGACCTGCTCATCACGCCGTTTTTTATCCTGCACGTCCCCGCGTTCCGGAACGCGCTCAAGCGCTAAAGAAAGTCCGACACCAGCCGGTTGAACTCGTCCGGGCGTTCTTCCTGAAAGAAGTGCCCCGCGTCCGCGACCCTCTCGAGGCGGGAGCCCGCGAGGTCTTTGTGAAGCCGGTCCGGCACCCAGGGGCGGAAATAGCGCTCGTGCTCGGACCACAGAATGAGCGTGGGCGGGGGCGAGGCCCGGAGCTTCTTCATCACGCCGTCCATCCCGTTGTTGGCTTCGCGCATGAGGCGGAGCGCGAGGGTCTTGGACCGGGCCGTCTTGAGATGGGAGGCGTATTCTGTCAGGCTTTCTTTTTCCAATTTGAGCGGATCGCGGAAGGCGAGCCGGACGGACAGGGGAAGCAGCAGGCCGCCGAATAGAAAAAATCCCAGATCACCGATGACGGGCAAAGTCATGAGATTCACTTCGGGCGCCGAGATGCTGTGCGGATAGGGCGAGCCGGACAGGACGGTGAGCCGGTCCAGCGTTTTGGGATACTCCGCGGCGAAGGCCAGAGCGATGGAAGCCCCCGTGTCCGTGCCCACGAGATGGGTTTTGCTCACGCCGAGCGCTTCAAGAAACAAATGGACGAAGCGCGCCATCCCCCGGCAGCTGTAATCCCATTCGGCCCTGTCGGTTTGGCCGAATCCCACCATGTCGGGCGCGATGACCCGGAAGCGGCGCGAAAGCTCGGGCACGTTTTTGCGCCATCCCTGCAGGGTTTCGGGAAAACCGTGCAGCAGCGTGAGGCAGGGGCCGCTCCCCATCTCCGCATAGCGGGTGCGAATACCGTGGACGTCGATAAACCGGGTTTCGAGCATTTTGAGTTAGTTATTAGTTAATTTTAGTTGCTTTTCTTGAATATTGTATAAAATTCGTGTATTCTCGAAAAGAAAGGATTTACGCCATGAAAGTCGATTTATCTTATGAGCGGCAGATGCAGGAAGCAAGGCGCGCTTTTGCCGCTAGCTCGGTTTTTAAGGAATTTTTTACCCCCCTCCTGGACCGCAAGCTGCTCGAGCTTTTTCTCATCTATTTCAGCGCGGCGAAGGCTTGCTTTGTGGAGCCCATCGCCGATTATGTCAAAAGAGCGGGTGACCGGTGCCACGAGCTCGGCTACGAGGAGCTCGGAAACTATTTCCTGCACCACTCGGACGAAGAAGAAGGGCACGAGCTCTGGGCGGCCGACGACACGCGCCGCCTGGTCGAGTTTTGGAACCAGCGCCGCGAACCGAAGCTGGACGCCAAGGAGTTTCTCGATTCAAACCGGACCCCCGCCGTCAAACGGTATCACCAGCTTCACGCCGACATCGTGAACGGCGGCGCGCCCTACGGGGAGCTGGCCATCGACGTCGAAATCGAACGCATCAGCGTGAAGGTCGGGCCGTCGCTTCTGTTTCTGAGTCTTTTCAAGCTGGGCCCGCGTTTGATCTCCCAGCTCAGTTTCGTGCGCAAACACGTCCAGGCGGACATCTTTCATAACACCGTCAACGTGAAGGTGCTGAAGAACTTCGTTTCCAAAAATCCCGATACGCTGAATCCCCTGGTGGACGCCGGCAAACTGACCCTGGATGTCTATCACGGGTTTGCCAAGGAGTGCCTCGAAAGAACCCGGGAACGCTTCGGCCTTATGACCGCTTCATCGCGCGGGAAAGGCTGAGACAGGCGCGTCCGGCCGTATCTTCAAGTCTTCGGGTTTTAAATCGAGCTCCGTCAGCCAGCGCGACACGTTTTTCCCCAAAAGCACCCTCCGGCGCAGCATGAAGTTCACGAACGGGCCCGCCGCCCACCAAAGCCCCCGGCTCGCTTTGCCTTCCCGAATGAGCTTCGAGAATTCCGGCGCATAAGGGTTGTAGCCGAGGTTCTTCAAGTCCGAATACATCAGAAGCCAGTTCATCGTGAAGTTGCTCCGGACCGGATTGGCGCTCCACGCGTTTTCCGCCAGACCCAGAGACACTACCCGCCGGATGACTTCCCCCTGATCGTATTTCCACGCGTGAAAAGGCGCGAGGAACCGCGGAAAAGCGGTCCCCGCCGGATACTTGAACGGGTTCCAGAATTGCGCGAGCTCTTCCGCGGTGAAAGAGCCCGAGTCTTTCAAATCTTTGGGCGTCCAGTCGGCTTGCGCGATAAGCTCGCGGCGGATCTCGTATTGCATGGCGTAGGGATCGGGCTGGTTGGGGGAATAGCCGACGAGAACGAGAGGGATTTTTTGGTCCGCCGCGAGGCGGATCACACCGCCGTCGCGGAGCGGGGCG
>OBEQ011955516.1_pt1 | contig 14911 bp, 13 predicted proteins | sample 1670901 | NCBI WGS metagenome assembly OBEQ01 (sample SAMEA104232315, study PRJEB22302) | groundwater metagenome | biome: forest; feature: aquifer; material: groundwater | place: USA | collected 2011-08-07 | depth 5.4 m | reverse complement strand
CGGTAGACGCTGCCGGCTGGAGACCGTCGAAGGGCGAGATGGATCGCTATGGTCGTCCGATCCCCGATGAAGAATACACCACGCAAGATTTTGAGCGGGTTGTGGCACTTAAAACCCGCACCGAAGCCATCGCCAAAAGTATCTCCGACTTCCTTCACCGGACTGATCCCTTAGCGAAAACCATCGTCTTCTGTGTAGACCAGGAACATGCGGAGGAGATGCGTAAAGCCATCAACAACCACTGTGCCGAGCTGGTAAAGAACGATCCCGACTATGTCGTAAGAGTGGTTTCCGACGAGGGTGACGTTGGCCGCGGACACCTCAGCCGATTTCAGGAACCCGAGCGCAAGACGCCCGTAGTGGTTACGACGTCCAAACTGTTGACGACCGGCGTGGACATCCCCACATGCAAGAATATCGCGATCGTCCGCGTGATCAACTCCATGACGGAATTCAAACAGATCATCGGACGGGGTACGCGGGTTCGGGACGACTACGGCAAACTCTATTTCTCCATTCTGGATTACACCGGCAGCGCTACCCGTCTTTTTGCTGATCCCGACTTCGATGGAGATCCCGTGGAAGTGACCGAAGGCCCGATCGACACACCCATTCCACCACCTACCCCACAGCCTCCGAGGTCTCCGTTGCCGGAACCTCCCGAACCACCACTCCGGAAACTGTATGTGGACGGTGGAATGGTGGACATCGCAACGCACCTCGTCTATGAACTCGATATGAACGGAAAACAACTCAGGGTAGTTCAATACACCGATTACGCTGCAGAGACAATACGGAACATGTACACGTCCGCTGCGGAATTGCGATCTTGCTGGAGCAGCGCAGAAGAGCGGGCAACTGTGATTTCGGCTCTCGAGGAGCGGGGGCTCAATTTTGAGCAACTGGTAGAGAATACCAAGCAGTTCGATGCGGACCCTTTCGATCTGCTGTGCCACGTTGCTTACAGTGCTCCCCTTCGAACGCGGCGGGAGCGGGCGGAATGCTTACGGAAGGGACGGGTGAATTTTTGGGAATATTTTTCGCCGGAAGCTCGACAGATCCTCAACGAAATCCTGGATAAGTATATTGAGCATGGGGCAGCTCAGTTCGAAGTACCGGCGATCTTGAATGTCCCGCCCATTTCAGCACACGGGAACGTTATGGAAATCGCTCAGAAATTCGGCGGGCCCGAGCAGTTAAGGTCAGCTCTAGAGAAAATGCAGAACCTCCTGTATGAAGAAATGGGTAGCCTTGACCATGCCGAAACCTAAAAAACGGCAGGCTCCGATTCAGACTACCGCACAATCGCTCGGCGGTCTCATCAAGTCATGCCGCGACATCATGCGCAAAGACAAAGGACTCAATGGCGACTTGGATCGTCTGCCGATGCTCACTTGGATCATGTTCCTGAAATTCCTTGATGACCTTGAGCAGGTACGGGAAACCGAAGCAAAGATCGCCGGCAAAAGATTTACCCCCGCTGTCGAGTCGCCCTATCGATGGCGAGACTGGGCTGCGAGACCGGATGGAATTACTGGCGATGCCCTGATCGCTTTTATCAACAACGAAGAGGCGGTGCGTCCCAATGCAACAAAAGGTCCTGGGCTTTTCGCCTATCTCCGCTCTCTCCGAGGCGCCAACGGGGGAGATCGCCGTGATGTGATCCGGAGTGTCTTCCAGGGTGTGGTCAACCGGATGATTAACGGCTACCTGTTGCGTGACGTGCTCAACAAGATCAACGGAATCCACTTCACATCAAGCAATGAGATCCATACGCTGGCACATCTCTATGAATCCATGCTCAGGGAAATGCGTGACGCCGCCGGCGACTCTGGTGAATTCTATACGCCACGGGCGGTCATCAAATTCATCGTGGCGGCGATTGATCCTCGATTAGGAGAGACCGTCTTGGATCCAGCCGCTGGCACCGGAGGTTTTCTTGTCGAAGCGTTCGAGCATCTGAGGAAGCAGTGTAGAACCGCTGGTGATCACCGGCAACTTCAACAAGGAACACTTTACGGCTGTGAAGCCAAGACCCTGCCGTATCTGCTTTGCCAAATGAATTTACTGTTGCATGGCCTGGAGTATCCCCAAATCGATCCTGGCAATGCTCTTCGCTTTCCATTGCGTGAGATTGGGGACAAGGACCGTGTAGACGTCATCATGACTAACCCACCGTTTGGCGGGGAAGAAGAAAAAGGTATCCAGGGCAATTTTCCAGATGACAAGAGAACGTCCGAAACAGCGTTACTTTTTCTTCAACTCATCATGCGCAAACTCCGCCGCCAGCCTAAGATCGGCCGGGCCGCAGTTGTAATCCCCGACGGGATACTTTCTCAAGAAGGCGTCGCCGTTCGCATTCGAGCTATGTTAGTCGATGAATACAGACTTCATACAATTGTCCGGTTCCCGCGTGGCATCTTTGAACCATATACAAAAAGCAGCACCTCTATACTCTTCTTTGATACTCAGCCGCTCGAGGATTACGTGTGGTACTACGAAGTGCCAATTCGCTCCGGGATCAAAGCGTATACCCAGCATCGCCCCTTCATGTATGAAGAGTGCGGGGATATTCTTGAATGGTGGAATAATCGGCGGGAAAGCGACAGGGCCTGGAAGATCTCAAGGAAGGATATTAATGCTCATGAGTACAGCCTTAATTTTAGGAACCCGAGCTCGCCAGACAATAAGCGGTTCCCGTCTCCAGCGAAGGTGGCAACCACGCTTGTTCAGGTGCTGAAAGAATTTGGACGCGCTGTTTCTGACCATGGTGAGCTCTGGTCACAACTAGAAAATAACAACGGAGAGGTTTGCGAGCGCATACCTTTGGGCAAATTGATTCGTCAGGTCAAGCGGGAGGAAATTCTCAAGCCGGATACCAAGTACGCTGTGTTTGCTATGTCGTGGTATGCGAAAGGCCTATATGTAAAACATCAGAAATTCGGGAGGGACATCAAGGCAACAAAATTATATCGCGTAGAGCCAGGTGATTTTGTTTACTGCCGACTATTTGCGTGGAAGGGATCATTTGCAGAAGCCGGTACTGATCAGGCCGGGTGCTATGTGTCGAATGAATTTCCCACTTTCCAGATAGTTGATGATCGTATCAGGCCAGGATTTTTATGGGCGTACTTTTCGCAGCCAGCTCTCTGGGATTACATCGAGGGCCTTAGCACTGGGACGACGAGCACGAGTCGTCTTCGTTTGAAAGAATCCCGGCTCCTTTCGTTTCCGATACCACTTCCTTCGAGACAAATTCAGGATGGTCTGGCGGAGTTGCTGAAAGACTCCCTGAGATACGAGAAAGAATTGAAGGGACTTGCAGATACCCAGAGGCTTTTTCTCCCTGCGATACTCGAGCGAATACTTCCATTGGGATCCGAGTAACAAGAAATATGAATGGCTTACGACAATTCCAGACCCAATACGACACTCTTTTGCCCTCTACCCTCACCAAAGCCTTCCGCGGCGAGCTCGTTCTATCTGAAGTCGGACTTGCTCAATCTGGGGCTGAAAAGTGAAGCCAAAACCCTGGAACCGTTTCGGCAAGTGGATATTTATTTCTGTTGTCGGCACCGCAATCCCTGCTGTTGCTATTGCTTGGGCCGTCCATCTGTTTGGGCCTGATGACAACGTGGCCAGGGTTAGAAAGCAAGTCGCCAGCATCGAGTTTGAGGACGGCAGGCCGTTTGTGGATCAGGTAGTCTATGGGGATGATCTGGCCAGGAAATATTGGAATGTGCAATTCTTCCAAGTACAGATCCATAACCAAACTGCTGGAACCCTTCATGTCCAGCACGTGAAGCTCACAGATCTTCGGCGGTGGGAAGAGAAAAGCTTCAAGCCCTGGGATGCTGAACCGGTCGTGCTCCAATGGCCAGCCAGAATATCCAAGGACATTCCGCCTGGGGACAAGGTTCTCGTTCCATTCGCCCGGATTTACCCGCCAGATCTCCAGCGGGAACGAGAGGAGGACAAGATCTATTCAGGGGATGTCGATATTCCCCAGCTCCGTTTCACCGTTGATGGGTGGCCCAGGCGCATGAGGTCTGATGTGCCGCCCGGAAAGCACCGCTTCAAGATCACGGCCTTCTTTACGGATTCATCTCCTACTGAAACAGAGTTGGAGCTTGAGTGGTCGGGGGGGCATCGCGAAAACGTGGAGTCGATGGCTCGAGAAATCAAGATTAGAAAATTGGAGAAGTGAAGTCATGCACCTTGCAATTATAGCGGCCCGTTCTTAATGGATCCGTTAACGGTTATTTCTCAAAGGGCTAATGAACTGTTCCGAGAAAGTTTCACCGAATGTTGCCGGATTCGCGACGAGATCCCAATGCCTACCGGTGCCAGCCAACCCGATAGGCATCGAGTCATTATCGCGAAGAAGAACCTGATCGACTCTGCTCAACTGACTGGGCAAATTATCCGCGCCCTGGATGGCGGTAGTACTTTGCTGGCCCTGATCGGTCTTAGATCCCTTACAGAAAGCCTCATCAACGCGAAGTACGCATTTGCGCATCCAAAAAAGAAAGACAACGTGGGGTGGGCTCAGCAGGTGTGTGATGACTATTTTAAGAGGGGTAACGATCCAGGCGCGTACAAAAACAGGTTGAATGACGAAACGATAGCGAGGCGGGCCAAGGAGATTGGCGAACAAGACCTTTACAACAAGACATACGTTGGATTATGCAACTACAGCCACATGCTTGTGCACACAGGGTTGCCAAACAATCCCGTTAAGTTCGAAGAGTTCACTCGGAACGGGTATGTTACCGATTTAACAACGCTCCATGATATTCGCGAGCACATCCGAGGGCATTTTGGCATCAAAGGGTGGGCTGCTCACGAACAGCGCCTAGTAGAGTTTCAGAAGAAATATTTCAGCGACGGTTAGCGGCTGGAAACGTGTAAGCCGGAATTACAAACAACACTGGAGGTTGATGGCGAATGCTGGGACATTATCCGCAAGCCGAGAAGTTCGTATCCGACCTGCTGCGCGAGCTGTGCTCCGCAGCCCAGATCACACCCTTTTACGACTCCTCAGCCGATAGTTTCAACTACCGACTCGATTTTGGTGATCAGCAAGCCTCCCAAGTGGTCAAGTTCGCTAGAGATTGGCTGGATGATCTTGAAGAGGCACTGAAGAGAAACGACGGCTCAGTACACGATGAGGTCTTGAAAAACGCTGTGCGATTCACGGCATACGTTGGCTTGGGCAAGGCAGGACGGATGCCTCGCGGTTTCCCGATCTCAGAAATCCTCATCAAAGAGCGAGGGGATTGGAATCCCGACCTGAAGGTATCGACCGAATTCGACGACTGGTTCACAAGGCAACTTGTTGAGGGACTGGAGAAACTCAGCCGTTTCCTTGAGCAGCACCTCGCTGAGAATCAAGATCTGCGTGGAGGGCTGGAGCCCCTTCGATCTGCGCACGACCGGATCGTTGGGCTCTTTGGGTACTACAAGGGAAAGAAGCACCTAAACGATGGGAGAGTTAGTGCAGTCACGCTTACCTTCTTCAAGGCGGCTATCGTTGCTCAGATCATTGAGCAGGAAATTCGGCGGGTGGAACAGCCGTTAGCCCAAATACGCGCGGCCATTGATTTGGAAATCTATGGGTTGGTAGAAAAGCTCAGGAATACATTCTTCCTGCACGTTTCTCTCCCGAGCTGGCTTGCCGAATACAGGGAACTCGCTATGGCTCCTCAGCAAGGCAGCCAACCAGTTAACGCCCGCAAAGATCTAGAAATAGATGGCATCCACATATTTCTCGGCCATAAGCACGACGACGTGTCCATAGCAGATGCCATCAAGCAGTGCCTTGAGAGATTTGGTATCGAAGCGTTCGTCGCTCATCGGGACATTACCCCATCGGCGATATGGCGGCAAACGATCCTGGAGCATCTGCAAGGCAAATGCAACGTCTTCGCCCCGATCCTCACCGACGAGTTCCGCAACTCCCTGTGGACAGACCAGGAAACGGGCATTGCCGTCCAAAAGGGGCTGCCGATCGTTCCAATCAAAGTACACAGGGACCCTTACGGATTTATTGATGACCGTCAAGCGGTTCTGCTCAAGACAGGAGAGTATCTCAAGATGTGCTTGGGGCTGCTGGTAGGACTTGGAACCCAGCACCCTATGTTGGGTAGAGCTGCAAGGCTCTGTCTCGCAAAAGGGTTAGGATCATGCGAGAGCTACGATGAGGCCGGGCTGGTTGCTGAGACGCTGGAACGCCTCGAGCCCTTCTCCGCTGAGGAGGCCACAGCGGTTCTTCGTGAAATTGCCAGCAAAAGGCAGGTGTACGAGGCTCGTTCAGCATCCAGCTACCTCGATAGTTTCCTCAACCGACACGAAGGGGACGTTGACCCAGACTTGCTGCGACAGTGCATCGAGCTGCTTCAAGGTGTCCCCAGATAAAGGCGATGTGGACAGATGTTGTCTGCCGAGACAGGGATTGGGAGGCGTTCCAGGATGGAACGCGCTCCGTTAACGCATATGGCTTCTGTAAGCTCGACCGAATAGAATAGCCGTCAAAGGGGGACGGCAAATCATGGATCGAAAGGATTGGATGCTCCTCCTCATCGCCGAAGCGGGGGAACAGGGACTGTCCCCGGTTCAGCTTCAGAAGGGGCTTTTCCTGCTCGGCCAAGAACATTCTAAGTGGACAGGTGACGATTATTACTCGTTTGAGCCGTACAATTACGGGCCGTTCGATCGGTCGGTGTATTTAGACGCCGACGAGCTTGAAGAAGCAAGTTTAATTGAAGCCAAGCGGTCTCCTGGGCGCCATTGGCCGACGTACGCGCCTACGGCGAAGGGATTTTCGAACGCCAAGGATCTGGCCACGGAAACACCGCCGGAAGCCGCCGCTTGGATAGACGACACCATCGCTTGGATGAGACGGTACGGCTTCTCAGGATTGGTAAGAGCCATCTACGAAAAGTACCCCGACTACAAGGTAAACAGCGTTTTCCAAACCGCCTGATGACTCTGATCGTCGGAATAAAATGCGCCGACGGCATCGTGCTCGGATCCGACGGCGCGGCCACGTTGGGCAGCCTCGGCCAAAGCACGGTCAGGCAGGCCATAGAGAAGATCGAGGTCATTTCCAACGCTGCATTGATCGGCGTGTCGGGCCCCGTCGGATTGGCCCAGTACTTCATCCACGAGCTTCAAGAGGCGTGGGAGAAGAAGGAGTTTTCAGGCAAAACGCCCGTTGAGGCGCGAAAGATCTTGGAGAGAAGATTCTGGCCCCACGTTGAATCGGAGGTGAATCGAGCCAACGTAGTCCGCCAGGTGATAGCGCCTCAGGTGGTCATTCAAAGCGTTGTATCCTCCGTCCTTGTCGCCCTTCCTGTGAGCAAAAGCCCGTGTTTGTTTCAATTCAACCAACAATGCTCGTCTGAAGAAGCCACGGAAAATCTGCCCTTCGTTGCAATCGGAAGCGGACAAGCGATTGCGGATCCGTTTCTCGCATTTATCCGCGAGATCTTTTTGAAAGACCAGGTGCTGAAGGTGAACGGGGGCACCTTTGCGGCGCTGTGGACGCTGCGGCATGCGATCAGGACGCACCCCGGAGGCGTTGCGGATCCCATTTCCCTGGCGCAACTCACCCACGATGGTAAGGATTGGATGGCTCGGAGACTTGAGGAGCCGGATTTGCTCGAGCATCAGCAAATGATCGACGAACTGGAAGGCAGAATGTCCGGTCTCAAGGAGACTCTCGCCGGAAACAGGAAATTGGTGGGTGAAATACTTGTTGAGGAAGGAACGATTACAGAGGAGCAGCTTCAGAAGGCCTTAGAAATCCAGGCCGGTGCCGCAGGTCGCTAAGTTCTACGGCTAATCTAGGATGCGTACCGTTTCCGGCGGTGCGGGGTTGACATGCTGAACCTGAACTTTTGGAGGCAGTACCTAAATAATTGGAGAATCAAATGCGAGAAGCAAGTCCATGAACATTGAGTTGTTGAGAAAGTATATTGGGGATTACCTCGCGAAACGCGCACAGCATCCAGAGGCGGTTCGAGCGGATCTCCAGCAGCGCCACGAGCGGATGGTCTACTACCAGTCATGGACGGCAGATCGCCTCCAATCCATGACTGAGGAGCAGTTGGCTGAGTACTTCGCAAAGCAGTGGGCGATGCAGATCTGGGGCAACAAACAGTATGTTGTTGACAAACTGCTGCATCGCCATGGCCTTGCTAAGATCCGCGAAGCTCTGGCACGGTTGGTCTGGGGCAAGGAGCCGGTGGACCGTCGCTGGGATAGTTTTCGGCAGACTATCAAAGGAATTGGTCCGGCCATGATGAGCGAGATTCTCTGCCACGTACACCCGGACGAATGCGTTCTTTGGAATCGGCGCGTTCGGGTCGCATTGCGGCACCTCGGAGTGGAAGGGTTGCCTCAATACGATTACCAGTTAAATGGAAAGAAGTACATCGAGCTTTGTGAAGTGGCCAAGCGAATTGTTGCCGAAATGCGGGCAATGGGTGATCCTGGAGCAGACCTGATGACAGCGGACTACTTCTTTTGGGATGAGTTGCAGGTAGAGGACAATCTGAGCCAGATCCACAAGCCGGAGATGACTGCTTCGGCCGAACCTTCAGTCGACAGAGTGGATGCGGCAACCTTGGCTTTCATCCACGATGAGGTGCGCGACAAGATTGCAGACATCGGACGGTGGCTGGGGCTACAGACCGAGACCGAGAAAAAAGTAGCTGAAGGTGCGGTGGTAGATGCTGTATGGCATGCGACGATAGGAAATATGGGACGCGTGATCTACGTGTTCGAGGTGCAAACGAAGGGGTCAATTGATAGCTTAGTTCTCAACTTGCTCCGGTCTCTGAACAATCCAGCCGTGCAAGGCGTCGTCGCCGTGTCGGACAGCGATCAGCTCCAAAAGATCCATAAGGAGACAGAAGGTGTCACTGGGTTGCATGGGAAACTGAAGTGTTGGGATTACCGTCAGGTTCTCGAAGTTCACGAGGCATTGGAGTCCGTCAGCGCGGCTATTAACAGCCTTGGGCTGGTACCGCAGGGGTTTTGAAGGAGGCAGGTCGTGATTCTGACAAACAGGGGGTCAGTGGTACCCGGGTACGCGGGGGACAGGTAACGGCGCAACGTGTCCCTTCGGTACGCGGTACCAATCTCTGCCAATCTTCCCTGCGACTGACTGCGAGTTGATGCAGGGGTGGCGCTGAGACGATATTCTGGAGAGGGGCTCATGGAAGATAACCTCGATATTAGAGAGCCCGTTGCAGGCATGTCCTTTTTTAACGTAGGCGGCCCGCGTGAGCCTTTCGCATGGTTGCAGAATTTGAAGCAGGCTACAGGGTACTTTGCTTACGTGGAGGGTTATAGACAAGCAGTCCATGTGCTGATAGCTGAGGCGGGGACGAGAGATCGAGATAATCTGTATTTGGACACAACGATTTTCCCCCTGCTGTTTCTCGTCAGGCACTATGTTGAATTGCGGCTCAAGGAAATATTGTTGATCCACGGCTTGACCAAGGAAGGAACGTGGGAACCTAGGGAAGGACATCGCTTAGGTGCGTTATGGCACAGTTGTCGAGAAATATTTCACAACAGGCATGGTTTTTCAGACGATTACCTGGAGGTAGTTGGGAAACCCATACTCGAGCTGCACCGGTACGACGACAACAGTGAAGCCTTCAGGTATCCTTATTCAAGGGAGAGGGCGGGTTCGAAGAAATACGCGGAAGTCTTTCCAGATCACATCAATTATGAAAACATTTTGGACGTTTTTGAACGGTTGCACACCGCGTTAGAGGGAATGTATGGTGATCTTCTCGCAGAATATGAAGCTATCCAGGGAGAAGGACACCACGAATCAGATCTTTAGGTAGTGGGTGAACCGTACCGGGTACGCGGGGGACACGTAACGAACTGGAGGTCACAACATGGCAGAAGGCGGAGTACCAAAAGCTCCTCCAGCGGGTGGTGGAAGATTTCGAGGCGGTGGAGCGGGGGCTGGACATCGCCAGGAAGAAGGAGCCGCTGCGTCTGATCTTCAAACGGGTCCTGATCGATGCGAGGGAGCTCGTCCGCTTCGAGATGTACGAGCCGTTCCAGCGGATGTACAATGAGGTTCTTATCGAGCTTAAGGAGAAGAAAGACAAGGAGTTAACGAGCGAATGCTCGGACGAGTGTATATTAGTACCTATGGCTGGCCGTTGTTCCGGGAACATAGAACTTTCTGGGCCGAGCGGGGAAGGGATGTCAGCGGATACCCTACTGGTCTTCCAGGCTCTGGCGGAGGGGCTGTAGGTGGTATTGGCAGGAGGATGAAGTTCCCAGATTTCCCGTACTTTCTACATCAACTTAGGGGTGCGAAGAAGCTGGCAGGCCCCTCATGGCAGGATCGTGGGAGCCAGAGAGAAGAATTTTGGAACGTCTCGCAGGTTAATGGCGAGAAACGAAAGTGAACTCTCGTAATGCCGCCGAATAGGAAGAGAGAATGGGTCTTCTGTAGTCTCGTTCTGCTGGCAATGATGAGCGGGGATGTGCTCGATGCGGAGGAACCCACGATCACACTAGGACCGGAGGAGATTGCAGTGCCGGTCGATCACTGGACACTCATTACGACGGCTCCAGACAGCAGTATCCCGATGGTCAAGATTGGTGATAGGTTTCATGTGTTCACCTGGGGTGGGGTGCTGGTTAGGCCAGGTGAACAGCGAACGGGGGACTCGTTCTGTGAAGAGTTAGAGGGGGGTACGTACTGTGACGGGATCGTCCGGTTAACCGGGAGGACGCTCGACGCCCTTCGCTTCGATCCCTTTGACCGTACGCAGAACACGCCTGTCGCTGTATACCGTCGTCCGCCGGTCGGCCCTCAAGACTCGCGGCCACACTTCTCAGATATGTGGCCGATGGGGGTGTACTACGATAAGGAGCTCAAAGAACTTTTGATCTTCGATGCCTCCGATGATCGCGTAAACCGCGATCCAACCACGGGCTGGTACGGGACGGGGGGCTGGTACGGGACGGGTGAACTGCTGATCTCTCAGGATAGCGGCCGAAGCTTTCAGCGGGGTGGCAGGATCCTGGAACCGCCGATCCGCATAGAAGAATGGCAACGGAGACGGGAGGAATTCAACGTGTACGGGATCACCCATTCGGTGGCGACCGTAAGCCCGGATGGTCACTACATCTATTTGTATTTTTCGTGGCTTGATGAGCCGTCTGGAAAGGTAGGACTTGCTGTGGCGCGCTCGAAAATTGATGGGAAGGAAACCGGACGCCCGGGCACGTGGTTCTATTCCAAGGATGGGAGATTCGGCGAGCCGGGCCTTGGTGGCGAACCCGACATTCTCATTGGTGGGATCAACAGTTTTCATGTGAGCTACAACACGTATTTGAAACGATACAGCCTGATTGGAACGACCTGGGGTCTCCCGCTCCAGGAACGGGGGTATTCGTGGTACACCTCCACTGATGGAATCACGTGGGCGAGCCATGGCATGTTTTGGCGGGTAAACAACGACTTTGATCAACCGGGCCTACCCCCTGCGGTCGTGTTTCCTACGGTGTTCAGTCCGGAGAGCGAGTGGGATGGGATCACCACCCAGCATAACTACCTCTATTACGCGTATGTCCCTGATCACGACAACAACCCGGGGTACCGTGAGTTGAGAAGAAGGCGGCTTAGCTTTACAAAGGAAGTGACCGGGCTGACCCCATGAACAAGAAGGCGGTGGTGATGATCTCAGGGGGGCTTGACTCCACCTTGGCCGCGAGGATTATGTTGGAGCAAGGAGTGGAACTGGTGGGAGTGTACCTTTCGGCCCCCTGGGGTTGCTGCGACAAGACCAAGGCGATGAAGGTGGCCAGGGCCTTAGGCATCGATTTCCTAGTGATCAAGATGACGAAGGACTACATCCATGTCATCCGAAATCCAAAATACGGCTATGGCTCCAGCATGAACCCCTGCATCGACTGCCGAATCTACATGTTTCATAAAGCCAAGGAGCTGATGGCGCAAACACAGGCCTCCTTCCTGGTCACCGGCGAGGTCTTAGGCCAGCGGCCCATGTCTCAGATGCGGCATTCCTTGCACCGGATCGAACAAGACGCAGGTCTCAACCGCCTGGTGGTTCGCCCCCTCTCGGCCAAGGCGCTTCCCATCACGATCCCCGAGGAAGAGGGTCTGATCGATCGACAGCGGCTTTACGCTATCACCGGGCGCTCCAGAAAGGCTCAGATGGAGCTGGCCGCTCAGTACGGGATCCTCGACTACCCAAATCCGGCGGGGGGATGTTTGCTGACCGAGCAGGAATTTGGAAACCGTGTAAAGGATCTGTTCCAACACCAGGAGGAGGTGGACTTGGAGGATATGGAGCTCTTGAGGCTCGGCCGCCACTTCCGAATGGATGATCAGACGAAGCTGATCGTTGGGCGAAACGAGCAGGAGAATAGAACCTTAGAAGAGTACTTGGCCCCCGGGAGGCTCCTCTTCACTCCGGAATTCTCTGGCCCATCGGTTCTCACCATTGGCCCACCCAATGAAGAAACCCATCGACTGGCGACGAAGATCATTGCTCATTACACGAATCCCCAAAAGCTACCGCCAAAGGCAACGGTCACTTGTCGGGTTGGACTCCCGCGCGATGAGGGAACCCGGCAGGATCTCATGGAGTCCATTCCTTTAGAGGGAGCCATTGAAGAAGCCGGCCTAGAAAGGATGAGGATATAGTTGATGAACCCTACGCCGGATGTTCAACAAGGGTCTATGGAGCGAAGCGATACCGCTCTAGAGCCACAGATCCCGGTGAACCCCCTTTTCGTTGATTTCCTATGCTTTGCGCTGGATCCGGCTTTTCGCCGACTGTCCCAAGGGGAGCGCAAGAAGGGAATCCAGGAATTTTTGTCGGCGCTAAGAAGGGAACACTCCCCGGTCAAGGTTCGGGCGTATCTCTCCATCGGTTTAAGGCACGACACCGACTTTTTTCTCTGGGCGGTAGCCCCGGATTTGATTCCTTTCTCTGAGTTGACGGCGGACCTGTTGAAGACGGGCCTGGGTCATTACCTCACGCTCAACTACGCATTCGTGGCGATGACCCGTCCCTCGGTGTATAATCCTACTCACATCCCCGCTTTTTCCGCCGGAGAACCTGGCGGACCAGTGGCGGAGGCCCCTCGACGGTACCTGTTCCTTTATCCCTTTGTCAAATCTAGGGAGTGGTACCTGCTTCCCCTCGAGAAGCGGCGCCAGGTGATGCGTGGACACGTGAGCGTCGGGGAGAAGTATCCGATGGTTCGGTTGAACACCACCTATTCTTTCGGATTGGGGGATCAAGACTTCGTGCTGGCCTTCGAGACCGACCAACCGGCTGCCTTTGAGGACCTGGTCCAGCGGCTCCGAGAGACCGAGTCGAGCCGTTATACCGTGCGGGATACCCCCTTTATTCTGGGAAGTTGGTGCGAAAGCGGTGAGGAATTAATCCATGGATTGGGACTTTAAATGCTAAAAACCACGACCGTTGGAAGTTTCCCGAAGTCTGAAGAGTTAAAAAGCGCCCGGGCCAAGGTCCGTCGCGGACAGATGGATCCGAGTGAGCTCAAGTCTTTGGAACAAGCTGCCACGAAGGAGTGGATTCAGATCCAGGAGCAGATCGGCCTGGATGTCCTCGTGGATGGTGAGCAGTATCGGGGGGACATGGCGACCTATTTCGCAGAGCACCTGGAGGGATTCACGATCAGCTCCTTGGTTCGCTCCTACGGGAATCGCTACTATCGAAAGCCGATTGCGGTTAAAGGCATCCGATGGAAAGGGCCCATCACCGTAGAGTGGTTTGAGTTCGCCCAGAATCTCACCCAGAAACCGGTCAAGGGGATGCTGACCGGTCCTTACACGATGATGGACTGGTCGTTTAACGAGGCTTACCCCAATCGTCGGGCCTTCTGCCTGGAGTTGGGCCACGCCATCCACGAGGAGGTCAAGGCGCTGGAGGCGGCGGGAGCCTTATTTATCCAGATCGATGAGCCTGCGGTTTCCACCCGCACGGATGAAGTAGAACTGGCCATCGAGGCGATGCGGATCGTGACCCAGGGTGTCCGGGTCAAGACCGGCACGCACATCTGTTACGGGGAATTCGAGAAGGTCTACCCCCAGATCTTGAACCTGGCCGTCGACCAGATTGACCTGGAATTCACCAACTCAAATTTCCGATTGCTGGAGTTGATCCGCAAGATCCCCTTCACCAAGGAAGTTGGCTTCGGGGTGGTGGATGTCCATTCTCATCGGATCGAGTCCGTGGAGGAAATCAAGTCCTCCATCCGCCGGGCCCTCGAGGTCTTCTCTCCAGAGAAGCTGACTATCGATCCGGACTGCGGCTTGAAGACCCGCCTGAAAGAAGAAGCGGTGGCGAAGCTCACCAACATGGTGGAGGCAGTCCGTGAGGTGAAAAAGGAATTGGGTGTCCCAAGCCTCACTCCTTAGCGAACTGGGTAGTCGGCCCGTCTATCTGGATGAGGCCTGGCACACCCCCAAGGGCCGGGCCGTCCGGGAGGTCATCTACGGGGCCGCCGACGGAATCGTCACCTCTTTAGGGTTTGTGATCGGTGTCTTTGGGGCCCTTCGGGAAAGCCGGATTATCCTGATCACCGGTATCGCGCAGGCCAGTGCCGGGGCCCTCTCCATGGGTTTCTCGGCCTATATCTCCTCCAAGTCACAAACCGAGTTTTTCCTTGCCGAGATCGAGCGGGAACGACGAGAAATCCAGGAGATGCCGGACAAGGAAAAAGAAGAGGTTCGAAAGATCTACCGGTCCAAGGGATTCTCTGGATCTGAGCTGGAGATCGTGGTCGATCGGATTACCTCGAATCCGAAGGTATGGCTACGCTGCATGATGGAGGAAGAGTTAGGGCTCATCTTCGAGAGCTTTGATGT
>OBEQ012017716.1_pt1 | contig 14913 bp, 22 predicted proteins | sample 1670901 | NCBI WGS metagenome assembly OBEQ01 (sample SAMEA104232315, study PRJEB22302) | groundwater metagenome | biome: forest; feature: aquifer; material: groundwater | place: USA | collected 2011-08-07 | depth 5.4 m | reverse complement strand
TCCGAATTGTCACTCCCAAACGAGTACTTTCGGATTTAAAGGAAAAAATATAAAATAACAACTTAACCACAGGTGGCAGAACGGTTCATGCAACAGACTGTAAATCTGTACCAAGTAGGTTCGACTCCTACCCTGTGGACAGACCTTTCAATATTCGAACCTTTAGAGGCTAGGGAAGTCTGAATATTCTTAAACATAGACCTAGGTGTAATATCCAGCCTCCTATTACTTAATACTAATTCTGCTCCAACAGCGTTAAGAATTATTCTTTTTTCCTCAATTGTTCCATTTTCCCATTTCTCTAAAGCTTTGGATGCAAAGTTAAATACTCTAATTGCAACATCCATCCAATCATCAATCAAACTATCAGTTCTTAGAAGTTCTTGGTCTATTTTATCTTTATCAACAAGAAGTGTTTGTCTCATCCTTTTATATTCATCATCTGTTATAAGAGAGCCATTTATATTATCGGGGTGAATCTTAAGGTTAAACAGGTTTTGTAACTTTTTATTTACAACATCAAGATTTTGATTAAGGGCTTGAATCTTAGCTTGCTTAGTTTGGATCTGATCTTTTGAGCTTTTATTTAATTCTTTTATTGCCCAAGTAACCAGTCTTGGTGAAAGCTTAATAGAAGATAGGAAACTGACTATTTGCTCATTTAAATCTTTTTGATTAATTGGTGGCTCATTACATTTTATTTTTCTTTGACTACATCTGTAGAAGACAAAGTTAGCTACCTCACCATTAAGATACCTTCTCTTACTTGTAGTTCCAGCAATCATATAACCACAACTGCATCTTATTAGCCCTGATGTTGGATATTCATTGTTTCTTGGCTTTGATCTTTTAGCTAAGAATTTTTGGATTAGATCAAACTCTGCATCAGTTATCATTCTTTGGTGTTTACCTATATAAAGTTGTCCTTTGTAAAGAAAACGGCCAGTGTAGAAAGGGTTACTAAGCATTTTCCAGATGTTCTTTTTACCTTTAATTTTACCCTGGTAATCGACAATCCCTAATCTTTGTGCTTCCAATCCTAAACCGTCTAAGGAATATTGACCTGTAAGAGCAAAATCAAATATCTTTCTAACAAGAGGGGAGTAAACAGGGTGGGGTACAATTTCTCTTAACCCTTTGGGTCTTTCTACTGTGTTTCTGTAACCCGCTGGAGCTGCTCCAGGTTTCCAGCCTTTTTCTATTTTTGAGTTAATACCTCTAATTGTATCCTCCCTCAAATCTCTTATAAATTTATTGGCCTGAGCTCCTTCTATACTCATAATAAAGTCTGAGTCTGCATCAAGATATGTTTTCGCTGGGGTAACTATTTCATCTATTTTGCCACTTTGGATTAACCATTGAAGCTGTCCAGAATCAATAGGATTGCGGCTGAGCCTATTTAGCTTCCAAGAAATAATGCCCTTTATATCATTCCTGGAGGATATAAGAGCCATCATTTGATTAAAAACTGGTCGACCTGGACTTTTTGCACTTTTTTCTTCTTCAAAAATTTGAAGTATTGGTAATTTTTTTTCTTTGGCTAGGGAAGTGAGAATATTTCTTTGATCGTCAATACTTTGGATTTGTGATTCTTCACCTTCTGTACTTTTTCTGGCATAAACAAGGTAATACTGTTTCATTATTTGTATTTGCCTGGGTAAGTTAGCAAGTTGGTTCAGTAACATTTAACCACACCCTCCTGCTTGAGTGTCAACTGGGCTTTTTGATATCAAACTAGTGTCAGCTGCTAACACCTTAAATGCTTCTATAAAAGCTGTGGCATCCTGATAAGCCTGTTGATCTGTCAACTCAATACCTTGTTCCTCCAATATTATTTGTTTAAATTCCTGTAAACTCTCCTGGCTAATCATCTTTTACTCCCAAAACCTTTTTGACTCTGTTTTCCTAAAAGATTCCAAAAAATCAGGGGTTATTAATCCATCTAGAACAAAAACTGCTTCAGAAGTTAGACGATCGACCTCTAATTCCTCAAGCTGGTAAATAGGTACTTCTCTAAATTCCATTAGGAAAACCAGGTGTTCTCGGTTTTCTTTGCATAGCTGCCTTAAATCCTTAAGGTAGCTAAAGAGGTTAGCTATTTTAGCCAACCTGATATTTTCTTTGGTGTCACGCCTCAAGCCAGCTGCCATCGTCCTCCAGACTTTTTGGTGTTAGGTTGTCTTCTGCGGGTAAATCTGCCTCCACTGCCTCCATGCTTCCATTTAGTGCGTAAATTTGATCGTTTTCAGTGGAAGCAATGGAGGTATCAGTATTTTTTATGGAGGCGTTTATGGAAGCAGGTTCTTTAAATTCTTCTTCTTTTTGTGCCTGTTGTGGAGGCGTGGAAGTAGTGGAAGCATTTTCAGGGACTTTAGATAAAAGTATTAGGTTAAACTTAGCTACCCGATTTTGTTTAACAATTATCCCAAGTTCCAATAAGTTGGGTCGTATTGGAGCAATTCGTTTCCATAGCATATTAGCTGATTTGGGAAAGCTGTCATTATCCCGGCTGTTGGTGGTAAATCTAAGCTTTTCAGCTATATTAAAAAGTTCAGTGTAAAGTTCTGAGCTTGAGCCTTCCCAAGTGTCGTGATTTTCCATAAACCTAAGAATGGTTTGGGCAATTGGTGAGGCTTCAATTACTGTTTCATTCTGGCGACCTATATTAGCTGAAAAAGCATTCAGGCATTGATTAACTGTATAACCCAAGGCAACAGCGGCTTTAGCGGCCCTCAGAACATAATCTGCCATTCTGGGAAGTTCAGTTAGTGTAAGGTTTGAGGCTAGAATATTGGATAATGTGTCAAATAACCCCGCCAGTATCTTTGGCTTTTCCTTTTCAAAATCTTCCCAAAATTTACCTTCCGGTAACCGTCTATCACTCGGGATTGAATCTAGGGTGAGTATTAAACTTCGGCTTAATAAGTCGGAACGGGTTGGCACTAAAGTTACACCACTTAATCCCAAGGCACCGCGGATTTTCCATAAAATATCGGCATCATTGCTATAAAGTTGTCTTTTGCTAAAAGATAAACCAGTCACTATTGTACAAAGGAAATCCGACTGGTCAGTACTGAGAGAAGACAGGTTGTCATAGAAGAGGCAATAATGCTTGTAGGCTTGCTGTGCGATCTCTTTGGGATCGTGTTGGAACCGGAGTACATCTGTTTCGCTAGGATCAACCAAGCTTAGAATAAGCCGTAACAGTGTGGTTTTAGCAGCACCAGCTGAACCTGAAGCAACCAGAGCAGCTCTTGGAAAGTCAGGAAAGCATAAAGCCGGAATATGGCATAGTAGCAACAACTTTTCATCTTCATTTAGCAGATTCACGTATTCAAGTAGTGGTTTTAAGTCTCCTGCACTTGCTGGCTCTATTTGTACTTTATGGTGGGCAAACTTAAGAAAGTGTACGGGTGATTCTTTTGAGATTTGCCAACCAGTAGGCGTGATATAAACTACATTTTGCCAATCACCCATGTCAAAATACAGCTCCCCGTTTTTAAATGCCCACCTGTTATAAAGTACTTCTGTGTGATCTTGGGTAAAAGCCTGAGCTTCAACTGTAGCTAAAATCATGTTGGCATTTTCGCCGCTTAAACCTTTGCCAAATTCCTCAAAATACAACCCTCTAAACCATCGGGTAAAATATGAAGATTTAACCGGTACTGCATTAACTAATTTTCCTGGTAAAACTACATAAGCTTCACCTAATTGGTCTAGTAGTAGCTGTGGTTTAGCCTTATTTATCAGCTCTAGGGTCAGTTCTACCGGGGTTGCTTTTGGTTTTAGACTCTTTAAAAGCTTAAGCATTTTAAGCTTCTCATCAGGAGTGGCCTTTGGGTCAAGTTCAAGGCTTTCACTCAGAACTTCTTTTTCTAGTTGTTTTAAAGCCTCCTCATCCATTTGTAAGCTCCTCAATTAAAGGTAAAAGTTTGGTTATTTCAGATTCAATTAAGTTAGCTTTAGGCTGAACCTCTTCCCATAGTTGGAGGTAATACTTTCTTCTTTTTTTATTTTTTGAAAATCTGGAAAGTAGAAAAAGTTTGTTTGATTGGTCCAGGATTTTTATAAACTCCCCAAAGTGTGCAAAAAGTTCGTATTCCAGGGCTTTATTCATTTCAAACCTCCACTTTTGGCTTCAGCTACCTGTTTCCAGAAAACTTCAATAGCTAAAAATAAATCCTGGGCTGGTATAGGTGGATCAGTTTTTGTTGAGAATTGATTAAGTAATTTCTGAGCTTTTTCCTTTGGAGAAAATTGCCAATACAAGATACCGTCTTTAGAATAGCTTCTTACAAATTTGATCAAATTGTTGAAACTTGAAGCCAATAGGAAAGGAGCAAATTTCTTGTCATTAATTTCTAATAAATCATTATTCATATACTTACCGTTGAGTTTTCCCACTGGTAAGCCCATCTTAAGGGTTAGTCAGAATTAGTTTAAGAATTTGTGACAGATTAAAATGATTGAGTGTCTATACTTTCCCTAAGAAGAATTTTAAATTATCTTTACCTATATCCCTGTAGGCACGGGAAATCACTTTCCGTAAGAATGAGACTTTAAAACGGTAGTCTATCCCTAAATTCTTTAGTCTTTGGTTAAATTCTTTAGTAATCTCATCGTAAGATTTTCCATCTTTTAACTCAGCAGCAATTTTTTTGGCAAGATCTACAGTTTCCCGAATACGTGTAGAATGAAATGGGTATGTTTTTTTCTCTTCGCTCTCATCTGAGGAACCAATTTGAGCAATTATCAGCTTAGATTTTATTTGAGATTTAGGATTGATAGTCCCATTCAGATATTCCTCTAGTGAGGCTACTTCTTGGGTGGTCTTAAAATCAAACTCAGAAGCCATCCCTACATCCATTTTTTTATCTTCCAATTTAGTTTTAACTTCCATTTTGAAAATTTTTTCAGAGATACTATTAAGCTTGTTTAAAATAAACCTAAATTCTTTAGGGTTAAAGATAGCCTTGGGGTTTAAAGGATCATATATTGCTGAAAGATAATATTTTTTCATTCCTAATTCCTAATTTCTAACCTAAAATACCAAAAAAAGGGAATTCCACGGCTATTGCCGCTTCTTTCCCCTCTATTTAAATAGTAGCATACAGGCTCCTAAAAGTAAATTATTTGTTTGTCCCTTTTGTTAGGGGAATTAATCCTATTCAAAGAATGTTTTTAATGGTATCCGAAGAACCCGGGAAAGTTTCTCCATAACTTTTAGGCTAGGGTGACGCTGTCCATGCTCGATACTTGATAAATAGCCTGAAGAGATCCCAACTGCGACTGCAACATCTATTTGTCTTAATTCCTTCTGTCCACGGTAGGCTTTAATTCTTTGGCCTAATTTTTTTAACTTTAACATTAAGCCAATTATTCCTGAAATGTTGTTATCACGCTTTACTATTTGCAAACTCTACGCAGGATTTATGCTTGCATTTTACTACTACTATCAGTAAACTTAATTAAATGGATAAAAGAAAACTTGATACAAAAAGGCTTTATAAATTGGGAAGAGTATTAGTTATTTTTATAACAATGATCAGTATTTTTATTGGCTTCATTAGCTTTAAAAATAGTGAATATTACCATGAGGTATATATTAAAGATGGTTTTAAATGTAGCGATATATCCCCACTCTGGATGCGTCGTTCAATAACTGATCAACAATGGGAGAAAGACTCTAAACTAATTGATGACTGTTATGCAGGCATGCTTAAACCTTATGAAGATTCTCACAGAGTAGCCATAGGCGCAATCCTTACAGCTATTTTTCTTCCGTTAATCTTTTTTGGTGGTACCAGACTTCATAAATATCTTTTTCCAATTAAAAAAAATCGTGATGATCAAAAAGCTGTATAATCTATCAAATAATATGAAAAAAGTATTTTTAGCACTATTAGTATTTATTTTTGCAGTTAGCGTTTTACTTTTTGGAACATCCAAAACAGTAGAAGCCAGAGGTAGAACTGGAAGTTTTAGAGTTGGTGGATATACCTCCCATGGTAAAGGCAGTCATTATGTTGGAGGTTATGTAAGTTCAGGCCCTGCTAAACATTATTATCCTAGATACAAAAGGTATTAGCTTATGCCTTCAAATAAACTTTGGATTCCAGCAATTATTTTATTAATATTTGGAGCCTATCTGTTCGGTAGAAATACAATTATAAAAGACTCTAAAATTAATTCCACTCAGGAAAAAAAGATAAATTATCTTCAAGATATTGATACTAAATATATAGATACCAAGAGTTCAGACTTCTTTAGTAAAGATGAAAATGGAAAAGAAGTTGAATTACCTAAAAATCAAAAAGACTCTTTAATTAAATTTCTTATGGATAAAGTAAAACAAGACAATATTAAATTTGATGATAATTGTGATGTTGCAGATTCAAAGGCACAAATAGCAGAAGTTGATTTAAGTGGCATGAGTGAAAAAAGCTATATAGTTATGCCCAGTTGGTTGTGTGGACTTACGATGCGAGGAGCTTCTGGGAATGGTGAAATTTACATTCTTAAGCAATCAGGGGATAATTGGGAAGAAATAAGCAACCTAAGAGGTAACAGTTTTGCTATAACAAAACATAAAACTAATGGGTATTTTGATATTTTAACTAACTGGCATATGTCTGCTGTATCTGGAACACAATTTTTATTTAAATGGCAAATAATAAATAGTGAAACTAAAGTTGGAAGATATGAGGAGTTTTTTAGTAAAAATTATGATTAGACCACAGATCGAAAAGCTTAAAAAGATTCTCCTGCCTTATTTCCCAGATAGTCCTTGGTTAAAAAAGCATTGGTGGCATAAATTAATTATGCTCATAGCTTTTATAATATCAGCAATCTCTTTATACTCAATTTTATTTATAGTCTTATCTGTATTTATAGGGCCAAATTTATGGATTTTTATTAATTCTACGAAGGTTGGTAGTGCGCTAGCTTATATTATTTACATTATATTGTCACCATTATACCTAACGGCATTAATTACCTATCTATTAGCTAGTTTTCTACCATCAACCTTTTATGCAGCAAATACTCAAACAACTCTTATATTTATTACGATTGCTCTCATTTTTCTACCTTCTCTTTTGTATAGATTAATTCTTGGTGTAATTGAAGAATTGGAGAGTAAAAACAAATGAAAAATGGCTTTGTTATTCCAATAATTGTTTGGATTATAGCAGCTGCATTTGCAATTTTGGCTATAAGTAAAGCCGGGTCCACTAATAATTCTGGTCAAATTCCTTCAGATTTTACAGAAGTTACCCCTTCTCAACCTTCTCCAAGCCCAATCGTAATTCCTACCGCTGCTCCTCTCGCTGAAGCAGATTTAATTAATCCAGTTAAGGAATTTTACTCTGATTTATCTTCTGACAAAGTTGATTCTGCCTGGAATCTCTTAAGCAAAAACCTTCAATATCAAGAAGGAGGATACAACAGTTTCATAATAAATATGACTCCTGGCACAATTGGTATACAAGATATCTACGTTCAGGATCTCTCTGCCCACACTGTTTACCTAAAAATACAGGAATCCAATAATTTAAACACTGCTCTACAAACAGCAATTTATACAGGTACTGTTGACCTTGTAAAAGAGGACGGTGTTTGGAGGCTAGAAAAAATTAATATTATGTCAGATGATCCGATTGTAAACTGTAATTTATCACATTCAGGCTCACATCCTGGAGTTAAGAAAAGTACCTGTGATCAATATACTGATTGTCAACTTGGAGATAAATGGGTTTTTTATATATCCAGAGACCAATGTATAGCAGATCAGATGAACCAACAACTTGTAGCCGCTTGTGGGGGAAAAGGTGATACTAAAAAATTATTATCAGACGAATGCATGCAGTATCTTTCTGCTTTCGCTGGTGTATCTGCTAATATCAAAGCAAACAATCAAGCAGCTTCACCAGCTCATTCATATCAGGCTCCTGATAATCCAAACTATCCAACTTATACATACCGACCAACTCCACAACAAACAAATGAACCCTATACTTATACAGCTCCTACCACACCCCCATCAAACAATACCACCACCTCTATACCTACCTTTCCATCCGCTCTAAGTAAACCCAAAGATAATGGTTTTAATACAGTTTTACCTGACGGTATTCAAGCTCATTTAACACCAACTGGGCGTGATACTTATAACATTCAGCCTAGGAATGGAAGAGCTTGGACGGGTAACTGTTATAACGTAGGGGATGGGTACATGTGTGGTAATTAGTGGTTAAAAAGCAGATAAACCATACTTTTCTACCTTTAACTGATTAGGGGAAATCAATAAGAAGTGATATAATATAACTATAAGATATTATGGAAAATTTAATTAGTAGCATACAACATTTTTTTATAACAACATTTGCAGCTGTTACAACAACCATTATGGTAGCTCTACCTTTTCACAAGCCTCCAATTTATCCAACCTCTTCCCCCAAACAAGAAATTCAAGTCAAAAAGGAAGCAACCATTTCTGCAAAAGTTCTTGGAGTTAGCCAAAATACTCCAACTAATCAACAAACAGAATCTAAACCAACCGATACTGTGCCTCCTAAACCTTCTCAATTGCCAGCAGTGACTCATGACGGGTCAAGAACAGGACAAATTATAGATTATGCTGAACTTTGTACAGGTAAAACCATTAAGGTATATGAAAATGAAGTGATTACTAAAGTGGCAACTGATGGGAAAACGTACAGCAGAACTAAAGGTGACTGGGATTGCCTTAATAGAAATACCACAACACAACCACATTCTGGATCAACTAACAGCACAAATAATCCATCTAATGGAGGAAATTCAACAGGAAATAATTATGTTTATAGCCCAGGTTACACTTATAATTACCCTACTCCTAATCCACCAAGCATTAATAATGGAACTACTCGACAGAGTCCCGCACCAGTAAATACTCCTCAACCAGTAGATCATAGTTTGGATTTACAAATATGCTTAAATAATGAAGAAAGAAGTTGGGAGATTCAAATGGACGATCTCAACAGAAGAGGAGTTTGGTCGAGCGGTCAAGCAGAGCAAGCTAGAAGTGATCATGCAGCTAGAGTACAATCATGTCATCTAAGATGGGGAAATTAAAATGAATCAGAGAGGATTTGTAGTAGCTCCAATCATAATATGGCTGGTAGTGGGACTATTTGCAGTAGTAGCAATTAACAATTCTTATAGTAAAGGTACGCCATATGAACAATCAGATCTAGCTAAGATTGGCAAACCTTTAGATACCCCTACAGTAGTGCCGACTCCAACCCCTATCCCAATTGCCAGCTCTTCAGATTTGATTAATCCTGTTAAACAATATTATTCTGATATTTCATCCAAGCAATATTATGATGCGTGGACACAGCTAAGTAAAAACTTCCAAAACTATGCCCAAGGATATGATCTCTTTGTTAAAGGTTATAGCACAACTATTGCTATCTCTCTTAACAATATTCATGTACAAGATCTAACAAACGATACTGTCTTTGTTAATCTTGCTTCAGTAGATAATATTAATGGACAAACCCAGAACCAAACATATTCAGGAACCTGGAAATTAGTGTATGAGGATAGCTCATGGAAGTTAGAAGCAGCCAATATAAAGCTTTTAACTCCTGTTGCAGTTATTAAGAGCCCAACTCCTGTTCCAACAGATATCCCCGTAACTCATGATGGATCAAGAACTGGAAAAATCATTGATTATTTTGAGATGAATTCTGGTAAACAAATAAAAGTTTATGAGAATGAGTTATTACCTTTCACTGATATTAGAGGTAAATTTGGGTATTATACCCAGAAAGATATAGATTGGGATAAAAAAGTCTTTGGTGATCCTAATGATCCTGTAGAAAAATGTTCCAATTCAAATTGCAAGGACATACAAATGAAAAGGAGCCTATGCAATAACCCTAATGGAGGTTATATTTGTTGTACCGTTCGTAACCAGACTGCGTGGCTTACTCAAAGCCAGTGCACTGATGATCAAAACCAATTTAATCCTAAACCACCTACAGAACAGGAAAAAGTAGAAGCTAATAAACAAGCTGCTGCAGATTTACTTAATGCTTATCAGAAATGCTTGAAATGTACTGTTATGTCCGCAACTGATCATATTAATGGTGATGATGAAAATGAATGTTACACTAGACATAAAGACTATTGTGATGCTTCGCTTAAAAACGGCTGTTTTTATAATGGTTCTTGGTGTGGTGATGGAGAATGGCCTTTCTAATCCATATAAAAACGTTCCTCCGCCTTTAGCTAAATAGAAAAAATACCTATCAAAGGAAGTATAATCTTATTCTATAGATAATTTTTTACACACTTTTTTTGGAAAGATAGTTGTCCTAACTATAGTTACAGTCATAGCTGTTACCGCTCTTTTTCATCATGCCAGTCTTACAGTAGTTCCTGCGCCAAGTCCTGTTGTTAATTCCTCTCCTTCAACCTCGACCCAACCATGTTATTCATTAAATGGTTTACCCGATTCAAGATGTACTCCTGGTGCAGTTAACCCAGATGTTACTCAAGATAATATTCAAAGTACCATCTGTGTTAGTGGTTATACCACCAAAATAAGACCTAGTACTTCATATACCAACAAATTAAAAGTTCAACAAATTCAGGAATATGGTTATTCAGATACAAATACGAAAGATTACGAAGAAGATCATTTAATCCCACTTGAAGTGGGTGGCTCTCCAAGTGATCCAAAAAACCTTTGGCCTGAATTGGGAGGTTCACCGAACCCTAAGGATAAAATAGAAAACCTTTGTCATAAGTTAGTTTGTAGCGGTCAATTAGGTTTATCTGAAGCTCAAAAAGAAATAGCTACTGATTGGCAAAAAGCTTGCGGCAGTGATGTTTCTACAAATGAAATTCCTCAGTTTACTCAAGCTCCAACTACCCAGCCAACCTCAGTTCCAATTCCAGTAACACCAGCAAATCCAGAAACTCCTTCAGTCCCTGTTGGAGCTACAGGTATATGTAATGACGGAACTTATACTTTTGCTCAAAATCACAGAGGTGCCTGTTCATACCATCAAGGGGTGGCTCAATGGTTATAATGGACAGGTAATTGTTTTCAAACAGGGTCAGGATACTATGCTTGTGGTAACTAACTTTTATCTGACTAATTCGCCTCATTTGATTAAACCTCAAATCTAACAGAGTGATATGCTTCTAAAAGTACTCCAAGCAAGGTTTTCTCTCCCTTAGTTATAGCTGTTAAATCTGACTCTTCTATAACAAGGATAAGGGTAGAATCTCTGTTGAATGCTTTTTTGATTGTCAAATTTGCTTCTCCAAACGACACGCCTTTTTTTGCAAACAAAATCCCGCACTTACATTCATGATAACGGAGTTTATATAGAAGATGACTTAAAACATCAACTCCTGAACTTTTCTCAACAAATTTACACTCAGCCACAATATAATCACCAAAATTCAAAAAAACTGGATTATCAGTCACTAAATTTCTTATAAGCAGATCATAGTCGTGTTCTCCTGTTTTTGTTAGACTATTTTCTGCAATAACTTCAAAACCACCTACAGTAGAAAAGAGATATGCAACCAATCTTGTAAAGTTATTACCTCTTTCGGTTGAGGTTTTTGCATTAACGGCCTTATTAAGTAAGTCCTGAAGGTATAAGGTGTTAAGCTTTAAACTTGGTTGAGGAAGTGCTATTTCATGATAAGCCTTCTTATCCAATAAAAACTCCATTAAAATCTTTTCAGGGTATTTTTCTTCCTTAAATTTTTCGACAGTCGCTTTTAAAAACTCAAGCTCTACCGAAGAAACTCTGAATTGACCATTCAATGTACGATAAGAAGGTTGAATATATGAATCCCTATGACCCAGTAAAAATTCCTGAGTATCTTCTATAAAGGCAAGGAGGAAGTATCTCTTAGCCAAATCTTTATTGTTTAATGATAAAACACCTAACTGGTGTAGTGGCATTCCTTTATGCAAAGTCCTTTTCGCCTTGGCACTCTCCAGTCTAAGCATTGCTTCATACCATTCTTCATAGGCAATAGTGGATAATTCCTTAAAACTAGGGTCAATAAGTGATGCTCTAAAACAGAATTCAGCAAGGTGGTTCCACAAGTTAGATGTGTTACCTTCTTCCAAAGGAAAATCGCTCCGTTCTTTTAAATTCTCTATGATTTGAGGGAATTGGTTATAAGTAGGTTGCATATTTATACTCACTCCAAGTGGGTTCACAGCCTTACCCAAATCTGCTAAAAACCTATTTACTTCTGCATTTTCCATGGTTAGATTATACTCTAAAGCTCTTCAATTTCTTTATGGATATGATCCGTCGGTAATGCGACCATGACCCTCCCTGATTCAGAGGCCTAAATAACAATTTTTGCGTATCCGACCACCTCTTTAACATCCACTGGTCACATATCCCCTGGGGTAGGGAGGTATCCTTTATAACATTAAATATTGACACGTAATAACATGTTGCATTAAAGTGTGGTTATGAAACAACTGCAAGTTCTATTAACACCACAGGAGCTAACAATAGATGACCCTCTGACAAAGGCTAAGCTTATCTTTGATCTTTTAGATGTTTCAGAAGCTACCAGGCAGGATTATAAATACAGGGTAAAATTATTTCTAAATTTTGTCCAGGGAAATGGTATTGGAATAAATAGTTACCTGGAGTTTAAAAGATACTTGGTAGACAGAACTGATTTTAGCATCAGTACAAAAAATAAATATTTAGCCACAGCTAAGATATTCCTGAAGGAGTTGAATCGCCAAGGGATGCTACCTACAGACATTACCCAAAACATTAAAGTGTTTAGCCAAGACAAGAAGCACAAAAGAGATGGATTGAATCAGGCAGAGATTAACCGGTTAGTTGACCAGTTGAAGCAATTACTACCTACACCTCAAAATACCCGATTAAAGGCTATTTTCAGCCTTCTTGCGCTCCAGGGACTACGTCAAATAGAGATAGTCCGGTTAGATGTTAAAGACATTGATCTGGTATCTAAAATAGCTTTTGTTCAGGGGAAGGGCCGGGATGATAAGGAGCCAATAGATCTTCACCCGGAAACTATCAAAGCATTAAGAGATTATTTAAAAGCCAATAAAAAGTCCAGCGGTCCTCTTTTTACCTGCCAGTCAAATAATCACTTAAATCAGAGACTTACTACCAGAAGCATTAGAAAAATGGTTACCAATACACTTAGGAAACTAGGTATAGATAAAAGCACGCATGGATTTCGGCATTACTTCACAACAACATTAATTAAAACCTACAAAGGTGATTTATTAGAGGTAGCGCAGTATACTAGACATAAAGGATTAGAAATGCTTCAGGTATATAATGACAGTATTAAAAAACAGGCAGACTTGCCTAGATATTACAATGCTTTTAAAGGAGTTAATTTTTAACCATGACCAACAAGACATTAACTGTTAGAGCAAAGATCATAGATATTCCAGTAAGGACAAAAGCTGTTACTGTAAAGATTTCCCAAGTTCCAGTAAAACAGACAACCACATCAGTTGATATTACAGATGAAAAAACGGGAAAAACAAGAATAAAAAAAATAAAGGTATGGGCATTTAGGAAATAAAACAGCCTTGAAGATCCGATAAGCATAATTACAGGAACTAGAAAAAATGGGGGTAGAAAGAAGTTAAAAAATGAATAAAAAAAATGAAGAAGAACAGAATTATAATAATGGATATAATTTTTGGGTAAGCTTGACTGAAAAAGGAAAAAAGGCTCGGCTTCAAGTAATCAGTTTATGGGTGTGCCTTATGTTGGCTTGTATCTTAATTATAATTTTTATACCAAATAATTATTGGAAGGGTGGAGCATTAGGATTATTGATAGGTCTAGTATTTTTTACAGGTAGAGATATCAGGCGTTGGAACGGAGGAAAGTAATGGATAAAAATAACCCACAATTTTATACACCAGAACAGGTAGCAACAATACTGCAAGTCACACCTGAAAGTATTAGGCGTTATGTGAGAAGCGGTAAAATCAAAGCCATTAAATTAGGTGGTAAATTTATTAGGATCAGCAAAGATGAGTTGGACATCTTTATTGAAAGCTTGAAAAACTAAATAATAAGTTCCTCTTCAAAACTATAACTTTCCATTATTTTAGGTTCTACTGACTCTGGAGCAATCTGGGTTTGTTTTGTGCTTATTTCAGATTGATCAGGATTTGATAAAGGAGTAAGAAATTCTTTAAGAGTGATAGAACGCTTTAAACCTGTTTCAACTGGTTCTTTCGATAAAGTCCTATCTAAAATTTCAGTTGCTGCTGCATGCCGGGTCTTTTCATTATCTGAATCCAACTCTTTCCCAAGCTCTTGAGCTGCCTTAATACTCTGAGAGATTAAGACCTCACCAGCTCTTTTAGGAAAATCTTTAATAAATTCATTGTAAAAAGGCTTTAATTTACTCCATTTTCTATAAAAGGTTGAATGAGTCATAGAAAGCTTTTTTCTAGCCTCCTCTGGACTACCAGCAAAAACAACCCCTGCAACTATCTCCTGCTCAGCTTGTGTCAAATCATTCCAAGTTAGGCTCAGGGTTGTACCACCTGGAGTTAGATTTGTTTCTATTAAAACTGGTACAGAATTATCCATATTCTTATACTAATTATACCTAAATTTGGGACAACTTAGATATCCCTTATCCATTCCAGGCAAGATGTCTATATATCTCTAGTTCACTTAAGGATAAGCTCGCCATAGAGGTTTGGATAGCGTGTACTAGGTGGACATTATAATTTAGACTGTTACAACAATCTAAACTTTTTATTTATTTTAACATGTCTTACAATCTCATTAAATCCAAGAAGTTCGAATCCGGTACTCCCAGCTCAAGATATTATCCTTAAAATATATTACTTTAGCT
>OBEQ011467885.1_pt1 | contig 14918 bp, 22 predicted proteins | sample 1670901 | NCBI WGS metagenome assembly OBEQ01 (sample SAMEA104232315, study PRJEB22302) | groundwater metagenome | biome: forest; feature: aquifer; material: groundwater | place: USA | collected 2011-08-07 | depth 5.4 m | reverse complement strand
GTCCAACCTCCGCATTCGTATTAAAATATTTATTTCAACAACTAAATAAAAACGCATCAAATCTAACTGATTATGTAATTAGCCTTGAGGCAACACATCACGGTCCTGTAACCGACATTCCTTGTTGTTTTATAGAATTAGGAGCAACCGAAAAAGAATTTAATGATAAACTTGCTGCAATTGTAATTGCAAAAACGATTTTTTCTCTTCAGAATTTCAAAAAGCAAGAGGATTGGATTCCGTCAATTGCACTTGGGGGCGGACATTATAATCAAAATTTTAATAAAATTCAGCAAAACAGTAAATATGCAATTTCTCACATAATTCCAACGTATGCTTTTCCTCTCACAGAATCAATATTAAAAGAAGCTGAAAATAAAACAAAAGAACAAGTTCAAACAATTTTAATTGATTGGAAATCTCTAAAAGCAGAACAAAGAGATTCAGCCTTGGAAATTATTAAAAAATTGAATCTTAGTTATGAAAAAACAACGAATATTGAAAAGTGATTATTTTTTCTTCTTACTTTTTATATCTCCCTCAGGAAATGGAGAATAACTTTCAAATCCACAATTCACGCATTTCCATTTTTGAGGACTTCCAAAAACAGCTCCGGCTGTAATATTAATCTTAACATTTGTTGATTTGCATCTAGGACAATATTTTATCTTTTCCATGTTTTATTTTTAACTTTTTCGATAGCTCAGCACATGATAATCCTGGGCTTTCTGTTGTTCAGATTGAGACGTGGTTTGAGCCGCTTGTTATTTTACACATTACCGATATTTATCCAACACCAATTACTTTCTATTTTTAGTTTTTTCATCCTTTTTCTTAATTTCAATCAAGTCTAATTTTATCTTTAGCATTTGTTCCTTTAATACGGGAAGATGATTATTTATCACACCCCAAACTACATCTAAATTAACTCCAAAATAATAATGAATAACTTTATCCCTCATACCGGCTATTTCTTTCCATTGAACTTCTTTGTATTTATCTTTTAGATTTTGAGAGATATTTTTAGATGCTTCTCCTATAATCTCTATAGCTCTAACAATAGCATACTGTCTTAATTCATTTTTTTCTAATTCACCCATATCTAAATTTTTAGAGAATTTTTCAATTTTTTCTATATTATCTAAAATATGTCCAATAAAAACGAGATCATCTTTTTCAGTCATAATATTCTAACCTCTTGTTTTAAAATTCTCTCTTTTAAAAGAGGGTTTATACCTTTATATGTTACTAAATCTACTTTTTTCCCTAATTTATCCTCCAATTCAAAATTTAAACTAACAAATTCTAATCCCATTCCCTTTACTGGTTCAACAAGAATATCAACGTCGCTATCCTTTTTGTTAGTTCCATCAGCATAACTACCAAAAATACCTGCTTTCCTTATACCATATTTCTTTAAAACTTTCAATATCTTAGGTTTTAATTTTTCTATATTTTTATTAATTTTTTCCTTTTTCATTTCCTTATCAGATTTTTCCTCCAATTCTTTTAATTTTTGAGAGTCTAGATTAATACCAAGATATTTTCGCTTTTTATTTACTTTATTTCCATCCCTAACAGAGAGAACTCTATAAAAATATTTTCTTCCATTTCTTTCTTTTATTTCGGTATAAACCATAAAATATGTACGTCTACAACATATATAAATTTTTCCATGTAGACGTATGTATATTTAGCTTATCGATAATGTTTAATATGATTATATGTTACTGAGGTATCTATTGACTCATCTGATTACTCACTCATTATGGTTTTCGCACAAGCTATCGATATTTTATTTTTAACTACTTATCGATAGCTTATCAAATTATAATCTTGGGATCGGGTTGTTTAGCTTAATGTGAAGTTTGAGCCTCCTATTATTTTATACATTACCGAAATTATTATCTTTTTTTTTCCCATAACATTTTAGCATAAACGGTATTATTAATATCTTTCTCACTAACCTCTAATTCCTCTAAGATTTCTCTTATTCTTTTTTTAGCTTTCTCTATCCCCCTTTTATCTGTCAGATACTCTATCTCCATAAAATATCCTAATTTCTCAACCTTATTTATTTCTATAGAAAGCTTTTTATCTTTCCTATAAATATAGTGTTCACTTATCTTAATTTTTCTAATCCATTCAAAAAATCCAAGATCTTTCATTAAAGTTAAAAAATCCTCAACATCTTTAATTTCAAATTCATATTCCTCTTTAACAACAATTCTTTTATCCCAATACTTCTTAGCCCATTTCTTAAAATTTACAATATGGCTTTTCCCAACACTTCTAATTCTAAAAGCCTTTTTAGGATAACCATTCCTCTTTATAGCATAATAATCATCAACTTTTATCTCTCTTTTATTAAATCTAGCTATCTTCTTCACTTTTTCTTTTAATTCCTTCACATTTTTAATCTTAACCTTTGTCTCAACCTCATATCTCATTCATATAGAAATAAAAATTAATTTATATACTTACTTATTAGAAGCCGCTTCCACTGCTCCAGCTTCCACCACTATCAAAACTACTTCCACTGCTCCAACTTGACCCTGAATCGAATGAACTACTACTTCCAGAATCATAAGAACTACTACTTGAACTACTAGAACTTCCGTAGCCACTAGAACTATAACTCTCGCTTTCTCTTGGTTTAAAATTCTGACTTTCTTTTATAGAATTATTAAGTTGATCAGTATTACTTTTTCCTAATAAATATCCCACCAATAAGGTGTTCATATCAAAATCATCTGAGAAATAAGATCTGTGTGATTCATAATCACTAGAGGTAAAGTTTTTTTCAACATCCCTCAATCCAGTTAACTTATCTTGATAAGAATCCCTATTTGATTTTGCTTCCTTTGTTTTATCTTTTAAATCTCTTATTGTACTATCTATTCCCTCAATTCTGTATACAACTTTATCATCCCGATCCCCATCACTTTCTTTAGCAATTTTTTTCAAAGCGCTAATATCTTCTCCTTTAAGATAGTCTTTCAATTTTTGTATGGCTTCAATATGATATGGATCTTTTTTACTATCGATATCTGCTCTTTCAGTCGCATATCTATCATGCACTTTATTTTCTTCATCTATTTTTTTGATCAAATCATCTCTTTTCTTTGCAATAAAGCTTGCTTCTTCAATAATCTTAGGCAATCCTTCTTTTTCGCTTTCCTTATTTTCATAATCTTTAAGTTTTATTACAACAGAATCTAATTCGGATTTTCTTTTATCAACTTCAGCCTTAACTAATTCAGGCATTGATACAAGGAAGTCATAACAATTTCTTGCATTTTTATAATCTATAATTTTTGCAACCCAAGAATCCAACATTCTTATTACATTTCCAGTACTATATTCTTCTGTTCCAAATCCTCTATCTTTCAAATACATAAATAATTTACTATTTTCATAGGCCGGAAGTTTTTCTGCTGATTGCTTTCTAACTTCTTCAGCACTTTTTTTATTTTGTGCTAATTTTAAATCTGCTTCCTTTGCCTGATTATCCAATGCAACATAGTCTAAATTTTTCTTTAAATTACTTGCAATAATTTTAGTTAAATTTTCTCTTTCAGCAGCTTTTTTATTTAAATTTTCAGTAGCACTATCAAGATCAGTATGAAGTTTCTTTATCCCTTCGTTTGATTCAACTAAAATTCCATCTAAATCCTTTCTTCTTTTTTGTTTTTCTTTGAAAACTTCTCTAACAGTTTCTTGAACTTCGGAAAGAGTTCTTTTAATTGATTCGGCTTCTAATTCAGGAAGATAAGTCACAGCAAGTGAAGCATAACATTCATCTCTCTCAAGAGTAAGAGCACTAATTTTTCCTTCATAATCATAAACTAATTGATTTGCATCTTTAACCTGACCCTCTACTTCGTGTAGCTTTCCCACTATTGTTTCATAAACTTTTTTTCCAGATGTTCCCATTTTACCAGTGAGTTATTTGCCTCCCTTCAAGACCTTTAAATATTATTTTTGGATTTAGATATCCTTTTTGTTTATGTCCAACAAGATTGTTATCTACGTGATGATTATCCATTTTATCTGCCTTAACTCTTTCATATGTATCATTTGAAACTTTCTCTCCCCATATAGTTACTCTTTCAACTTTTCCCGTTTCAAAATTATTAATATATCTAGGAAGAGCCACTCCATTTCTAACAGCTTCAACAATTATATAATAAGAAGGTTTTCCTTTATCTTTATTATAATATCTATCAATCCCACTTTTCACTCCAGATCTATCAACAATTATTAACTTAAATTCTTGATTTAATGCTTCATCTAATTTGTCCATTTCATTAACTGTTTGAGTTAAACTTTGCACATTTCTCGACTTTATGGCTTCCTTAGATTCATTATACAATCTTTGTCCTTGAGCTTTTACATCTTCTTCTTTTGAAATTGTATTAATATCAAGATAAACTCTTTCAACCTTATCAACCAAACTAGAAAAAGTTCTTCCATTAGATCTTATTTGCATTAAATTATCTAAATGGCTTTTAGCTTCATTAATATTTCTTCCATTTAAAGAAACTATTCCTAAACTATATTCTTTCTCACCATCAGGTAAAAATTGAGAAATATTATTATCTTTTCTCATTTCTTCAATTGTTAAATCAAGAGATTTTCTTGTTTTGTATATATTTGATTGATTACTCACAATTTCTTGTGCTCTTCCAGATGTCCCATCTGCCTGACCTAAAGTTTGTGTAACTGAAGGAAGCAAAGTTAAAACTTTACTATAATTTTCTTGTGTAACATCATCGTCTGCAGTTCCATTAGAACAATATTTATGGAAGAACTCAAAAGTACTATTTAATTTTTTTTCAGAATTCATTAAAGCGTCTTTTAATTCACTTCTCTCATTATCAGGAAGTGAAGCAATATAGTCAGACATTCTTATATCATTAATTTTTGTTTCCAGATTTTTGAAATGTTCATAATTTGAAACAACTTGTTTTTCAACACTTCTTTCCTCACTCAATCTATAAGATCTACTTACAGCAATACTACTCATCCAAACAACTCCTGCCAAAATACTTGCTCCCAAAACAGGCAATCCATAATATTTTCCTATTTTTGCTCTGTCTACATATAAACCGGCAAGGTTTTTTTCAAAACTGCTTTTAGGTTCCTTAAAAGAATATAATCCTGTAAAGAAATTCTCTACAGCTATATTGGCTTGTGCTTCAGTCAATTCCTCTCCTCTAGCTAATGCAGTATCAATTAAAGTTTTTTTTAATTTATTTTTCTTATCATCTATGTTTAATTGATCTTCTACTTGTTCGTCTAACTTTCTAGCTGCACTAGCAACGTCAGACATATTTAAGAAATCATTCAAAGTCAAGTTTTCTAAATCTTTAGTAGGGAATATATTTCCACTCATACTTTTTGATTAAATTTTTTCTTTATAAATATTATTATCCTCTACCATTATATAGCAACTATAAAACATAAATGTTTATAAATTGAAATTTATCAACTAGTTCAATGGCAACAGAATTAGTAAAGTCTGAAAAACCACAAGCAATGCAAAAATATTTAGATAGCGCATTGGGAGTTCTTCAAAAATTAGGAATTGTTCAAAAACAAGGAGAAGAATCAAAACTTGTTACACTTTTAGAAGATATTAAAAATGTAGATGAACCAAAAGTTCTTGCAATCGCTCAAACAATAAAGTACACAAGCACATTTAACGAGATGGTTAGAAATAACATTGAAGAAATGCACGTTGCTGATAGATACAAGGCAATAACTGGAATGTTTGATTCAATAGTTCAAGATTCTAGAATGTTAGTTAAACAATTAGATGACGGAAAGTTTGATTGGAAAGAAAAGGCAAGTAATTTATGGATGAAAGTTACAAGAGGAACAACTCATGACAGATTCGAAAAAATAAGAAATGTTTATTCTTCTGTACAAACAGATACTAAAAATCAAATAGATAGAGAAGATGAAATACTTAATGCATATGCGGATTATAGACTTGCAGTTAAAGGTGCAGAAAGAATATCTTATGAAGTTTTAAAGAAACAAGAAACAACTTTAAATGAATCAAAGACAAATTTAGAGACTGCTCAAAAAAGTCTAGAATCAATAACTGATCCTATTCAAAGGTCTGATCTAGAATTAAAAAGAGACGAAGCAAGAAGAACTTACGATACTGAAAATAGAAGATATCAATTAATAAAAGATGTTGCTGAAAATTTAACAGTGGGCTATAATGTTAGCGACACATTAATGGTTAAACTTAAACAAACTCACGATTCTAAAGATGTAGTTTATAGAAGATCTGTTACATTTTTTGAAACTAATGAAACAGTATTCACAACTTTAGACGCTATATTCACTTCACAAAAAGGACTTAATGAAATAACACAATCTTACGATTCTATGGTTGTGGGCGCTAACAAAGGAATAGAAGCTGTTGCAGAAGTTGGAACCGGCCTTGAACATAAAGCATTAGAAGCAGGATACGGAAAAACATTCTCAGTAGAAGTTGTTAACAAATTAATAGATTCTGTTACTAGCTATCAAACAGAATCTGTAAAGCTTATAAGTCAGTATAGAAAAGAAGCAACAGAAAATGCACTTGTAATTAGACAAAATACTGAAGATGCTAGACAAAAGCTAGTTTCAACAATAACAAAATATCTTCCCTCTAATTAATTTTAATTTTTAATTAATGCCAGAATCCAAGAATAGCACCAATTATAAGCAAATTGATTAAATTATAAGCATTATTTAAGAACCACAAACTAAACTTTTTTCCTTCCCACAACACACTTGATAATGTTATTGTAGCCACAAATCCTAGCCATACCCAGAATCCCAATATCATCCCACCAATAGCATCACTAGTTCCAGTCATACCAACCAATATTGATATAACGCTCGCAGTTACCAACGCACTAATAAACATTAACAGATAAGACTTAGCCATTCCTTTCTTTTTAGCTGCATCCATGTCTTTCTTAGTAAAACCCATCATATTAATCCAAACTTTTCCAAATAAAGGACCATACCACAACCATCCGAGAATCATACTAGCTATTGCACTAACAAGAACTGCCAACCAATTTTCTACAGCCATTTTTCCACCTTTCTAATCAATAATTAAAGACTATTTTATTTATAAATCTTATTATCAAAAAGGGATCAATGCAAATATATAAAAAGCAATATCCCTTATTATAGTATTCATAAAGGAATGAAAGGAGGGTTGATTACAATGGCAAAAAGTAAAAAAGGCAATGTAATAGGTGCTTGGGCATTCTTAGTAGGAGTGATACTTGCGGTTGTTTTTGGTTATATTGGAATAACCCCAACAATAGCTTTAGTTCTTGCAGTAATAGGTTTAATAGTTGGTCTATTAAATGTAGCTGATGAAGAAACTACACCTTTCTTATTGTCTGGAGCCGTATTAATAATTGCTAGCTCAATGGGGGCAGGTGCAGTAACTGTATTAGGTGCTTCAGCTGGTGATGTGCTTAACGGGTTGTTACTAATATTTGTACCTGCTACAATAATAGTTGCAATAAAGAATGTATTTTCTTTAGCACACAATTAATTTAATTTTATTTCTATTATTTTTTATTTTATTTTTACATGTTAATGAGAATTCTATTAATTAAAAGTTAATTACTTAATTCCAATAACTCTCTTATCTTCTTTAGCTATTTTTTCAACTTGATTTAATAACCAAAATAAAACACCGGTATTAGAATAGAAAAACCAATGTGCTATAAATGTATAAATAAAACCATATTTAAAAGTTATAATCAAATAAGGAAATAAAAATGAAGAGAATATTGCAGCTACAAAAATTATGGTTCCAAAAATATTTTTATGATATCTCAAAATACCTATATGACTAAATCCAAACATAAACATAAAAATTAAAGTTATCCAAGATAAATCTAACCCAAAACTGAACAAAAGTTTAACTATAACTATTATAAGTAACTGCTGATAAAATATTTCAAATGATTTTGACATTAAATATCTATAATCTAACTCTAAAAAGGCAGAAGTAGAATATTTTTTAAGAAACTTAACTGGTTTAACTAGGAATTTATTTGAAACAAAATATATTAGGAAAAAGAGTATTAAAGAAAGAACTATTATTACTAGGGGAATAATTGTAAGACCAGTATAAATAGGGTATAAAATATCCTGATAATAATATGCAATAAACAAGGAAATTATAAGAAAATATAATGAAACTGCCAAATAATTTTTTATATAATCCTGTTTATTTTTAGGCAATATATAAAATCCAAACCATCCCAAAACCCAGAATAAAAACCATATAATTAATGAACCTAGTTTAGTTGTTGTCAAAACACTTTCTATAGCCATATATTACACTAGAAAGTGTAGTTTAAATTACTTGTTAAGAATAAAACTACATTAATCTTCAATTCTTAATTAATATTAATTTACTAAATTGAAGATTAAACGCCGACACTGAGATTTATACACCGTATTCGGCTTTTTGACGTCTTCTTTATAAATGAAATCATACTTTTTTGATTATGATTATTCTAGATTTTTAGAAAGATTTAAATAACTCATATTATTGAAAAAAATATGGAGACTCAAACTAAAACAAGGCAACCGAGAATTGTAAGAGGAAGAACAGAATTATATATTCCTCATCAAAATACAGAAATAGCCTTTGCTTATCCTTCAGTAGGTCTAAATACATATACAAAAGCTATGAAGGGTGTTTTAGAACAGAAGCAAAGACTTCCAACTGGAGATGAAATAGCAAGCCTAGTTCATTCAGCTTATTTTTCAGATTCTAAAGATGAACCTGAATTTGATAATATAAGAAAGTTAATGAGAAATAAGTGGTTATGGGTTCCTAATAGGAATTTATGGACTAAAGATGGAGTTTATGTTGTTTATGATGAAAAAGGTGTAGGAAGAACGGAAGAATTAGATATAAGCAAGTTAGAAAAAATTCTTAAAGGTGCAGAAGAAATAAAAGGAGTTAGATTTAGTGAAGATGGAAAGGTAAGATTTGCTCCAAAAGAAACTTACAAAGGCGGAGAACAAACTTTTGAGGATTTTTCTAATAACGGATCTGTTATAGCTAATTATGGAGTTGAAGGTGCTGAGAAACTAGCAGAAGTTTCAAAGAAATTTAAAAATAACCCATATGTTTGGGTATTAGAAACAAATCAACCAGAACAAAGAATTTCCCCTTCCGCTCTGTGCGGCTCCGTCGGCGTCAGGGTGATCGCTGGCGGCGACTACTTCGGTGACTAATGGGTCGGCCATGCTCTCGGGGTATTGAAGTAGTGCCGAAGGCAGTCGAATTTTTTTATAGCTAGATTTAACATTTTTGTAAAACTAATTAACTTGAAAAAGTCTTTTATTATATTGCGCAACATATATTTAATTGTGCAAATTGTATATAACCAGATTTTTTGAGTTATTTGTTTTCATTAGGCGTCGAACACGGAAGATAAACGCCGACACTGGGAATCGAACCCAGGAGTCCAGAGGACATAGATTAGCAATCTATTGCTCTACCACTGAGCGATGTCGGCTTGAAATTAACTACAAAAATAAGATTATAAAGGTTTTCGTTGTAGTTTATATCTTCATTCTCAATTTTTCATATTCTTCTTTGCTTAAATTAATTTGTTTTATAATTTCTCTTAATAATCCTTTTCCTAAATCTTCATTTCCATGAACAGGAACAACAGTTCTCCTTCCATCAGGATGTTTAAATCTTACATGACTTCCCTTTCCATAAATCTTTTCAAAACCAATTTTCTCAAGAAGTTTACACATTTCTTTTCCAGAAATAGTTATGAGCTTTGTCATTTTTAAACAGTTTTTGGCTTTTCAACACTCACTCTTTGAATACCAACAAATTTCATTGGATTAACATCTTCTTTATCTGCTTCTAAACACACTTCAATTGCTTCTTTTATTCTTTCTAAAACTTCCTGTAGATTTTTACCTTGCGTATAACATCCATCTATTTCTTGAACTCTTGCTACATAAATTCCATCTTCATCTTGTTCTATTAATACATTAAAATCTAATATTTGTTTCTCCATAATAAATCCAGTAAATTGCTACTTAAATAATTATCTATTTTTATGTAAATTTAAGGTTTTCGTTTACAAAGAGGCAGTTTCTAATTTTTTTATTAGGTCAGTAAGACCTATTTTAATATCAGAGCCGTATAGACTTTGAATGCAAGTACCATCATATAATCTTACAATAGAAGGTCCTGATGTAGGAGGCATTACTCCAACATGAATTCCATAAGATTCATCAGATCTAATTTTATTTATAAGACTAACAACTTCCTTATAATCGCTTTGATGTATATTAAGAAATCCCTTAATTTTGTTAATCATAATATTAACAAAAACTATCAATTAATAAACTTAATTATATAGTTAACACTACATAATCTTTCATTTTGACAATACATACATTTAAAAAACAATAAATTAATAAATACTCATATCTAAATAGATAATAGTCAGGAGGATATAATGAAAAACTTTGGAAACAACAGAAGAAGCGACGGCGGCGACAGAAGAGGCGGCGGTGGCGGCGGATTCAATCGTGGATTTAGGAATGATTTTGGACCAAGAGAGATGCATAAAGCAAAATGCTCAGAATGCGGTCAAGAATGTGAAGTTCCCTTTAAACCAACAGAAGGAAGACCAGTTTATTGTAAGGATTGCTTTAGTAAGAAAGATAAAAGATTCTAATTAAGCAGAATAAAACAAAATATTTTTTTTATTTTTTTATAAATTCTCTAATTTTTTTGATGTTGAAAAACATCAAAACCAATTCTTTTTAGTAATTCTTTATTACGTTCAATATTATTTTTTAAAGGATTTGTAACTCCTTTATCAGGATCTATTTGATTCATAATTTCAATACGATATAAATCTCCATGTACCAATCCAAATAGGGGGATAATTTTTCTTATTTTATTTAAGTCTTTTTCACCATTAATCCTATTTATTTTTGTATTAAATCTTAAATGATGTGTCATTAAATCACCCTTTTCTTCAAAACGAAGTTGGAAATAATGTTCGGGTTTACAAGTTGGATAATCTAAAAAATATTTACTAGGTAATTGAGATTTATGTTTTTTAACAAAATTAAGATAGTCAGAAGTTAAATTACATAAAAGCTCTACATTATTTCCTACATTAATTCTATCTTTATTTTTAATAGCAAGATCAATTTCACTAAAATACTTAAGGAAATCTTTATGGATTTCATAATTTTTTATTATATCATCAGCACCAATTTTTATTCTTTTCTTTATCAATGGAATTGCTAATTCATTGTCATAATAAGCATCTGAATTAAGTCCGCTAGAACTATTTCCTTCATGAAAAACAATAGGATCTATAGCAGTATAACTAAGTGCATTATACAAGGAAGATATTCTCCAAAAAAATTCAAAATCTGTTTTTCCTACAAGTTTTTCCATATAGCCTACTAAAAGACGAGGTTTTTAATTGTTCCTATTAGTAAAGTTAGTCTTAAAAATAGAATAATTTTAATACTCTATATCTCTATATAATATTATGGGGAAGGATAATAAATTAACAATTGCAATAATTATAATAGTTGTATTAGTCCTTGCATTGTCTGGATTTGGAGCAATAAACTTTTTTGTCTCTAGCATATTTTCTTGGATTTTAAATATATTATTAATAGTAGCATTAATACTTTTAATATTTTGGCTTGTAAAAAAAGTTAAATAATAAATTATTCTTTTAAAACAACAATATTAGTCATTCCTCTTCTCTTTCTCTCAACAAATCCTTTTCCTTCTAATCTATCTAAAATTCGAGACATTTTTACCTTATTAATACCGGTTCTTTCAACTAAGTCTGATTGGAATATCGCGCGCTGTTCTTGAAGCAATGAAAAAACTTTCTTCTCTTCAGAGGTAAGTGAGGAAATGTCTACTTTCTTTCTATTTTCTTTTTTTCCTATGGTTTTTATTTTAAAAATTGTCTCTTTTTCTGGCTTAGATAATATAAAATATACTCCTACTAAAACTAAAATCCCTATTACTGCTAATGCAAAATATGTTTGGCGGTTTATTGCTTCGTAAGCTGGACAAGTATAACCTTCTTGAATAATGGGACAACTATGATCTAGAATACTTTTTGCACTATTACCAAAAAGAAAAATCATAATGATAATAAATATCGAGATGCCTATAAGTAACCATCCAACATATTTGTTTTCCATTAATAAAGTAAAAACTGATAGTTTAAGAATCTTTTGTCTGTGAAACTAGTTTCATACAATCGTTTAAATAATGATTTTTTATTGATTAAGTATGAGTTTCAAAGAATTTATGAAAGAACTGAACGGTAATCGTGTAGAAGGAGAATTAGTTAAAACTATAGTATATTCATTAATAACCTCAGCAATTACGCTCGCTTCATTATATTTCATAAAATTAAAAAATATCGAGAACTTCTTACCAAAATATAGTTTAGCATTGATTCTAATAGTTATAAGTTATGCATTAATTCTTACTACTGTACGTCAAGTTCGTGCTTATAGAGAAATGGCTTGTATGTCTGGAATGATGGTAGGAATGACAACGGGAATGATTGCAGGATTCTTGCCCGGTTTTTACCTTGCATCAACTAATGGTATGTTTGTCGGAAGTGTTTCTGGCATGTTCTTAGGTATTTCCATGGGCATATGGAATGGAAAATGTTGTGGAGTTATGGGAATAATGGAAGGGATAATGGCTGGATTTATGGGGGGATTAATGGGTGCAATGACTGCATTTATGTTACTTAATGATCATCTTAAAACAACTTCAGTTCTTGTTCTAACTATTTCAGCTGTGATTATTATAGGTCTTAATTACATGATTTACAAAGAGATGAAGGAAACAGAAAGACAAATGAAAGAAGATCACTTTATAACTATTATACTAACTTTTCTTCTTACAGTTATCACAATATGGCTTATGGTTTTTGGACCAAGGAGTGGAATATTTGGATGAAACTAGTTGCATACTAATAGTTATATATTCATTCTACTTAATAAAAACATGGAAGACACAACAATCACTATAAAAAAAGCAAGCATTTGGAAGTATTCTGTATTTCTTTTGATAGCTTTAATGGTAGTTGGTGGATTTGTATTTGTTAGCGGATCGGATAAGATTCAGAAAGTAGCAAATTCTGCAGATAGCAATGGTAATAGTGTGAATATTGGAGATGCCCAAAAAATAACGTTAAGCACAAAAAATTATAATTATTATCCCAACACTATTACAGTTAAAAATGGTAAACCAGTTGAACTGACTCTTGATTCAAGTGTTCAAGGATGTTTAAGATCATTCAACATAAAAGATTTAGGAGTTAGAGGATATTCGCAAAGTCCTTCACAAACCATTGACTTTACTCCAACCCAAAAAGGAACATTTAGGTTTACCTGCTCTATGGGAATGGGTTATGGGAATATTATAGTTGAATGAATAAAATGGAAGAAGAAACAATTACAATTAAAAAGGAGGCTTTATGGAAGTACTCTACTTTTCTACTACTTGCATTGCTTATAATTGGAGGATTTTTATACTTTACTGGGGGAAACAAAAACTCTGGGTCCGGAAACAATGTTGTTCAGCAACCCCCAACACAAGCTCCTCCTTCTCAACCATCACAAGTAAAAGTTAGCATAGATGACGACCCTATCTTAGGAGATAAAAATGCAAAAGTAACAGTTATAGAGTTTTCAGATTATCAATGCCCTTTCTGTAGAAAATTCTGGACAGAAACGTTCCATCAGCTTAAGAAAGATTATATTGATACAGGCAAAGTTAAATTTATATTGAGAGATTTTCCATTATCTAGTATTCATCCTGCCGCAGAGCCCGCTGCTGAAGCTGCGGAATGTGCTAGAGAAGTAGGAAAGGGAGATGATGCGTATTGGAAAATGCATGAAAAGATCTTCCAAGAAGGAAATAAACTCGATGGTGGAGACCCGATTAATGGACCTGTAAAGGGCACGGCACAATTTGGCCCTGAAGATTTAAAGAAATGGGCAAAAGAATTAGGGTATGATATAGGAAGCTGTCTTGACTCTGGCAAATATAAAAGCGAAGTTGCTAAAGATGAAGCAGATGGAAGCTCTTATGGAGTTCAAGGAACGCCATCATTTTTTGTGAATGGCAAGCAATTGAGCGGAGCACAGCCATATAGCGCATTCCAAGCTGCTATTGATGCTGAGCTTAAATAAAAACTCTCATATATTATAATTAATAAAGAAGATATACATGAAATATAAAATAATTTTAGGTTTATTATTATTGAGTCTAATTTTTTCAATAATATTAGTTTTGTATAAAGGTTCTGCATTGTGTGCTTCTTTAGAAGGATGTGAAATTGTTAAGAATTCGGAATATGCTTATACATTCGGAGTGAATAATAGCTATTACGGAATAATAATTTTTACATTCCTTTCTATAATTACTTATTTGCAAATTACAAACCCTTCTAACACAAAAAGAATATTTCTTAAAGTAGTTTTGTTAATTGGCTCTATTATTGCTTTAAGATTTATTTATATACAAGCATTTATTTTAAATGCATATTGTACTTCCTGTTTAATAATAGATACTTCGGTTATTCTCGCGACATTTGTTTCAATTAAGAAAGGAGAAGTTAAATTATATGATAAGTAAGAAGATTTTTCAAAGGCCATACCTCTATTGGACAGTTGGAGTTTTTATAACATATATAATAATAGATGTTATACTAAGCGGATTCTATAATACAATCCCATTAATATTGATTTACGCAAAGACAGTTAATTGGTTTAAATTAGGTATTTCTCTTATTTTAACTCTAACAATAGGAGTCTTAATAGCATTT
>OBEQ010053827.1_pt1 | contig 14920 bp, 15 predicted proteins | sample 1670901 | NCBI WGS metagenome assembly OBEQ01 (sample SAMEA104232315, study PRJEB22302) | groundwater metagenome | biome: forest; feature: aquifer; material: groundwater | place: USA | collected 2011-08-07 | depth 5.4 m | reverse complement strand
ATATAAGAAAAAAAATATAAAAAAACGAAAAAGAAAAACATAAGACACAAAATGACTTTTATTGATTTTATAAAACTCTGTAGACCACAACAGTATTATAAAAATTTACTTATCTTTTTGCCGCTCATTTTTGTCGGAGAACTCTTTCAAAGAAATGCGCAAATACTTTCAGTCATCGGATTTATTTGTCTTTGTTTCATTTCTTCATCAAATTATGTACTAAATGATATCTTTGATCGCAAAAGAGATAAGATTCACCCTGAGAAAAAAGACAGACCAATCGCATCAGGAAGAATAACAATTATGCAAGGAATTATTTTTTCATTGCTTCTTTTTTTTATTGGAACAAGCATAGGACTTTATCTTGATTTTTTCTTTTTTCTTTTTTTACTTGCACTCTTTTTCTTGACACTCAGTTACTCTCTTTACTTTAAAAAACAACCTTTTGCAGACATCATGGTAATTGGAATAAACTTTGTTTTACGAGCATCATCAGGAGTTTTCTTATTAAAAGCAGTGATGAGTCCTTGGCTTATTCTCTGTACTTTTTTTCTTTCACTTTTTCTTTCTGTTAGTAAACGCGCAGGAGATTTACAACTACTTGGCGCAAAAGCTGCAGCACATAAAGAAGTTCTTGCGTATTATACTCACGACATCACAAATGCACTCATGACCATTTCAACAACTCTTCTCATTGTTTCATATAGTCTTTATAGTTATCTTGGTCAGTATCATGAACTTATTTACACATTACCATTTGCACTTTATACCATTTTTCGATATTTCTTTCTTGTGCAATCAGGTTCGGAAATTTCAAGACATCCAGAAAAAGTCTATAAGGATATGCAGATGGTTGTAGGAATGTTCTTATGGCTTCTTAGTGTAGTATTAATTTTATATTTTACGTAAAAAAAAAAATATTTGAAAAAATTGCCACAGGACATTATACTTCAAATTAAAATAAAAAAAGAACAAGATAATCAGAAAGAAAATAGTACTCTGCCAGGAGAAATAAAACTTCGCTATGACTAACTAGACTTTTTTGTCTAGTTAGCCAAATAATAATAATAATAATAATAATAATAATAATAATAATAATGAAAACAATAATAATTAAACCAGATCAAAAGAACTTATCCTCAGTTCAAAACCCACTCTCTTTATATACTCCAAAATTACTCTTTTCTTTATAAAATTTGGTGCTTTAATTTCGCTTTGAAGCTCAGATTTTAGCCCGTTTCGAGAGTACTCAATTGAGCAAACGCTTTATACGCGAGCAATGAGCTTGAGACAAGTGCTACGGGCTACAAAAATCATAATTACAAAAAAGAAGCAAAAAGAACAAGTTTTTGCCCTTACAATCACTCATTTAACTCGCTTTGCGAAAAATTAGACTTTTTTAGGTCATAGGTAGGTTATTTAGAGGTAAGAAGGTTTGCTTGTTCTTATATAAAAAAACAGAGCTCTTAAATGAGCTCTTTGCTTCCAAATGTTACACAAACGGAGGAAAGAACAATGGGTAAAATTAGTCCAGTATCATCAAAATATATCGTTCATTCGAGTATCGAGATTGACGGTGTTGTAGATAGACCCGACGTAATTGGCGCAATTTTTGGCCAAACAGAAGGGCTTCTTGGTGCAGACCTTGAACTTAGAGAATTACAACGATCAGGAAGAATTGGCAGAATTGAAGTTAACACTGAAACAAAAACAGGAAAAACACGAGGAGAAATCGTTATTCCTTCAAGTCTTGACAAAGCAGAAACAGCAATTATTGGTGCGGCACTTGAAATTATTCAAAAAATTGGTCCATGTAATGCACGAATAAAAGTTGAAAAAATCGAAGATGTAAGAATTTCTAAACGCACATTTGTCATTGAAAGAGCAAAACAACTCTTAAAACAACTCATGGAAACATCAATGCCAGATTCACAAGAACTTGCTGAAGAAGTAAGTGCATCCGTTCGAGTTATGGAAATTCAAGAATACGGAAGAGAAAGATTACCAGCAGGTCCAGCAATTGATGAATCTGATGACATCATTATTGTTGAAGGAAGAGCAGACGTATTGACACTTCTTAAAAATGGATTTAAAAATGCAATTGCAATTAATGGAACAAGCGTTCCTCAAACAGTAATAGAATTATGTAGAAATAAGGAAACAACTGTTTTTGTTGACGGCGATAGAGGCGGCGACCTTATCATTAAAGAACTTCTTTCTGTTACAGAAATTGACTTTGTCATAAAAGCTCCTGATGGAAAAGAAGTTGAAGAATTAACAAAGAAAGAAATTCACAAAGCTTTACGAAGTAGAATTGCTGCTGAACAAGTTATTTTAGAAATGCCAAATGCAAGTCCACTTGTAAATAGCGATGATAAAAGACTTAGCCAAAAACAGTATATGCGTATGCCATCACAAAATGGACCAAATCGTGAAGCAGCACCTCATACTGTCGTAAATAATGGATCACCAAGTCAAGGGGGCCCTGCACCTGTGCAACTAAGACCACCTATGCAAGGACAAAGTTCACAAGGATCTTTTGCACAAATTCCTCCTGTTTTAAAAAAGCAATCAAAAGTAACGCCCGAAGAAAAAATAAAATTTTCAGGATTACTTAATGATCTTATCGGAACAAGAGGAGCATTCATCTTAGATGAAAAATTAAATGTTCTTGGTAAAGTTCCAACAACTGAACTTCCAACAACACTCAAAAGTTTAAGCAGTGGAGTCTATGCAATTTTACTTGATGGTTCCATTGATAGAGACTTACTTGCCGTCGCAGAACGAGCATCTGTTTCCTATCTTATTGGCATGGATGCAAAAGTGAAATCTGGAATGAAAACAAATGTCTTAACAGTTGGAGAACTCTAAGATTTATTTTTTCTTTTTTTATTCTTAATTATTATTTATAATTTTCCCATTAAAAAAATCGTTTCTTTAACTATTGCAAAAAGAGTACAACATTTTTTATACTCTTTTCTCTTTTTCTATTATTATGAGTATTGGATTATTCATTCAAACATATCTTAAAAGACATTACCTTCATGAACCATTTTGGAGACTATGGAATGAACTTAATAATCTTGAGAAAAGATTTTATACAATTTTTTCTGAAGAACTGTTTTATGGAAGAAGATTAAATAATTTTCTTAAACCAACTATTACTTCTCTTGCAGAAATAAAAAGTGCAGTCTCTGAAACGAGCGCTTCTCTTCCAGATAATCATCTAAAAGAAGAAGCCAAAACTGCTTGCAAATTACTAAACAGAAATATAGACATGATTAGTACAACACTAAAAAGTTTAGAAAAAGATGATGAAGAACGAATACAAATAAAAGATATTTCTTTTGAAAAATTTAGAAAAGAACTACTTTTTGCAAGCGTTCAAATTACTAAAACAGAAACTGCGGTAAGAAGATGTATGCAAAATAGAAAAAATGTACAAATGCAATAGTAGAAATTAAAAATATTCTCACTAAAAAAATAATTTAGCAACCAAAAAATAAATAAGTTATTTATTTCTCATCAGAATTACTTGTATTCTGTGGATCATGAAACTTCATCGGCCATACAGGATTTGTTTCAGGAAGTGAATTAGCTGTAACAGCATATACTCTATGAGACTCTTTATCACAGAAAAAAACTGTTCCATCTCCATTAACAATAATTTCTTTTGGTTGAATGGGTTCATTTGTTTCAGAATCACTTTTTAATGTCCAAAGATGCTTACCTGACTCTGTCGAATGTGCGTAGAGTCCATTTTCAATTCCAATTCCGCTCACGTAAACAACACCTTCACTTATAACAGGAGTTTCACTTGTTCTTCTCGGAATATCCCACTTCTTTTTTCCATCAGAATAGAGTGCATGTATATTGAATTCATCCGTCACATACAATATTCCTTTTGCATCAACTGCAACTCCTTGTATGTTTCCACTCTTTCCTTCATCTGCTAAAAAATTCCAAGACTTTTTTCCAACATCTGAAATAGAAGAGACAGATCCTCCGTATGAAACGTAAATACTTCCATCCTTTCCCATCGCAATTGGTTCGCCCCATGTTTGTATGGACCAAGAAAATTCTTTTTTGGATTTATCAAATAATTTTAATGAGTTTCCCAATTCATTTCCGCGACGTAAATATACTCCACCAAAACCTGATACCATCTGATTTGAATTTATTTCTACAGGATAGATTTCGCCAACAATTCCCTCTGAACTTATCTTTTGTAATCCTTCTTTTGTTCCAACAAAAATACTTCCATCTTTTTCAATAATAAGATTTGTAATTATCTGAGAAGATAATTCAGTTGTCCATTTCTCATTTCCAAACGAATTATATGATCTTATTTTTTTTTCTTGATAGAAATACATCGTTCCATCTGAAGAAACAAAAGGACGTCCCCAATCAGAATTTTCTAATGATGTTAAAAACAGTCCTGTTTGAGAATCAAGAATATTTGTTTCAAAATAAGAAACAAGTAAAACATTTTTGTATCCTAATGCAAGAGTATCACAAAAAACATCATTGCTCTTCCATAAAATTTCACCTTGATTTTTTTTAGAAACACTTATGGGATTTCCATTGTCATCAGAATCTCCCGCCCAACCAACATATTCTGTATTTTCAGTACAAGAAATAATTGATTTATTTGGATTTCCTAGTCCATCTTTGTCTTTATCTTGGTAGAATAATTTCCTTCTAAACCCATACAAGATTTTGGCACTCCACATTCTCCGAATTTTTGAATCATTTCTGTTTCAGAACTGCATTCAAGCCATGAAGATAATTGTAAATTTGAAAAAATATCATTAAAAATTTGAGGAATTTGTGATGAAGCATATACTTTAAAAAACATGCCGATATCTGCAACGACTTTTTTTAAAAAATTTTCATCCATTCGAATTCCAAGAGAATATATTTCAACTTGATTATCTACTGCACGTTTGTGCATGGAATCTAAAGAAATTGGTCCAACATCGGTATTCTCGCCGTCAGTTATGAGAATTATCGCTTTTTTTCTGTCTTTTGAATCGAATTGAGTTATTGCAAGATCTAATGCTTTGACTATATCAGTTCCATTATAGTCCTCAATAGATTGCGCTTTTTCAACATATGTTTGAAATTTTTCTTGATCTGTTGTGAGCTCTCCTAACAAATGTGTATTTCCCGAAAAAGAAATAAGAGTTGCTCTATCATCCCCGTCCAATTGTATATTCTTTAATCCAACATATCTCATATTGCCAGGATCATTCTCAAGCATACTTCCAGAATCATCAATCACAAAAACAATATCATATGGTGGACAAAAAGAAACTACTTGAATGTCATCTTTTTCATCGACCGTTCCATTACAATTATCATCAATGAAATTATTCGGAATTTCGCATGCATGAGGGTGAACTGTTTTATCATTATCTTTACAATCAAATTCAGTAAGTGAAGAAACAAAAACATAATCAAGAGGAGGATTGCAAGCTTCAACAGGCATTGCTTTATCTCCATATCCATCATGATCTTTATCAGGAAAGAATTTTTTTACGGTACATGAAGAATCACTTTGAGAAACTTGATCTGTTTGCGATACATCAGAAAGAAGAGGATTAAAAGAGCCATCATCACTACTTCCACAACTGGAAAGTGCAATAACAAGAGCTGCAAGTCCCGTTTTTAAAAATGAACGCATATAATAAGGAATTGCACACATTTTATAAATATTAACTTTTTAACCACTCTTTGATGAGCATTTCTTTGCAAAACCTTTTTATAGTACCTCTTTTTCCTACATAAACAGGACGGTCATAGCTGCCTGGTCACACCCGTACCCATTTCGAACACGGTAGTTAAGCAGGCATACGTTCTCTTGAGTACTGCCCTACGGGTGGAAAAAAGAGAAAGCTGTCCACCTTTTTTCTTTAAAAAAATTCAATAAATTATTTCACAATTAACCTACATAATTATTTTGTTAGGCTAAGCGAACCGAAGTGAGCGCAGGCTTACATGAACGAAGTGAATGTAAGTCTGAAAATCCCGATGAAGTCGAGATTTTCATTACCCTACTTCGTGAACCTAAATAGGTTCATAACTTAATGAAGAGAGCTGTCCACCTTTTATTTTTCTTATTTCTTCTCATTCAATAAAAAGGTACGATCAACAAAGCAATATAAAAATCTCTGATAAAATTATTGCAACAGATTCATTAAACAATTAACCAAAAAAATTAACAATATCAAAATTATTTTCTTCGCTTCTGAGAAATACTTTTTTCTTGTTCGACAACAAATAAGTTCATGTTCTCAAATTTTACTTTCCAATATCCTTTTTGTGAATCTGTTGAAGAAATATGTTTATATGATCTAAGAATATTTAATTGACCTTGAAAAATATGTGGAAAATTTTTTTCTTTGTAAAAAGAAATCATTTTTTCTCTTCGCTCAGAATCTTGAAGATATGTAATAATATCCGCATGCATAAAACCATAGGTGATTCCAATTGTTGGTAACCTTCCAAGTGTAGAAGAAAGTTTGCAAGCAAGTGCGGAAATTTTTTCTGCAGCAATAACACTTCGCTCATTATAAAGTGCAGTTGGATTTTTTTCAGAAACATCTACAACTTTATTTTTCATTTTTTCTGAAATTTCTCCTCGAGAGAATGGTTGAAGACTTATTAACGCACTCAATCCAAGAAAAGTAATAGACCTTTCCATTTTTTTAACACTTCTTTCTTTTGTTTCAATAGAAAACATTTCACCTTCCCCAGATATCGGAAGTACGTCAACAGAATAAACAGGTATATTTTTCTCTTTAAAAAAAAGAAGATAATCTTCTTTTGCACGAACCGAAATAGTAAGCAATGTTTTTTCAGCAATCGTTCCTTCAGGAACATTATTTGTTTTTACATCTATTCCATAATCTGGATGAAAATTGTATGTGAGAAATGCTTCTGTAACAAATGCATCAATTCCATCGAACACTCCTTTTTTTCGTCTGCACCAAAAATGATTGCCTGCTTCAAAAATATAATTTGCAACAGGTGTTGAAAAGAGAGAGTATGCCATTTTCAAGAAGAAAAATCCAGTCCCTTATAAATATTACCCCTCTTAAGTAAAAACAATCTTTATTTTATGTCCTTGTTCTCTCGCTTCTTCCAAACACACATCAAATATCTCAGCGTCAAGATTCTCTCGAATTTTTTCTTTAGAATATTTTCGTTTGAGAAGTCTTTTTTGCAATGTTTTTAATTCTGTTTTTGTTACGATACACAAATCGACATATTTTTTTGGAAGAAACTGTGAGAGATGAGAATCAATAATTATGCCTTTTATTTGTTGTTTCTTTATTTGTTGTAAATACTTCTCTTCTTTTCTTTTTACTAAAAAATTCTTTTTTTTATTGTCTGAATTCCTTCTCTCTTCATTACTTCTTTTTATATTTTCAATTATTTTTATGAGTTCTTTTACAAACTTTCTTTCATCAATAATAAAACAATTTCTTTTTTTGTCATATTTCCGATCAAGTTTTGCACTTTTAATGACTGCTTTTCCATCAATATAGAGAAAATTCTTTTGTTTTGCTATCTTTTTTGCAAGAGTTGTTTTTCCTGTTCCTGGCGTTCCTGTAATGATAATTACCTTCATTAATTAATTATCGTGAAGCTTTATATATAACTATTACCTTTCTTAGAATATGTCTGAAGAAAAAATGTGGCTTATTCAAGCAAAACAAGACCTTATTTCTGCTCAAAAGAATCATGAACAAGGAATTTATTATGCTGCATCTTTTCTTGCTCAGCCAGCGGCAGAAAAAGCACTTAAAGCACATATAATAGTAAAAGAAAAAAAGCTTATTAAAGTACATGATCTGGTATTTCTTGCTAAAAAAGCAAAACTTCCTGATTCTTTTCTTGATTCTTGTGAAAAATTAACGCAAGCATATATTCAGACGAAATATCCTGATTTAGCAGGTAGTCTTCCAAGAGATAAGTTTTCAAAACAAATATCTCAAGAAAATATTCATATTGCGGAGAAAATTATAGAATGGACAGAAAAAAAGATATAAAGAGAGTAGAAAATTTCAAAAAAGAATTAAAAAAGAAAATAGATGTACGAAAAATCATCTTTTTTGGTTCTCGCGTAAAAGGAAAACCTAAAAAATACAGTGATTTTGACTTAATAATTGTTTCTCCTTACTTTCAAAGAAAAAAAATTCTTGATAGACCTCTTGGATTTTACAAATATTGGAAAATAGATTATCCTGTTGATTTTCTTTGCTATACCCCAAAAGAGTTTAAGGAAATGAGTGAAAAAGTTACTTTAGTAAGAGATGCAATAAGAGAAGGGATTGAAATAAACTAACATTTTTAGCACTTATGATTCTTCAAAAGAAAAAGCTTTAAAAATTATCTGCAAGTTTCATCTAAAAGTATCCCAAATAAAGCACACATAAACAGCCCCGTCGTCTAGCGGTCAAGGATAGAGGCCTTTGGAGCCTTTGACGCCAGTTCGAATCTGGCCGGGGCTATTATTTTTGAGGGATATATGCATCGTTGGAAATTTTAACCTTTTTTCTGAGATTTTATATACGTAATCATACTAAAATATATCAGTAAAAGATATTTGCAATCAGCTAAAATAATGTAAAATTATTCGGAGATAAAGTATATGATCAGAGAAAATAAAAATATTTTTATATAACTCTCTTCTTGATACTTTTTATGACAATAATTCTTGTTTTTGGTGATAGCATCGCATATGGTGCGTGGGATCGCGAAAGCGGTTTTGCAGGTCGATTACGAAACTGGCTTGATGGACGAAGTCTTGACAAGCATAGTAATACTGAGGGACCCGTAGATTATTTTCTTACTTATAATCTTGGAATTTCTGGAGAAACGAGTACAGACCTCGTAAAAAGATTTGAACAGGAAGCAAAACGAAGAATTGAAGAGGGGGAAGAAACAATTATCATTTTCTCTTTTTGCGGAAACGACGCAATGCTTGTCAACGGAAAAGAGAGTGTTTCATTCAAAAAGTTTCAAAAAAATGTACAAATAATTATTAAAAATGCAAAGAAACTATCTCAAAAAATAATTTTCCTGAGTGAAATTCCTGTAGACGAATTAAAAGTAAATCCAATACCTTGGTTTCAGAAAGGTTCTTGCAAAAACGATGTGATACAAAAATATGAGATAGAAATTGAAAAACAATGTGCACAAGAAAAGATATACTATCTCACAACAAAACACCTCTTTCAAAATAATCAAACGTTACTCGAGGACGGGATGCATCCAACGACAGAAGGTCATAAAAAAATATTTGAATTACTCAAAGAATTTCTGATTAAAAAGGAGATTTTGTAAGGAAATAAAAAAGAGTTATAAAAATAAAAAAAAATCTCACATCAAAAAAATCTACATCCTCTTCTTTATCTCTTCCACATCTTCTTTTGTTACTTGCGTAAACATTTTCTGTTCGGGATAGATAATAATTGTTGGTCCTACTGCATTACAAAATCCAAGACAACGAGATCTTGTAACCCACACATCGTTTTTATGATTGTCTTTAACAAACTTTTTTAATTCTTGAACAATTTCTTCTCCGCCAACATTTTTACAACAATTTCTGCCGTCAGTACGTTCGTTTACACAGACAAATACTTGTTTTTTTGGAAGAGTTGTTATTTCAATCATTTGGTGAAAAGAAAATAAGAATTTAAATAGAATCATATCTTATTTTTTCATGCATCTGTTTAAGTGATCTTATTTTAAACTTTTAGCAGAAATAGAATATCTCTTTTTAAACCTTGACTTGTTTTTTCCCAAAACCTTTATATTTTCTCTTTTTTTTCGTTAAAAGATATGTCAAATGCACTAAAAGTAATCTCTTCTCTTCTTATCGCATTCATTTTCGCTGGACTCCTTTTCTTCTTTCTAACGAAAGAAATTGATTCTTATATCTATACTCAAGGTTATGAATCACGAGGATTTCTTGTGCAGGATACCTGTAGTAAGTATGATAAAAATGAATCACCTATTCTCCTTCTTGGTTCAAGTACGACTGTTGAAGACATAAATGGCATTGTCTTAGAAAAAGAACTTAATCATACTGCATACAATTTCGGAATGCCTGGAACTGATCCCGTATTAAACAGTCTTTTTATAGATTGTTTTTTACAAATGAAACCAAAAACAATCATTTACACATTCACACAAACAAATATCATGGACATATCAAAAACAAGAGAAGCTGAAATTTACGCATTACTAGAAAGCAGAATTGCAGTCGATAGAACGGATGAACGTTATTCTTTTCTATCTGAAGAACAAAAAAATATTAGTCGAGAAAGCTTTTTTGAAAAAACTCTTGAAAAAAGAAAATTTATTATCGACTATCTGTTCAACGCACTTAGAATTATTACAAAAAAGAAAATAAGCCAAACAAATTATCACGATCTTAAAAATCCCACATATATTGTGGAAAGTGAAAAAATTCTCATTGAAAAACATCTTGGCGTTCAAAATGAAATTTTGGCTGCTGCAAATTTTTCAAATGAAAACAATACAAAACTTCTTGCACTCTCTTATCTTATTAACAGATTCAAACAGAATAATGTATCAGTCATATTGGTAAATACTCCTCTTCATCCTTATGTTCTTATGCAAACAAATATTTCTTCCGCAGATTATTTTGATAAGACACTAACCAAACTCTGCAAAGAACACAATTGTACTTTCATAAATGATTTTAACAAATATCAAAATGTATCTTTCTTTTTCGATCACGTACATCTTTCCTTTGAAGGGAAAGATCTATTTACAAAAGGATTATCAAAAGAATTATCTGAAAAATCATCAAAAGAATTATCAAATGAAATAAAAAAAAAATCAGTCGGCAATATTGTAAAATCTAAATCCAAAAAGGTGACCTAATGCTCTTTAATTCAATTCAGTTTCTCATTTTTTTCATAACCACTTTTTTGATTATCTCACTCATTAAAAAAAAAGAATATCAATACAGTTTTCTTATTATTGCATCATATTATTTTTATTACTCTTCAAGTAAGGGATATCTTCTTTTATTTGTTATTTCTTCTCTTGTAAATTTCTTTTTAGGAAACGCAATTTTTAAAACAAAAGAAATATCAAATGGAGAAGAAAATATACAGTCAAAAGCTGAAAACATATCCTCTTCTCTCATCACTTCAACACATTTAACGAAGAGAAAATTTTTCCTCTGTTTAGGTCTTGTATTCAATCTCGGACTTTTAGGTATTTTCAAATATCTCGATTTTTCAATACTTATCATTAATGATCTTAGTTCTCTCTTCGGAGGACACGTCAATTTTTCTCTTCTACACATCATTCTTCCTATAGGAATTTCATTTTATACTTTTGAAGCATTAAGTTATATTCTTGATATTTACTGGGAAAAAATTGTTCCAGAAAAATCGCTCACTCACTTTTTATTGTTTCTTGCATTTTTTCCAAAACTTATTGCCGGACCAATTGTAAGGGCAAGCGAACTTCTTCCTCAATTTGCAGAAGATAAAATAAAACTCATTGGAAAAAACCTAAAAGAGGGATTAACAACGGTCATATGGGGCATTGGAAAAAAAATTCTTATCGCGGATAACATTTCGATTATTGTCAACTCTATTTTTTCAAATCCTGAGCAATTCTCAAGCAGTCTTCCCATCATCTTTGGCGCATTCGCATTTGGTATACAAATTTACTGTGACTTTTCTGGCTACTCTGATATTGCAATCGGTCTTGCAAAAATGTTTGGTTTTACTATTCCTCAAAATTTTCAAAAACCTTATCTCTCAAAGAATCCTGCAGAATTCTGGAGAAGATGGCATATTACTCTCTCATTCTGGATAAGAGACTATCTGTATACGCCACTCTATGTTTTTTTTTCAAGAAGAAAATTATTTCAAAAAATACAAAATCTTACTCTCAGAACAAAAATAAATATCTACTTATCCAATTTTATTGCGCTTTTTTTCATAGGTATCTGGCACGGTGCATACTGGAATTTTGTTTTCTTCGGAATCTATAATGGATTTCTCGTCGTAGGATATTATGTTCTTTTAGATGCAAGAAAAGCTCTTGGCATTTTTGGAAAATATGGAAAAAATAAAATTGTTGAATTAAGTTCTATTTCCTTAACATTTTATCTTACTATGTTTGGTTTTCTTTTATTTAGAATAACTAATCTTTCTCATCTCTTCTTTTCGCTAAAAAGATATTCATTTATTCACCTATCAGGTTTTACTCAAGATATTTCTTTAATGGAAAAAATTATTGCAAACGGCAAAGCGGGAATACTTATGTTCTTTGTCTTTGTTGTATTTTATCTTTATTATGCATTCATAAAACAAATTGATATGAAAGAAAAAATACAAGAGCTTCCTCTTTATTTCTGGACAGGCGTATTAATCCTCTTTTTTATTATCTTTTTTATTTTCTTACCTTCAAAAACAGGAGTGTTTATTTATTTTCAATTTTAGAAGTTTACATACATTAAAAGAAAACAATATTTAAAAAAAATCAGAAAAAAAATTTTCTTTAACGCATCACGTATCCGCCATTTACAAGAACATTTTCGCCAGTAATAAAACTTGCTTTTTCCGAACAGAAAAACGCAACAAGACTTGCAACATCTTCAGGAGTTGCAATTCTTTTAAGAGGCGTTTGGCTTGCTACAATTTCAAAAAACTTTCTTGGAATATTTTTCGTTAAATTTGTTTCGAGAATTCCTGGTGAAACACAATTAACAGTAATATTCCATTTTCCAACTTCTGTCGCCAAACTTTTACAAAGACCGACAAGCGCATATTTTGCAGTAACATAATCAGATACTCTTTCAGGAGGTCTTCCTTGGGTGTATTCTGTTGCAATCGCAACAATTCTTCCACATTTTTTTTCTTTCATTGACGGCAAAATTGCTTTTAGAATGGTAAAAAAAGACCGTACTTGTACCGTTAAATGTGTTTCAAATTCATTCCACGATTTTTTCATTACTTCAGTATTGACAACACTTGTTGCAGGTGAATGAATAAAGATGTCTATTTTTTCTTTTTCAAGCGCAGTACAAAATACTGTGATTTCTTCTGAATGAGAAAGATCAACTTTAAAGAATTTCTTTTTTCCAGGAAGTGTTTCTAATTCTTTTTTTGCAGATTCATTTGAATGATACTGTAAGTAAAGAACAGTATCTTCTCTTGCAAGTAATCTTGCAACACTCTTTCCAATTCCACCTGTTGCGCCAGTAATAAGAATATTTTTCATAGTTTTTCAATTTTTATTAATTACTGTTTATTTTTATTTTCGACACTATTTGATTTTTATCATAGATTACTTCTTTTTTATCATAACTTACTTCTTATCAACCTTCTTTTCTATGATTTGAATAATTTTTTGTATAGTATCTACTTCTTCAATGTCTTTTACTGAAAATGTTACTTTGAAATGATCCTCGACTCGAGAGATGAGCATAAGATTATTAAATGAATCCCATTCATCAATTGTACCAAGTAATTTATTGTTATCTATTTTATCTATGTCTATCTGCATTACATCATCTATTAATTTTTTTAGTTCATTACGAATCATTTACTTTCATACCTCAATTACTCAGCTCATAAATATTACCAATTTTATCTATCATACTTTTTTATTTATTCTACTGATTCTATCCACTCAACTTTTTCAATCGGTTTTGAATAATCAAATACATACGTTTTTTTCCCGTCAGATTCTTCACTTATTTTTGAAAAAGATATGCTTTCATAAAAATCTTTCGCAGGATCATTCTTTTTTGTCGGGATATACTTTCCTATAACTTTCTCTTTCTTAGGAAGAGAATCTATAACTTGTCGAATAACTTCCTTTTCAACTCCTCTATTCATCACCCTGCAGCTCATAAGAAAATCAGTTATTTCAAGAAGTTGTTCTTCTTCTTTTGCAATACAAATTACGGTAAGTCCCATATCTCCAAATCTATCTTTCACTTTCACTGAAAAGATATGATCTTTTGGATTTGTACGAAACGCAGATATTTCTTCTTTAGAATATCTATTTGTGCAGAGATTAAATTGATTTGTTTTATTGATGAGCTGTGTTATTCTCTCAAGATCTTCCGCATTATTTTTCTTAATTTCGATTTTGAGCTGTAAATCAAAAAGATAGTCTGTAACACTCGTAAATGTTTTTTCAAGTTCAGTTCGTTTTTGTTCCTCTGCATACATTTCATTTCTTTTTTTATCTTCTTCAGTGATATCTAAAAATTCAAATGAATAAAGATTATAAAGAAGACTTGGAAGCAGGGATATATCTTCTGGAAAATTCGGAACATATACCATGGGAAGTTTTGCCATAACTCCTCCTCTTTCAACAGGATTATCGTCTAGAAAAACGAAGCTGTCAAGACCAAGGTTGAGTTCCTTTGCAATATCTATTAAGTTATCTGCTTTTTCTTTCCAATTTGTTTTAATGCAGGCAAAATGTTCTTTTTTAAGAATCATATTTGGATTTTTTTCAAACACGGGAAGAACATCTTCACTGTTATTTTTTGAATTAATCGCAAGAATGACTCCTTTTTTGTAATAGTTTAAAATAATTTTTTGAACTTCTTGATAAATTGCACCTATTCCGTCACCACCGAGTTTTATCCCATTTACGCCGTCTTCGCCAATAACTCCTCCCCACAAGGTATTATCTAAATCTACGACAAGACATTTTTTTGATTTTCCATATGATGAATTAATAATTTTTAAAATTTCAGAAGAAAAATGAGGAATAAACGAGTTACTTAAGTAAAATTTTCCAAGATAAAAATACTTCTTATCGGTTACATTCTTTTTTCCAACATCACTTGCTATTTTTTCAAAATCAAGAATGATAACATTGGGTATTTTTTTTGTTT
>OBEQ012089515.1_pt1 | contig 14921 bp, 9 predicted proteins | sample 1670901 | NCBI WGS metagenome assembly OBEQ01 (sample SAMEA104232315, study PRJEB22302) | groundwater metagenome | biome: forest; feature: aquifer; material: groundwater | place: USA | collected 2011-08-07 | depth 5.4 m | reverse complement strand
GAGTGGCCCCCTGAAAAGGGGGGTTGAAACCCGCGATTTTTACCGCGGGCGGCGTGAACCATCATTATTGCTGGAAGTCCTCACCAAGGAAGGCGTGGGCACGTTGATAAAGGGTTTCTGAACGCCCGGCTGGATTGGCGAGAATTGAGGAGCGTCATCGTGAAGCAAACAATCGGTAAAGTTACGGGTGGTGTGACGTTCAAATACGGCCAGCTCGTGTTGCTGATCGGCCACGTATGGGCGTCCCCGGTTCATGCTTTTGAATTTACCAAGGGCGAGCTGACGGGTAGCTTCGATACCACGCTGACTGCGGGGGCGGCGTGGCGCATTCAAAAGCGCGATCCTGCGCTAATCGGTATTGCCAATGGCGGAACCTCTCGCTCGGTCAACGAAGACAACGGCGACCTCAATTATGAAAACAATGATTTGTATGCCGCGCCAATCAAAGCGACGCATGAACTGGAACTGAAATATCGCAATATGGGCGGCTTTTTCCGCGCGACGTATTTCTGGGATGCGATCAACCACAACAAAGCCGAACTCGGTTCGACGGGCCAAACCCGCGTGGGACGCGATTTCGAATTTCTCGATGCGTATGTTTACGGGAAATTTCCCGTTGGCGGTAAAACGCTGAATTTGCGCTTGGGGAATCAAGTTGTCAGCTGGGGCGAGAGCACATTCATCCCTAATGGCATTAACATCATCAATCCGGTCAACCTGAGCAAACTGCGCATCCCCGGCGCGGAATTGCGCGAGGCCTTGTTGCCCACGCCGATGCTCTGGGCATCGCAGGAACTGACCGACACGGTGAGCGTGGAAGGGTTTTATCAGTTCAAATGGAAAAAGACCCGCATCGATCCCAAGGGCACGTATTTCAGCAATAACGATTTTTTGAGCGACGATGCGGATCGCGTATTCATCGGTTTTGGGCGGCGCAAGGATGAGCGCTCGCCGTTGACCAGTCCATTGGCCGATCCCGCCGCAGCGGTATGGGCGCCTCGCAATCCGGACCTTACGCCTCGGGATAGCGGGCAATACGGGATCGCGACACGTCTTTTTTTACCAAAATTCAACGATAGCGAAATTGGGCTGTTTTATATCAATTATCACAGCCGCATTCCATATGCTTCGGGAGTACGCGGCACCGTCACCAGTAGCGTTACCGGCACCCCAACGGGTACGGCCATTGGCCATACCGGCACCGCACGCTATTTTGCCGAATATCCCGAAAATGTCCGCTTGTGGGGGCTGAGTTTGAATACCTCCGCTCCAGGCGGCGTCGCATTGCAAGGCGAATACTCGTATCGCCCGAACTTGCCTTTACAGCTTTCCGCGCCCGAATTATTGCTGGCCGCTTTGGGCTTACCCAATGTCATTGGCACATTCACACCCGGCCAAACGATTACCGGCTATCGCAGAGTGAAGGCACACCAGGTGCAAGTCACCGCGACCAAGGCTTTTGGTCCCACACTCGGCGCCGACGACTGGGTAGTGGTGGGCGAAATTGGGTACAACTATCTTGACCTTCCCGCAGGTCTGCGTTTTAACGGCCCCGGTGTGTTTCTGCCTTCGTTACAAACTGCTGCCAATTTATCCTCATCTGGCGCCGTACAAACCGATGGCTTTGCAACACGCAATTCCTGGGGTTATCGTGTGTTGACGCGTATGGATTTCAATAACTGGATCGACTCGGTGACGGTCTCGCCGCGCATTGCATTTGCCCATGACGTTAAAGGCACCGGGCCCAATTTCAACGAAAGCGTAAAATCGATCACGCTGGGTATGGGATTCAGCTTCAAACAAAACTGGCAAGCCGACCTTTCGTATACGTCCTTTTTTGGTGGCCGCACTTACGCGGGCACCGACCCGATCGCAAATACCGCCGGACAGCCCCGCAGCTACGCTTCCAGCGCGAATCCGTTAAAGGACCGCGACTTTATTGCGGCAAGTTTGACGTATTCATTCTGAACCCTTGATGAAGGCATGCCGATGAACATTGCATTTTCTTCCTTATCGCTATTGTGTATTGCAATGCTCGCTTCAACTGCTGCGCAGGCGGAAGTGAGCGCCGCCGAAGCGGCCAAGCTGGGCACCAGCCTCACCCCACTGGGCGCAGAAAAAGCCGGCAACAATGCTGCGATCCCCGTGTGGCAAGGCGGGTTGACCAAGCCTATAGCTGGGTTCAAGCCGGGTTCGCAATACCCGGATCCTTACGCGGCAGACAAAATCGTATTCACTATCAGTAGCAGCAATCAGGATCAGTATCGCGACAAACTATCGCCAGGACAGATCGCGTTATTGAAAAAATATCCGACCTGGAAAATGAATGTTTACCCAACTCACCGCTCTGCCACGTATCCGCAAAAAACCCTGGATCAGACAGTTGCGAATGCAACCCAGGCACGACTGGTGCCGAGTGGCGCAGGGGTAACGGGGACCGACGGCGGTATTCCATTCCCGATTCCCAAAAATGGCTTGGAAGCCATCTGGAACTCGCTATTGCGCTATCACGGCGACACGTATGCGACCGCCTGGAGCCAGGCGCCGGTTACACGTGACGGCGATTACACACTGGTACGGTTTGAATACGAATACGACTACCACTACGGCAATCTGAGCAAATCCGACAAAGAAATCGAGCCCAACAAGCTGCTGAATTTTTTGCAAACGGTGACCGCACCGGCGCGTCTCGCCGGTCAGGTGTTATTGGTGCATGAACCGGTCGATCAGGTGAAGCAAGCGCGCACGGCGTGGGTCTACAACCCTGGACAGCGGCGCGTGCGACTCGCGCCCAACGTCGCTTACGACAACCCTGGCACTGCAGCGGACGGATTGCGCACAAACGATGACTTTGGCATGTATAACGGCGCGACCGATCGCTATGAGTGGAAGCTGCTCGGCAAACGTGAAATGTTTGTGCCGTATAACTCCTACCGCTTGTCGGGTAATGCGATGAAAGCTGCGGATGTGCTGCGCGCTGGGCATCTCAATCCCGACGCTACGCGTTATGAATTGCATCGCGTGTGGGTCGTGGAAGCGAATCTGAAACCCGGCACCAGTCATATTTATAAAAAGCGTGTGTTCTATATCGACGAAGACAGCTGGGCAATCCTCGTGGCCGACAAATACGACGCAAGAAACGAATTATGGCGGGTCGCCGAACAACACCCGATAGTGTTTTACGATGTGCCGATGTTTTATGGCACGGTAGAAGTCCATCACGATTTGCAATCCGGCCGTTATATCGCGATGGGTTTGCGCAACGAAGAACCCAAGGTGTACGAACCGATCACGCGCCGTCCCAGCGATTTCACCCCGCAAGGTCTGCGCGGTATCGGCACGCGCTAACGCCCGCATGGCCATCCGATTTCGGGTTCGGCTCGCAATCGGCGTTGTGATGTTGGCAGGGCTTGCAGGCGTGTCCGCGCAGGAGCGCATGGCGCCGCCCGGATTCGAAACGCGCTTGTTGTTGCTCGATGCTGTCAGCACGGGCGAGCGGATTATCGCGGCCGGCGAGCGCGGGTTTATTTTGCTCTCGGACGATGGCCAGCGTTGGCGGGCCGCGTCGACTATTGGCACGGCCACACTGACTGCGTTGGCGCGGCAAGGCACGCACGTGTGGGCGGTGGGACATGACACCACCATACTGAAAAGCGCCGATTCCGGTGCGCGCTGGCAGCGTGTGCATTACGCACCGGAAGCACAAAGCCCGCTACTCGATATTGCCTTTTTGAATGATCAGCATGGTTTTGCGGTGGGCGCGTATGGCACTTTTCTGGAAACGCGCGATGCCGGTGCGCACTGGCAGGCGCGCAAAATTTCTCCTCAGGATTTGCACTACAACGCTATCGCCGTGCTGGATAGCAACACGCCTTTGTTCGCGGGTGAGACTGGCAGTTTATTACGCTCGACTGACGCGGGCCAAAACTGGCAGGCGCTGGCTTCACCCTATGCGGGCTCCTGGTTTGGCATCGTCGCGCTGGACGCTAAAACCGCAGTGCTATTCGGCTTGCGCGGCAAGCTGTATCGAACCGATGACGCAGGCGAACATTGGACTGCCTTGCCCGAATCCACCACAGCGGCATTGATGGGCGGGCGCGTGCTCGACGATGGGCGCGTCGTGGTGGTGGGAAACGATGGCGTTATGCTCGTCAGCACCGACCGCGCACGCACGTTCAAGGCCTATCAGCAATCGGGCAACCCCGCCTTGGCTACGATGCTGGCAAACAAGCGGCAGTGGTGGCTATTTGGCGAACGCGGTGTGATGCGTGTGACCGCATCACAATGAAAACGGCCAACGGTCGCGATTGGCAGCAGCGGATTATTGCGCTGGCGCAATGGCTGTTCAGCCATCGCGTGGGTTTGCTGATTTTCTTTGCGATCGTCAGTGTATTGCTCGGCGTGTCGGCCACGCAATTGCGCGTCGATGCAGGATTCAATAAAACGATTCCCTTGCAACATCCTTATATGAGGGTGTTTACCGAATATCAAAAAAGCTTTGGCGGCGCCAATCGCATCCTGGTGGCATTGAGGCGCAAACAAGGCGATATTTATCAGCCTGATTTTTTCAAGGCGCTACGCGGACTCACCCACGACGTATTTTTCATCCCCGGTGTAGACCGCGCGACCGTCACCTCGCTGTTTACCCCTAATGTGCGGTTTGTAGAAATTGTTGAAGAGGGGTTTGTCGGTGGCAATGTTGTGCCTGCGAACTTCTCGGGCAGCGCTGCCGACCTCGAAACCGTACGCCGCAATGTGTTGAAATCGGGTCAGGTGGGGCGGCTGGTCGCGAATGATTTCTCGGCCGCAATAGTGAGCGCGGAATTACTCGAATACGACCCGACCAGCGGCGCCAAACTCGAGTATGCCGAAGTCGCCAAGAAACTTGAGCAGTTGCGCGGCCGTTATCAGACCGCACAACACGATCTGCACATTATCGGCTTTGCAAAAGCCGTGGGTGATATCACCGACGGCGCACGCGGCGTGCTGGTCTTTTTTGCAATCGCATTCGCACTGACCGCCCTGTTGCTGGTGTTTTATTTTCGTTCATGGAAGCTGGCGGCTTTGGCGCTGATCTGCGCACTGATACCGGTGTTGTGGTTGCTCGGCTTGTTGCCCGTATTGGGTTACGGCATCGATCCTTTGTCGATTTTGGTGCCGTTTCTGATATTTTCGATTGGCGTAAGTCATGCGGTGCAAATGACCAACACCTGGAAACAGGAGAGTTTACAGGGCGCAGATGGCGTCAGCGCCTCGCGCAACGCATTTGTCAAATTGTTCATCCCAGGCACGACCGCGCTTTTGGCCAATGCCATTGGGTTTCTGGTCATTCTGCATATCGACATCGCGATGGTGCAGGAAATGGCCATCACGGCGAGTTTGGGTGTGGCGCTGATGATTTTGACCAATAAAGTGCTATTGCCCGTGTTGCTCTCGTATCAACGGCTGAACGCGCAACACGCCCTGCGCAGTCAAGTCGCGCATCCGCTCTGGACGTGGATAAGTTACGCGGCAAGCCGACGTGGCTCGCTATGGGTGTTAACGGGCGCATTGGTATTGCTGGCCTTTGGCATTTGGAAAGGCACCGAATTAAAAACCGGCGATTTAGGCAGCGGCATTCCAGAGCTGCACGCCGATTCGCGCTATAACGCCGACACAGCGGCAATCATGCGCGATTTTTCGATTGGTGTGGACGTGTTGGGCGTGATTGCGCAAACCTCTATCGCGGATGCGTGCACGCGCTTTGAGATCATGGATACGATCGATCGTTTTGAATGGGAAATGAAAAACATCGAGGGCGTGCAGTCAGTCAGGAGCCTGGCCGGTGCGGCCAAATTGATCAACGCTGGCTGGAACGAAAACAATCTCAAATGGCGCGTGTTGTCCCGCAATCCTCAGGTGCTCGCGCAATCGGTCACGCCCATCGATACGGCAACGGGCTTGCTGAACACCGATTGCAGCGCAATGCAGGTGATGATTTTTACGTCGGATCATACGGGCGAGACGCTTACGCGCATTGTGAATGCAGTCAAAACATTCGATGCGCAGCACAGATCAGAAACACTGCAATTCAAACTCGCCACGGGTAACGCGGGAGTCATGGCCGCCACCAACGAAGCGGTTGATGCTGCGGAAATTACCATGCTGATCTGGTTGTTTGCTGCGATTTCTTTGCTGGTGCTGTGGGAGTTTAGATCGCTCACTGCGTGGCTATGTATCGTATTGCCGCTAGCGCTGGTGTCCTTGCTGTGCAATGCCGTGATGGCCATGCTCGGTATCGGACTCAAGGTGTCGACGTTACCGGTGATTGCATTAGGGGTGGGTGTGGGCGTGGATTACGGCATCTATCTCTACGAACGCATGCATTACCATTTTCACGCACGCGCCGTTAATTTGCGTGAGGCTTTTTATCAGGCTTTGTGCGAACGCGGCACAGCTGCTGTTTTTACCGCGATCACGATGAGCATCGGCGTGGGCAGCTGGGCATTTTCTGCGCTCAAATTTCAGGCGGACATGGGTCTATTGCTCGCCTTCATGTTTATGGTCAATATGTTGGGCGCGATATTTCTGCTTCCGGCGATCGCCGCCTGGACGCTGCGACGTCCCTCCATTTCAAATACACACTCTTAAAAATGCGCTACTGGTTAATGAAATCCGAGCCCTCCGACGTCAGCATCGACGATCTTACCGCGATGCCCAATCAAACAGTGGCATGGTATGGGATACGCAACTACCAGGCGCGCAATTTCATGCGTGACCAGATGCGTGTCGGCGATAAGGTGCTGTTTTATCACTCGAGCTGCGCCGAACCCGGTATTGCGGGCTTGGCGAAAGTCAGCAAACGCGCTTATCCCGATGCGACCCAATTTGATCCCAAAAATAAATACTTCGATCCCAAAGCGACGCCAGAAAACCCACGCTGGGTGAACGTTGATGTAACACTGGTGAAAAAAACTCGCCTGATCCCCTTGGCCGAGCTACGCAGCCATCCCGAGCTTGCCCACATGCGTTTACTACAACGCGGCAACCGATTGTCGATTACACCCGTCGACCCTCACGAATACGAATTTATTTTGAGTCTGCTGTGAGTCTGCTTGCCGCCTATATTGCGCTAGGCATAGTCGTGGGCTTTGTCGCCGGATTGCTCGGCGTCGGCGGCGGTTTGATTATCGTCCCAGTGCTCATCGCGTTATTTCAAATGTATGCGATTGGCGCCGGGATCGAGCCGCATCTGGCTTTGGGCACGTCACTCGCCAGCATTCTGTTTACCTCCATCTCCAGCATGCGCGCGCATCACCAGCACGGCGCCGTGGAATGGTCGTTGGTACGCCGCATTGCGCCTGGCATTATCGGTGGCACATTATTGGGCGCAGTGTTGGCAGCGCGCATGTCGCCGCAAGTTTTGAAGCTGTTTTTTACCCTCTTTTTGTTTTATGCCGCCACGCAAATGTGGCTCGATTTCAAGCCACGTCCACATCGCAACCTGCCGAATGCTTCAGGCACCACATTCGCTGGCGGAGTGATCGGCGCTGTATCGAGCTGGGTAGGCATAGGTGGCGGCACACTTTCCGTCCCCTTCATGCTCTGGCACAACGTGCCGCTGCATCGCGCGATCGCAACCTCTTCGGCGATCGGTTTGCCGATCGCGATCGCGGGAGCATTCGGCTATGCCATTTCGGGCTGGAACCTAGCGAGTCTGCCGGAATATAGTGTGGGATTTGTCTATTTGCCCGCGCTAGCGGGCATCGTGGCGGGAAGCATATTCACAGCGCCGCTCGGGGCACGTACTGCGCATCGTCTCCCAGTGCGACCTCTTAAAAAAATATTTGCGTTGCTGCTCTATGCGCTGGCAATTCGTATGGCATGGAATAGCTTGGGTAGCCTTAATTTTGCGCAAACATTGCTGCTCCGTTTTAACTATGATTCCTGAATCTAAAACCATTCAACATATTTAGTGTTTTGTTGTGTTTTTTTGTCTAAATATTGACTGTCAGTATGCCGCTAAATAAATTTTCGATTTGGTCTTGAGGCTTGCATTTCCCCGAGCTAGTCTCAAATCATCTGCAGCCAGTCTGCTTATACCCAGCAATCTGATCAAAGGAGAATCAATATGGCGCACCTTCAAGCTGTACAGAATACATTGCAAGCTCAACAGAATGGTTATAGCCATCTCACTACTTACTATGACGAGCACAATCAGATTGCATGGGGATATATGCACGCGGAACCGCGGCCTTGTTTTACCAGCACATTAATGCTGGAACTCATATCCTGGTGGAGAGGTATTGCGAGTCGCATTGATAATCCAGAAACAGCCGATACGCGATATGTAGTGTTGGCATCAGCGCACCCGACCGTCTACAACTTAGGCGGGGATTTAAGTCTATTGCTGAAACTAATTACCACTAATGACTACGATACTTTATTACGTTATGCCCATATCAGTATTGAAGCTGTTTATTTAAACGCAATGCATCTAAGCCGCCCTCAGGTTAAAACCATCTCTCTGGTACAAGGAGATGCACTTGGGGGTGGATTTGAATGTGCGCTATCAGGAAATGTCATGATTGCTGAGCGAGGCTGCAAAATGGGCTTCCCCGAAATCATGTTTAATCTATTCCCGGGGAGTGGTGCAATGACTTTACTGGGACGTAAGATTGGTTATCACGAAGCGGAAAGGATGCTCCTCAAAGGCAGGCTCTACTCTTCGGATGAATTATACGAAATGGGTGTCGTCGATATTCTAGTTGAGAAAGGTGACGGCGAATTGGCCGTATATGATTTTGTGCGTAAAGAATCCAAGCAACGTAATGGAGCTTTTGCCATTAGAGCAGCGCGCGAGATATCTCAACCAATTGTGTACGATGAATTGGTCCGCATTGCAGAACTATGGGTCGATGCAGCATTACGTTTGGACGCTAGAGATTTGCGTGTGATGGAACGGCTGGTGGCACGGCAGAACATCAAAAATGACAGTTTGCCTCTTGAAACGTCAAGCCAACTCAGTGCGTAATTTTGTTGCTTGATACGTTTCCAGTGAAGTCTGCGCTTGTTCTAACGCAGACTTCACTTTTCCCAGCTTATCGCGAGCGAGACCCGCAGTAATTTCATAAGGTTTAATACGCTCAGCGTCGACACACACTTGTGCCAATTTATAAGCGCCTACATCACTGGCACCCCCCTTCAATATATGCAATTGATCGTGCCACATTCCAAAATCTTCAGCATGTAGCGCGCGCTCTATCTCCCTAATAGATCGCTTGCTTTCTAAGTTGAAGCTCTCTATTAATTCTTGAACAAAAGACTGACCACCACCCATCATAGCCAGATTTTCTAATACGCTTTCGTCGATTACATCTACCTTATCGGATACTGAGGCGGAAAATCTGGTTGTGTGAGTTAAGGATGGGAGGTTTTCATCAATCAATTTCGCAATCATATCGATCAAGGCATGACTGCTGATAGGTTTAGTTAAAAAAGCATCTGCACCAGCGTCACGGCTCGCTTGCTGAGCATCTTCCCGGGCATCTGCGGTTAGGATAATTATGGGAAGATGCCCGGATTCAAGGAAGCGCCAGCGCTGAATCACCTCAGGACCGGATAACTCGGGCATATGCATATCAATAATAGCCAAATCAAAATGTTGACCTGATTCCAACATCGATAGAGCCTCTTCACCATCTTGAGCTAACACTACTTCAAATCCGGCGTGAGTTAATAAACCTCTAATGACCCGCTGATTAACAGGATTGTCTTCCGCAACCAAGATATGCGGCCTTTGCTGACCTGTACGGGTTTTAAAGCGATCTGCCAATGAAGTAACATTTTGTGGCAATTCACGACTGACGGCTTCATGAATCGCGTTGAATAATAGTGTCGGATTGACAGGTGGGTACAATACAGATGCAAATCCATTCTGAACAAACTGCATTTCCGAATGTGCTTTACCTATGGAATCCGCCAAGTCCGAAGATTCAATCAAAATGACGGGTAAGGAAGAAAGTGAACGATCATCTCTCAATAGATTCAAAAACTCTACAGGATCCCCTGGTAAACAGGCGTGTTCGACAATGACAGCCCCAAACGGAGTGTCTCCGGTTACATAACCCGTTAGAACAGCGGCTAGCTTAGTGGTGGAATTTACCACTACAGCCTCAGCACCCCAATTCTTGATAATTTGTTGCATGCGATCTGCCAATTCTGGACTGGCAAGAATACCCACACGCATTGGCTTATCGAATTGCTCAGGATGAGGATTTAACGTTTTTTGAGTTTGCAGTGCGAAAGGTATTTCTAGCCAGAAAGTTGTGCCTTCTCCTTCACGGCTACTTAGGCCCATTTGACCACCCATCATTTCGACCAGTTGGCGTGCGATAGTTGTCCCTAAGCCTGTCCCACCATATCGACGCGTAATCGAAGTATCTGCTTGTGTAAAACGTTCAAATATTTGTTCTTGAACCTTTTCAGGAATACCAATACCCGTATCTACAATTTCAATACGAATACGAGGAGAATTGGCTTGCCCTAGTGGACGAACGTAAATGTCAACACGACCATATTCGGTAAACTTTAATGCATTACCAATCAAATTAATTAGTATTTGTCTTAGGTGACGAACATCACCGTGTAATAAATATGGAGTTTGGGGTGCAATATGCGAAGCGAGGACCAGGCCTTTTTTGTTAGCTTGGTTTTCAAGCATTAGAACCGTGCTATTTATCAAGCGATGCAAATCGAAGTTCTCAGTTTCGGTGCTAATTCTTCCTGCTTCAATTCGCGAAATATCAAGAACTTTTTCAATTAGCTCCAGTAGCGTTTCGGCTGAGCTTCGAATTATTCCCGCATACTCACTCTGCTCTTTATTAAGACGGGATTCCATCAACAAATCCGCAACCCCAATTACCCCATTTAATGGAGTACGCAATTCATGACTCATGTTTGCAAGAAATGCAGACTTTTCTTGGTTAGCAAGTTTTTCCTTAGATACAGCTCCGTGAAGTTGTTTTAATAAAGAAAAGGTATAAAGGGGAATTCCGAATATCGCAAGAAGAAACGCAGAACTCAAATATATATGCGAGCTCCAGTATGGCGAAAAGTATAAGACTGCTGCAAAGCCCGTAAGGGCCATACCCCCTGCGCCTAATAAATAATTGGCGCCATAGCGAATACCATAGCCAAGTGTGCCCCATAGATAGACGACTAATAATGGACTCCCAGACTCTCCTGTCAAAACAAGTAAATATGAACACGTTGAAAAATCTAAAATCATCCCCGCCATACGACGGGGGTGTGAGACATTCGCTCGGAATAACACAAAGAGCAAATGCATCGCCACTACAGTAGTAAATACAGCACTAATCAATAATGTGGTATTGCGAACATCCGGAGCCAGATCAACGAAATCACGAGAGAAGTACGCAATGAAAAATAGACCAATGGCCAAACGAACCACGGATTGCTGATATTCCAGGTCCGGCAAAGCACGGATATGCATTTGCAAACGATGAAGGATCGCTAGTAATCGATGGGGCAAAAAGAGATTCATTCGTCTTTTTTGATTACAGAATCACCCAATTCCTGCATGATTTGAGCCACTGCGTCTACTCGCTTTTCAAATGCACGGACACAGTCAGGATCGAAATGTTTTCCGCTGTTGGATTGAACGTATTCCAGTGCGTGCTGGAATGTCCACGCTTTTTTGTAAGGGCGTACTGAAGTAAGCGCATCGAAGACATCTGCTACAGCGACAATACGTGCGGGTAAGGGAATGGCCGTTCCTGTATGGCCATGCGGATAGCCCGTGCCATCGAATTTTTCATGGTGACCCAGCGCGATGATGGCGCCCATTTGTAAGTAGCGCGAAGGGCTACCAGACAATATCTCAAAACCGATTTCGGGATGACGGCGCATGATCATGCTTTCCTCAGGGGTATGCGCCCCGGGTTTTAACAGAATCAGATCCGATATACCAATTTTGCCAATGTCGTGCATGGGCGCGGCGGATTCGATTTCTTCGCACTCGTGTGGACTGAGATTTAATTCTTCGGCAATGAAACGACTATATTTCGCCATACGAATAATATGATTGCCGGTATCTTCGTCGCGATATTCGCCAGCCTTCGCGAGCTTCAACAGCGTTTCGCGTTCCCGGGCACGCACCTCTTGAGTTGCCTGGTGTACCTGAGCCTCTAACCACTGCGAATGGCTGCTGACAATTTTTTGATTGCGTCGCAAGGCAAGCAGATTAATACAGCGTGCCCGACACTCTTGAGGATCAATCGGGCGCGTCAAAAAGTCGGTAGCCCCATTTTCCAATGCCTGATAACGAATTTGGCGATCTTCGACTACCGTGACAATAATCAATGGGACATCTGCAAGATTTTTTTGCGCGCGAACGCGGCGGGTAGATTCGATGCCATCCATACCGGGCATGCGGTAATCGGTAATGATCAGGTCGGGAATACGGGTCTTCATGTGCGTCAGAGCTTGCTGAGGCTCGGCAAAACTCTCCACGACTATGCCCGGCTCCAGGCTTTTAGCCAGCCCTTCCAGCAAATTGCGCGCGGTACTTCGGTCGTCGACAATGACTACGCGCGTAGCGTTGCTGGAAACTTCCTGCGCCGGCGTTGTTGGAGTCGGCACCGCCCATAGCCTTTTCCCGGTAATCATTACTTTTCCTTAATAAATTCAGACATAATCTTTTGCAGCAAGCGGCAAGTCAGAAGCTTTACTTTAGTAAAACAAAGAGATTAAGCCAGTCAATGTAAGGGTAGAACTTAATTAGGCCTTGCAAGTTATTATTAATATTGAGAATAGCTAGCCCACGAATCAGCTACTGTCATAGTTTAAAGCTCAAAACGAGTGAGCGCTCGATTTTAGTCGAGCGCTTATGCATCATGCGATGATAAAGGATGGTGCGAAGGTGTGCGCACATGATGCGTGGGCGGCAAATGCGGATGCGCATCGATCTCTTGCTGATCGGCTTTGAGTCGACGATCGGCTACCCAGTGATAAAAAAGCGGAATAAAAAACACCGCCAAGAACGTGGCCGCGAGCATGCCCCCGACCACACCCGTTCCTACAGCATGGCGTGCGCCTGCGCCCGCACCCGTAGAAATGGCGAGCGGCATTACCCCCAAAATAAAAGCGAGTGACGTCATCAATATGGGACGAAAACGCAGGCGTGCGGCTTCGAGCGCAGCAGCCACGCTGGAATATCCTTCCTGTTTTTTTAGTACCGCGTATTCGACAATCAGAATCGCATTTTTTGCGGCCAGGCCGAGCAAGGTCACCAGCCCGATCTGAAAATACACGTCATTGGTCAAGCCGCGCGCCCAAACCGCAGCGAGCGCGCCGAATGTACCGAAGGGCAAAGCCATCAGGACCGCAAACGGCAGCGACCATTTTTCGTACTGCGCAGCAAGGATCAAGAACACCATCATTACGCCCAAACCCAGCGCCAGACTGGAATTTCCCGACGAGCGTTTTTCCTGGAACGACGCACCCGTCCATTCGTAACTGAAATCCGGCGGCAGTACTTTTTTGGCGATTTCGTCGATGATCTCCAGCGCCTGGCCAGAGCTGATGCCAGGCACTGCGCTACCCATGATTTTGACGGCTTGCGCATTGTTATAGCGATCGAGCGTTTCGGGGCCGGATGAAAAACTGATGCGGGCCAGCGCGGACATCTGCACCATTTCTCCCCCCGCATTCGGTACGAACAAGGCCGATACATCCTGCGGCGATTTTCGTGCGCCGGGTTCAGCCGACATCAACACCTGCCAGGTGCGACCATATTTGTTGAAGTCGTTGACGTAATACGATCCCAGTGTGGCCGAGAGCGTATTGAACACATCATTGAGATTGACGCCGAGCATTTTGGCTTTCTCGCGGTCGACATCGACATACAACTGCGGCACGTGCGGCCGCCACAGCGTGATGATCTGCGCAAGTCGCTTATCCTGCCGGGCTGCGGCAAGGAAGGCTTCGCTGACTTCGCCTAGTTTTTTCGGCCCGCCCTCGCCCTTGTTCTGGATATAAAACTCGAATCCACCAGCATTGCCCAAACCGAATATGGGAGGCGGTGCAAACGCAAGCACCAATGCTTCGCGTATGTGGCCTGTGCTGCCCATCATCTCGCCGACCATTTGCTGAATGGATTTGTCGCGTTCATCCCAATGGCGCGCGACGACAAAAATGGTCGCGGCGCTGTTTTTGAAACCGCCACCCAAAAAATCCAGACCGGAAAATGCAACGACGTGTTCAATCGCCAAATCACGCCGTACGATGGCATCCACTTGTTTGACGACCGCTTCGGTGCGCGCCAGCGTCGCGCCATCGGGCAAGTACACCGCGCTGATGTAATAACCCTGATCCTCGTCCGGTACCAGACTGCCCGGTGTCATCTTCCACATCACCACTGCGCCCGCGATCATCAACAGATAAATTGTCAGTGCCAAAATCGAGCGCCGCATCAAAAATCTCACGCCCTCTTGATAGCGCCGCGTGACGTGTGCAAATGCGGTATTGAAGCCGCGAAAGAATCGCCCCGGCGCCGGTTTTTCAGCTTTCAGCAGCGCCACGCACAGCGCCGGCGTGAGCGACAAGGCCACCACCCCGGAGATCACCACTGAGATGGCAATCGTCACGGCAAACTGACGATACAGTTCACCGGTCAAGCCGCCCAGGAACGCAATTGGAATAAACACCGCGCATAACACCAGCACGATCGCGACGACCGGGCCGGTGACTTCGCGCATCGCCATCAATGCGGCTTCGCGCGGGGTTTTTTTCTCGTCGTGAATAATGCGTTCGATGTTTTCCAGCACGACGATGGCGTCGTCGACGACGATGCCGATGGCCAGCACCAGGCCGAACAATGTCAGCAGATTGATCGAGCAGCCCAGGAGGTACATGCGGGG
>OBEQ011065127.1_pt1 | contig 14921 bp, 11 predicted proteins | sample 1670901 | NCBI WGS metagenome assembly OBEQ01 (sample SAMEA104232315, study PRJEB22302) | groundwater metagenome | biome: forest; feature: aquifer; material: groundwater | place: USA | collected 2011-08-07 | depth 5.4 m | reverse complement strand
CATTGATTCTATTGACTCTTTTCTTCTCACCTACCCTTGACTACTATCTCACCAGAGAATCAACTGAACGGCAAACTAACTAACACTACAAATACTAATACTATCTACAATACTACTAAATACCATTCAAATATACTATCTCAAAACAGGTTAAATACTACTTAATATTCAATACAATACTAACTCAATATCAATATCCAAAATACCTAAAATATCTCTGAAAAGAAAGACGACTGCAGACTATGGACCGTTGGATTATGGAAGGGGGGGTGGGGGGAAGTAAAAACACCACTCCGATTTGCATCGGAGTGGTGTTTTATGGAGAACATTTTCTCGCATGAAGGAAGAAGTGGGGGAGATGCCCTTTCGGGAATCGCTTCTTCCCTCGTGTGAGAGAAGGAAGGATCAGTGAGTGACCGCTGACGTTTCCTTCTACTCGGTTGAGTGTGAATGTTACTTGAGATTTTCGGGTCGCCGGATCTCGTCGGCGGTGATGTTCTCGGCCGTCAGGCTCTCGGGCCGGTCGTCAATCGCCAGGGTCACATGCACGCCACGATGGCTCGACTTCTGTGCGACCTCGCACGGGAAGCCCAGAGCGGCGAGTCGGGTTTTGGCCTCGACCGGATCGCCACCGGTCCAGACGATCACTGTGCGGCCAGCCGAGCGTTCGCGTTCGATCAGCGCTGCGACCGCTCTATTGAGCTGGCCGCGGGTGATGAGCGTGCCGTCGACATCGACCGCGAGGTCGATCGTCTGGGCCGGGGGTTGCGTTGCGGTGGTCGGGGTGTAGCGGAACCCGTCGAGCCTCGTGCGAAGCTCTTCGGGCGTTGTCGCATCCACACCGATCGCCTTGGCGCGCTCCTGGAGCCGGGGGAACTTCGAGTCGCTGGCATCGGTGACATGCCCCAGGTCATGGAGAATGTACCGTGCTTCGCGACCGAAACAAATGCTCAAGAATTCCTGCCACAGTTCGTCGGCGTTTTCTTCGCCAATGGTCTTCGCGCTTGCTGCTGCTAGGTTGAGCAGGAGCTCCTCTTTCGGGCACGGCAGACGCCAGAGCATGATCTGCGGCTGGGCCACGAGTGCCTTGAGGCCGATCGCGTTCTCCTTCATTACTTTCTCCAAGGTCTTTTGCTGGAGCAATGAGAGAAGTAGAAGTGGCCGCAAGCTCGGATATCCCAGGGACAGAAGCTGCTCGGGCGCGGCGTCGTGGTTCACCAACGCGATCGTCCCGCCGATTTGCGAAAACAATTCCGGTTGGTAGCTGGACAACAACCCATCAAGGGCCTGCTCCAGCCCCTTGTCGAAGCCGATCAATTTCGGCTTTGCCATTCGCGATCACCATCCTTTCGAAGTCGATTTCTTCGATTTTTAAGGGTGTACGTTGATCACCCATTTCCCAACACGAACGGGGGATTCAATCTTGCGATTGAACATTCGTGTCGAGAAATGGATGGCGGAGGAAGTGGTGAGTGAAACCGACTTCGTTCCGCAATCCGAATGCAATTTGAATCGTTTGATTTTTTCAGCCTCGTGCTCTCTTGACCGATTTGAACGGTTCTTGGAGCGTGAGGGTTTTATTTTTTCGCCTCGAAGTCGAGCTCGACTTTCATCTCGAGTCGGATCTGGGTGGCTTTCTCCTTTGCAGAGATCGGCACGTTGCCCGAAATCCAGCCGAGGTATGTCGTTTTGGCCTCGACCATGAGGCGACTTGCCGGGTCGGCATCGAGGATGTTGCCATCCTTGTCGATGTATGACCAGACCAGTCGCTTCGGGTCTTTCTTCGAGGGACGCACCGTTCGAGCAAAGGGGCCGTAGACCCCAAAATGCTGGTGTCGGTGCTGCGCTTCAAGTTCCCGCCAGCGAGCGAGGTACTCGTCGCGGGGGGTGGGCGGTGGGGTGGTGAGCGCGAAGTGCGGCCGGTCTTCTTCGTCCAGCCATTCTTGTTGACGAGGTCTTTCGATCTCGCGAACGCGCTCACGTTCCGCTTCGACAGCGGCCTTCGCCCGTCGTCGCTCCCAACCTCGCTTGTATTCAGCGAGTACCATGAGGGCGGAAGCGTAATCCTGGCTCTCATCCAGCACGTTCTCTATGTGCCGCAGAGTCTGCCAGGCTTCGCTATCCAACAACTGCTGTGCCGTTAGCCACTGCTTGGCCTCGAGCGCAGCGTTTCGATCCTGTTCGTTTCCGCGCAGGAAGTCGGCAAGGACCGGTTTGCCCGCTTCCAACTTCTCGTTCAGCTCGCGGAGGGAGTTGTCCCGAATTACCGGGTGAACGTCCTCGCGACCTTCAATCTGTGTGGCGATGAACCAGTTCCCTCCGCCTCTCGTGGAACTGTGGTGGCCAATAATCCAGCACACCATATCCACGAAAGAGTTTTTCTCTGCTTGCGGCAGATACTCCAGGAGGAGAAGGGCCGTCGGAGAAAACTGCGAACCAAAGACGCCTTCCGTTGTCCAGTAGTGCCACTCTCTATTGGCACACCGTTGAACGAAGTTGTCCTTGGCCGCAGTGCTGGCGAAGTGGGTCGTCAATGCCCGCAAAAGCGCTTCGCCATCGCTCTTAGGGTATGTCTCACTGGCACGAAGGCGTTTTGCTTCGGCGGCGATGGTTGCCAGATGTTCGGCCGAGAGAGAAGCTTGGAGCTTCTCTTCGATCTCGGCGTATACCTGGCAGGTCCCGCAGCACAGGTCGTCCAATCGGTCGACGACCCTGGCTTGTTTGCCGCACCGCGTGCAGTGAGCTTCTTGCCTGCAAAGTTCGCACTTGCCGAAGAAACCGGGCATCTGCGCATCGCGGCGTTGCCGACCGCATTGGCAGACTGGGTAGTGCGCTTCAACTGCAGCGCGCCAGAAGGCGGGAGCGCTTGGATATAGACCAACCCAGGTGCACCCAACTTTACGATCCGGGAGGACCGCAAAGAAGTTGAGTTGCACCTTAAGGGCAGACCACGCCGGCTCCAACCGTTTTGTACACCAGTCGCCCATGTAGAGGTCTTCGTGCTTGAGCTCCGCTATCGGGTGACTGGTGGTCTGCTGGGGTTCGGTGCGCTCGCTCACCTTGCGGTTCGCGAGCTTACCGTCGACGACCTCCTCCTCGTGAGTCTCGAACACTTTCAAAGAGCGCTCTTCGACGTACGAGGCAGCGAGGTCGCTACCCCAGATGGGAACAAACTCTGAGCGTGTTCCCGTTTCGCTCTCCCGGCGCCTCTTCGGCCGGGGCTTCAAGGTTTCGACTTCTCGCTCGTCGCCGAGCCAGTCGGTCGAAACTTTGAAGAGCGTGAGTGAACCGTCTGATTCCTCCCGCCACCGCTCACTCACTTCTGCGGCGACTGGAGTGGCGCGGTACATGGCTGCCCCGCGCGCATCTTTCTTCTCGAGTTCGAGCAGATCAACACGCACGGTTTTGCCCACGACCGCACTCTTGGGCAGGAAGACGATACAGCTCCGTCCCCGCCGCGCTCCGTAGAACGCGACGGGTTCAGCGCGAGTACCGTCCTCCTTCTTGCGTCCCTCCTCGACGAGGAGTTTGACGCCCTTGATGACTTCCGTCATGACGATTCCTCCTCGTGTCAAATGTTGCCGAAAATTTTTCGCTCTGCCTCTTCGGCGGTAAAGGCAGAGGCTCGTTCGATTCTATCCGAGAACTGCTTCACAGACTCCGCCGAAGCGTCGCCTATGTCGCAGAGCACGGTGAGAACGTTCACTCCCAAGAACTTTCGCATCTGTGCGAAGTCCTTCAGGAACGCGTCGCTCACTGCGCATTCGCCGTCGGTCAGGAGCGCGATGTCGGCCTTTTTGAGGCCCTTGTCGCGAATGATCTTGGCGGCTTCCCGGAGTGGGCTTTCAAAGTCCGTACCACCACCGGCCCGTGCCTCAGCGATGGCGAGTTTTTCCTCGGCCGAGATGCGACCCTTCGGGAACACCTTGACCTGGCGAACGCCAGAGTCGAAGAGGATCCACACAAAGTCGCGTCCCTGGAGTTGGGCGAAGTAGGCGAGCGCCAGCGTTACCGCTTTCGCCCATTGCTGCTTCTCACCCTCCATGGAACCAGAGCCGTCTTCACAGACGACCATGGGGCCATCGCCAAGGGTGGCTTTAAGCTCTTCGCCAATGAGCTCGAGTTCTCCGCGCGCCCAGCGTTTGAGTGCCTTGGCACGGATGGCGGGGTTTGACGACGCGAGCGCCACCAGCTCGCGTCGAGTGGCACGGCGGATGTCGCGGCCGATCTCTCGGCGCGTCACCCGCCGCCCTCGGGCGGCTATTCGGGCCAGAGCCTTCCGGAGCGCCATTTTGCGAATGCGCCCCAGGAGTTGCTGGAACTTTTTGAACGCGGTATTTTTACGCATGCGTTCGCAAAGAGCCAGCGCCTCGGGAATGCTCTTGCGAGACAATTCCCCAGGCTCCAATCCCCAGGCATCGATGGTTTGGGAAAGTTCCCGCACTTTTTCGGACGCCTGTTTCATCGCTGCCTGTCCGAGTCGTGCCAACTCGCGCAACTTCTGTTCGGCCTCGGCACTTCCGGGTTTCCCCATCAGCGTTTCGGCCGCCTGTTGTGCGTTGGCTCTTGCCTGGTCTGCTCCCGCGCGAGCCGTCTGCGCGTTTGCACGCGCTTGCGCGGCTTGCTGGGAGAGTTGATTGGCCAGAGCCTTGGCCTGGTCGGGTGACATCTGTCCGGCACCACCCGATGTGCCGTCGGCGGAGGGAGTACCCTGGCCGCCTTGCGCTGCACTCGCTGCAGCTGCGGCGAACTGCTCTGCGGCGTTCGCATCCGCTTCCGCCTCGGCCGCGGCAGATTCGGCTTGTTCAGCTTTCTGCTCTGCCATAGCGGACTCTTCGAGCTTCTCCTTGTCTTCCTCGGGCACGAGCTTGAGCACGGTTTCACCCATACTCACGGTGCCGAGGACGGACTGGAGTTCTTTCCCTGCCGTCATGGCATGCAGCTCTTGGTAGGCGCCGGATTGCAGCGCTTCTCCCATGAGTCCGCGCCAGTACTGGCGGTCGGTGCGGACTGTGGCCTCATCCTTCAGCGTGGGTTCGTCGTCCCACAAGCTGTAGTAGAGATCGCAGAGCGCGCCTTCTGCTCCGGGCACTTTCGTCTTCCCGCTCTCAAGCTCAGTGAGCGCGGGGGTTTGTTCGCGGTGTCGCAGGTAGCGGATGGCCGTGAAGTCATCCGCACCCGAGACAAGGAGCTTCATGAGCTCTTGCCGCGAGAGCGACGATGACTTTTTGGCCATTACTTTCCGCCTTTCTTCTGTCCGGTCACCACCGCGATCACGTCGGCCTTGGCGGCCGCGACCTCTGCGATGAAGAGGTCGAATTGGCTGAACTCGGAGGCGTCAGCCGTGCCCTTGAGGCGAGCGAGTTCTCCCTCGCACGTCTCGATCTGCTGGATGGCCTTCACGCCCTTGCCGCGGTCGCCCGCAATGGTGAGCGTCACGAGCCCGCCGGCCGCCATCAGGGCGTCGACTTGCTCGCGCGCGTCCATCGCCGGCGTCCGGCAGTAGGGGCGCACCTTGGCCTCGACAATCGCGATCTGCTCCGAGGTTTCCCACAGCATCCATTCGAGGACCTGCAGGTCGGCCTTGGTGACGACGGCCCTGCCCGCGAGCAACGCGCTTGCTTGCAGAACGTCGAACACGCGGCCGAAGCGCCGGTCATCGTCCCACGCCCACTGAAAGTCCGCCGAGTTCTCGTCGAGCAGGCTCTGGTAAATCTCGAGCACTGCGTCGATGATCTCTTGCGGAATGACCACGAGCTTGCGCGCGGTGCGCAAGGTCTCGATGTCTTTCAGGGTGAGCTTAGCCGACGCGATACTTGCGATCGGCGCGAACCGTGACGCGATCATCTTGAGTTTCCCGGCCTTGTCGAGGGAATTCACTCGAACGCGAATGGTCATTCTCGACAACATCGCGCCGAGCTTGCCATCGCGGTCGGGGAGTTCGTTGGAAGCCGCGAGGAACACGAGGAGCGGAATCTTGACCAAGGTGCCTTCGTGCCGCACCCCATCGCCCTTCGACAAATCGATCATGGTCTGGAGAACGCGTTCGTCCCCCTTCCAGATTTCATCGGCGAAAAAGCCATGGGCGTTTGCGGCGCGCCCGAGGGTGTCTTTGGTGCGGATTTCCTTCCCGCCACCGGCCGTCGGCACTTCCTCGATCGAGGTGGACTCGACCAGGAGCTGCTCCGGGCTGGTGATGGTGGGGACGAGGACATCGTAGAACACGAAGCCGTCGATCCGCTTGGCCAGATCTTGGATCGTCCCGGTCTTGTCAACGCCGGGGGATCCCAGGAAAAACGCGGGCCGTTTCGACAAGAGCGATAGAAGCGTGGCCCGCACCACATCTCCTCTCCCGATGTGTCGCTGGGTGACCTCGCTCGAGATCGTCCGCAGCGTGGCAGCCAAACCAATGGCCGCCTGAAGCACACTGTTCATGTGCTCACCATCCTTTCAGTCCGATGTTCATCGGACCAGTCGTTTCCGTGGTTCGAGATCACGACTTAATAATAATTGTTCGTGTCATGAGCTCGAACGCGGAGAGGAAAAAGGAATCGTGCAGACTTCCTTTCTCCTCACGCGAGTGCTACTACTTCTTGACGAGTCCGAGGCTGAGGCAACGCCGCTGCGCTTCGTCGATCACGCTCGACTTGAAGGCTTTGTACGCCTTCTTATCGGAGCGCAATGCGAGCTTGCGCGCCAGCATCTCCTCGAGTTCGGTGGGGCTGAATACCTGGCGGTAAAACCGTGCCCAGCCCACGTAGGCGCGGTTTCGGATGCACCCATCCACATCCAGCGGGAGGGTCAGCTCGGGGTGCGTGAGCTTGCCCTCGACCATGACCCCCAGGCTTTCACCCGAGGGCCAGTTACCGACCGGAATCTGTTTCCGGAACGAGAGGTCGGTCACCTCTTCGATCCGTTGGCGGAGTTCCTCGTTCGTGGGATCGTCCGTCAAAAACCGGACGTCCACGTCGATCGCTTCGGCACCTTCCAAAATGAAAAGGCCCGAGACGAGACTTCCACCGAGAATCACCTCGACCTCACTCCCCAGGGCTTTTTGCCACTGGGCGATGAGTGCGAGTACAACGGCCAGAATCTTCTCCATCGCGTTCCTCCTTAGGTCAGGCCCGGCGCAGTATTGCTACCGCGCCGAGCAGTTTCAGTTCTTTTTCTGCTCGCTACTTCTTCTCGTAGACCGTGCGCATGAGGGCGAGCAGTTCCTCTTGCGTTCTGGGGGTGGTCGCCGGCGGCCGGGATTTGGCCGGGCTCTTTCGGGTTCCCCACGCGGCCAAGAAACCCGCCGTGTGGATGAACCAGCCCGGCAGGTACGGCGTGAGGAGTCGCAGGTCGGGAGCGTCGCATCCGGGGTAGCGCGCAACGCCGAGATTGTTGCCGTACGCGAAGATCGCGCCGGTGCAACCAAACTCTTCGTTGAGCACGATGCCCAGATTGGGCGATGTCTCCATGTCCGGGGCGAAGGCGAACTTGAAGCCCGCCACCACCTCGAACCGCAGGTCGCGCGCCACGACCCGCCACTCCTGCCTGTCCTGATGCGCGAGATTGAGGCCCGTGATGACTCGCGCCATCACGGTCACGACCTCGCAGTCGAGAGTGACGCCGCGGACTCCGCGCTCGCTGGCCTCGCGCCGCACCGCGGCAACGATCTGGCCCAGCGAAAAACGCGGCGTGGCCTTCCCCGTGCTATCCTGCTCGTCGACCTCGGCGATCAGGTTGGGGTCGGCCTTGCTGGCCTCGGGCATGGACGCGGCAGCCGAGTGCCGCACGCCGTCCTCCTCGAGCCGTCCCTTGTCGCCAAGCGGGTGGTCGAGGACTCGCTCCTGTCCCGTGAGTCTCTTTCCGCAGCACGGGCACTGCACCGGCAATTTTTTCTCCCCTGCCGGGAGGAAGTGCACCTCGGTCTCGCCCGCAAGCGCCACACAGGCGCAAGCGTCGAGGTCGGGGTGCGGGTGAATGATCACACCCTTCTTCATTTCAGATACCTCCAGTTTAAGGAATCCTCGGTTTGGGACCCTCGCATGAAGGAAGGAGTCATCCCGAATCCCGGGATATCGGAATGGGGGAATCCTTCCCTCGTGTGAGGGTGTGATCGAGGAATAATAGTGGGTGCAATCCAACTACTATCCGTCTTTCACACACACTCAGTGCAAGACCTTTGGCTTCATCAGCCTTCAACACGATCGGCAGGTCAACGACCGTGAGGTACGCCGTTTTTCAGGTGCGGCTCCTGGAGTTCGATCTCAAGCCCGACTATTTTTACTCAAAAGCAGTCGGCAAAAAACTTTTTTCTATTTTTCTCCTTTGTCACGTTCGTGGTTGAAGATTTTCTTCTACTCTTCCGTTTCAAATCTTCGCAAACTTCGGAAGAGGCGATCGGTCAGGGCGATTACTCGCTCTGTCGCTCGCGACAGCGGCAGTTGTTCAAGCCGCCGTCGCAGAGGTCCGCAGCTGGCTTGCTGGTGGCCTGGATAGGCTCACCGCATACGCCGTCGCGGAACCAGCTGCAGAACGGGCTCAAACAGATTGGGCAGTGCATTTCTTTCACCTCCTTGTGGTGAATTTTTTCCGCGAAAGATTCACACGATCTTCGCGGTCTCGAGGCCCATGCCGATGGCCTCGGCAGCCGTGATGTTTTTGCCGTGGAGGCCGGGGGTCGCGGCGACCTTCGACGGCGACACTGGTGCTCCGGGGTGGAACGTGAAGACGATCTCGCGATCGCCTTCCATTCCGAGGATCAAGACCGTGAAGTCCACGGCCTCTCCGCGGAAGCCGGCCACGGTGGCCGAGACGTTGCCGGTGTTTTTCCTGTCGTCCAAGACGACCGTGGTGTCGGGGGCCAGCGTGGCCAGGTCAACCATTCCGAACAGGCCCTGGATCGGGGCGCGGAACGCCGTGCAGCCCGTCATGATGGCGGGGTGGGTGTACGGCTCCCAGGTGGCGCTCAAGAGCGCCGCCTCGATCTCGTCCGGACTCATGTCCGGGTAGATCGACCCGGCGGCCATGGGCGACTTGCCCGACCTCTGGGCCAGTGTGTCCGCCCAGTGCAGGGTGCCCTTGGGGGTGAGCACCGGGCGGGTGTTGGTGATGGCCAGGGTGATCCGGGTGACGATGTCGACTGCGTTCATCTGAACGCTCCTTTCGAGGTTCGAGTTGCGCACGACTTGGCGCTCCCCGCAGCCCAACAGCAACAAAGCATCTATTCCTGTTGGAGTGCGGAGAAGGGATTGTATTCACTCCCGACGCTCGTCAGAATATCTATTCTGAAGAATGTCAGGAGGAAGAACGAAGTGGGAATGCATGTCCACGTTCGCTCTTCTCCTGAGTGCTATCTCCTTTTCGACTTTTCGTTATTCCCTGAGCTTGTCGAAGGGCGTCAGGGCGGTGGGTCTCGTCGGAGCAGACGCGTCGCTATGCGCATCCGTGCTCATCCTCTTCCGCTTTATTTGCGGCGATCCCGTGTTATTTCACGAGACGACGAGAGGTAACTGCGTCTGTTGATGGCGTTGATGGAGCCCTCATTGTCGCCGAGCCATCATTGGCGACGAGGGCGTTTTTTTGCCGCGTTCCGAGATCGTCTTACTTCGTGACGATCTTGTTCTCGGCGATCAGCGTCCCGAGCGGCATCTCCGGCACGTGGGTCATCGCGACCATTGCCCCGACGCCCGGCTGGTACATCGCTACGTACTGGGCCTTGGCGTGGTAGGCCATCGCGAGGCTCACCATCAGCCAGTTCGGTCCGCGGCCGCTGATGACCAGGCCCTTCTTCTCGGGGATGCTCGGCGGGATGACCTTGTCGAGGTCGGCGAGGTTGAAGGTGCCGCCCTCGATGTCGAGCGTGAGGAGCACGAACTCGCCCTTGTCCTCGCTCGAGAACTTCAGGCTCGGGCCCGTTCCCTCGCCGCTCGGGTCGCTGCAGCCGATGCCGACGGCGCCCAGGCGCGGGTCGTTCAGGCTGACCGACGCCGGGTGCACGCCGTGGACGAAGGCGAGTCCCAGGAACGCGGGCATCGCGCCGTCGAAGACCACCAGGTCGCTCTTTCCGAAGCCGCGGGCGCGCAGGTTGGCGTCGACCTTCGGGAGATCCTCTCCCTGCCAGTCGATGTTCTTGACGACCCGCCCGTTCGGCAGGGTCTTCTCAACCTCCTGCTTGCCGAGGATGTTCGCGATTTCGATGGTGGTGATGGTCGTGGTTCCGTTCATGGTTCCGGTCTCCTTGCCGTAGGCCGCGAGTTCCGTCGCGGCGTTGTCGATGATCCGCTGGGCGACATGCCGCAGCAGATCGGAATTCACTTCGGTTCCCCGTTCGAGCTTGCTGATCGTTCCGGCGATGGGGGGATTCGCCGAAACGTTTTCGATCTCGTCATCCCCGGTCAACCGCGACCGGAGCATAGCGAGGCACTGCAGCCCCAGGTTCTCACCGAAGGCGCGCCACGCACCGAGCTCCTCGTCTTTGGACGAGAGCACGATGAACGCGTCGCACTTCCGAAAAATGTCCTCGTTCTGCTTCGACCGAATTCCGCCGACGTCGACCAGCGTGATGGGGATCTTGCAGTTGGCGAGCCCGTTCAGGACATAGTCCATGAACTTCTCGTCGAACTTCCCCTTCCGCCGGATCTTCGCGACGACATCCTGGTCAGCCTTGTTGCTCCAGGTGCCTTCGCCATCGGGCGCGCACCGGAACAAGAAGGATCCGTCTCGCGGCAGGAACCTTCGCAGGTTTGCCACGAACACGGACTTGCCCGAATGGGGCGGTCCGCAAACGACGATCTTCATTTCTCCACTCTCCTCTGTCGTGACCCCGATGGGCCGTTATCAATGTTGGGGCGCAGTAAGTCCCCGCGGCAGACATCCTCTTTAAGGAAATCTATCGCGGAGGCTTGTCCTCCATAGCTTTAGCGACGGAGGATTCTATTCCCCAAGAGAGTCGAGAAATCGAGGGGACTCGAAGTTGTGAATTGCGCCGTATTAGTTTGCGCGCAATATCAACAAGCTGCTCCCGACTCTCAAGGGGTCAATAAACAATTGTTCTTCCACTAATACGATGGTCTCCCACCATCTGAATCCGTAGAAGGTATTGTTTTGTGTTTCCAAATTTTCAAAGTTCCTCAGTGGATTAACGGCTTCCGTGTTCCTCTCGCCGAAACCTCGTTTGTCCTACTGACTGTCCCCGGTCCAATGATACTTGCGCACCATTGGGCAGGGATTGCACTCAGTACGACCTCGACTCTCACAGAGTCATTGAGGAAGGGGACGGATTTGAGTCCGCTCGTAACCACGACAAGTAGTTACAAGGTGGGTAAGTTCCACCGTCGCCAATTTTGTCCCGTTGTGACGGGACGGTTTGTGAGAACCCGCGTGGGCACCCATAACTGTGATGCTAGGGATGCCGCGAGACTCAGGAGTATGTTCCTCTCCCCATGGAGAGCACTCCGGAATGTCGTTATCACGACTGGGTTATGAAAGGTACAATTCCAGGCCGACTTGTTTTGGCCGTCCTGGGCGTTGCATCGTGGGAGCGATGCAGTGCTCAGGCAAGCAAAAAGGGTCGTTTGCTTATCTTTCTAGGGAGAAAGGTAGACAAACGACCCTTTTGGGATTCGTTTGTACATCGTCCTCTCCCCAGAGATCGATATACGCTTTAGTTGTAAGGTTCAGTGTTACGAGGTGTCGTTTCTTTCAGGTCTTTTATCGTAACAAACCAGTATACCATACTATTCAAATACTGTCAATAGTGTATGGCAATATATTATGATAGTATCACTTAAATTAACTAAATAAGTATTAAAGTATATTATATTTATTGATATAAAATGTCATATAGTATTGACAAAGTAGAGAAAGAGGAGTAGAATACCAGTATGCATTAATGTTTGAATTAACTCCCAAGCGATTACTTCTATGTACGAACAATCCCTTCAACAAGCTGGCCTAACCCTTGATCAAGCTCTTATTTACGAGGTGTTGCTGAAGAATGGGCCATTAAAAGCCAGTAAAGTGCATCAAAAAACCCCCTTAAAACGGGGGTTGGTCTATAAAATCCTTGAGGATTTGGTCAAAATCGGCCTTGTCGAGAAGGCTGAGGAGCCCGGTAAAGTGTCCATTTTTAGCCCGGCACACCCGCTAAAGCTACGCGATGTGGCCAAAGAGCGGGAGCAAAAGGCCCGCGACGCGCAGGTGGCCCTGGATGGAGTACTTGGACAGCTGTCGAGTGACTATAATCTTACGATCGGCAAACCCGGTGTCGAGTTCTTTGAGGGTAAAGAGGGGCTAATCCAACTCTATGAGCGGATCCTTGGTTCTGGTCAGCCGATCGATAGTATTGAAGATAAAGGGAATATGGTGAACGTGATCGGAGACTATATTCCGGTGTACGTGAAAACTCGTGTCCAGCGGGGGTTATATAACCGAGTGATCACGCCGGCGACTAATGCGGTCAACACGACAGATCAATCACAGTTGCGAGAAGCACGAACCATTCCAGAAGCCCAATTCCCCTTTCGGTTGGACATTAAAATTGCGGGGCCACTCTTAAGCATTGTCTCATTACAAAAAGAGAACACCGTCGGTGTCCTCATTGATAACAAAGAAATTGCAGAGAATTTTAAAATCCTCTTTGAGTATTGGTGGAAGCAACTTACGCCACAGCGCGTTGGCGGCGCGCCGGCACCCGTCCCATCACAGCCGAAACCTTCTGTGCCGTAGCTCCAGCTTTATCCAGTGATCGCAAATATGTTGTATCCTCTGCAATATCAGAAAGATTCCGCATGGAATATCCGGGGAGAAGATATTTTTGGATTGTGAGGAGCATCGCCGGATCTTTTACCATCACAAGTGTTCCTGGGATATTGTCTTTACGCAAATCCTCACCCGTGACATTTGGCCCCACGATAATCGCAATGTGGCATGTTCCGTTTTTTTGTAAATCTCGCTGCACTTCGAGGAGTTCGGCGATGCGATACGAAGAGCCAAAATTTTCTCGAACACTATCGTCGAGTGTAAAACCCTTTGGACTCAACGTGTTATAGACGTCCTTGAGCCATTGCTTCCATGATTCCCCTTCGAGATACACACTCGAACGTATGGCAATCGTTGCATCCACTTGATTCGGTGCAAGGTGATTCACTGACCGCATATCAGCGATCATGACATTCTCTGGGTGTACATCCATAAGACCATACAAATCACCGCGGGCTTCGATGGTTTCAAATCGCTTAGACCAAGATTTTTTTAAAAGGTCCAGTGCTTTCTTAAGCGATTGCGATTGTTCTGAAAGTTTAACTTTTTCTGGATACACAAGAGTTCCATGTTGATCGATGGTGTTACTCGTATCCAGAATAACAGATTTGTCGTTGAGTTTTTTAACGGCTTCTTCGGCGAGAGGCCACAGTTCGTTAACGTCACGCCCCAGCTGGTCGAGCCGTTGGTTGTCGTATTCAACCACATCTTGACCCATGGTGTTATCACGGAGCATGATTGCTTGCGTAATACTCTCAACGATTAACGCCCGTTCTTTTTTTGAAAGTCGCCCTGATTCTTTCTCGAGTTTTTTAAAATCGATCATTTGCTCGATAATCGGTGTAATTGGGAAATACAGCGCGTCCGAAATTCCGTAGTCGTTTACTGCTTCTCCAAATTGATGAGAGCGCTCATGCTTGGCCTGTCCGGATCCCGGTCCAATCTCCAGAACGGTCATTGGTCGTTTTGCCCCCCCCTCTAGGCTCATTTCTTCAAATAGCGACTCTAGGCGAAGTCCGGAGCGCTGCTCGTACTCAGTCATGGTCCGGTCGACTCGCCAATGCAACGCCGGAATGGGTTTAATGTATCCGAGGGATTGGAGTGCTCGCAGCGCCATCGCCTTTTGCGCATAAGACTGAAGGAGCTGAAGAAGGGGGCCGTAGTCTGTGGAGAGTTCGTTGAGGTGAATATTCTGCTCTCGCTGAAGGCCTTCGGCGATCAATGTGACAATTCCCCGGATAGCACTGTCGGTTGGATTTTCTATTTCAACGCTTAATTCCGCCAGTGCTAACTCTGCGGTATATGCCCGAGATTCTTTTGGCGCCAAGGTAATTTCTCGAACAAGATCTTGCAGGCGGCGTAATAGTGCTCCTGCGATCGTTGTATTATCGATTGAGGGTATATGACGAAGCTCTTCTGGAACTGTTGCGTTGAATGCTAATTGAATCAGATGATTCTCTGCACGAGAGAGCTCCTGGGCAAGCTCTACGGGCAGTTCAGCGCAGAGTTGGTCGAGCATCTTTTTCGTATTCATTGTTTTGTTGATGAATGTGTCGCGCTCAGGTTGGTCGGCTACCGTAGCATCAACGGAAATATCCAGTTTACGCCTCCGACTTTTAGATGGAGGAATAGGAACGGGTTGTGATTCCGCTGTTGGAAAAGGTTGTTCGAAAGCATTGCGCATATGCACATACCTTAGCAGAGCGTGGATAAAGCATCAATATATAAGCGAGTCTCTATAGTGGTATGCCCTAGGGGAAAAGTTTTAGTGAGCAGTGACCGTTTTTACTCCCATATTTGTAGGCGTTTCTGTTTGTATTGAGCTACCCACCTCTTGTCTTAAACTTCCATCCAGTCCATAAACCCACCTCTCACTTTCTTCCCCTTTCCACTCTTCCCCCCACCCCCCTTCCATAATCCAACGGTCCATAGTCTGCAGTCGTCTTTCTTTCAGAGGTATTTTAGATATTGAGAGTAGAGATAGAGAGTTAGTATTGTATTTAGAGATTAGAGATATTTAATATGTTTTTAGATAGTATATTTGAATGGTATTTAGTAGTATTGTAGATAGTATTAGTATTTGTAGTGTTAGTTAGTTTGCCGTTCAGTTGATTCTCTGGTGAGATAGTAGTCAAGGGTAGGTGAGAAGAAAAGAGTCAATAGAATCAATG
>OBEQ010102374.1_pt1 | contig 14922 bp, 13 predicted proteins | sample 1670901 | NCBI WGS metagenome assembly OBEQ01 (sample SAMEA104232315, study PRJEB22302) | groundwater metagenome | biome: forest; feature: aquifer; material: groundwater | place: USA | collected 2011-08-07 | depth 5.4 m | reverse complement strand
CTTCGCTCCCCAGAATGACGCAACATAATATTTGTTATTTCGTTCCTCAATTCCGCAGTCACTTCTTCATCCGAATCTATAAACAAAATCCAATCCCCATTCGCTTTTTCCATGCCAAAATTTCTTTGCGCAGCAAAATCATCGTTTAGTTGTCGCTGAATTATTTGAAGTTTGTGCTTTGAAAATTGGGATTTGTTTGGAAATTGGAAATTGGAACTTGGAAATTGGTCTAATATGATGATTGTTTCTTCACAAAACTCCACTGATTTAACAGCTTTCTCTAGATTTTTATCTTCATTTTTAGCAAGAATTATTGCAGATATTTTCATTTTATTATTGATATAGTGACGTTAACTTCACTATATACTTTTTCCACGAAAACTGCTCTCTAATTTTTTTGACATCTATTTCTTTAGTTTTTCCCCCTACTATTTCTTTTAGTACCTCGACAAATTGTTCTGTTTTTTTTACTATGTGGACATATTTTTTTAATTCCGGGATGATTGCGCTTTCCAATCCAACTACCTGGCAGTTTTGCGAAAGAGCCTCGAGTACCGGTATATTGAAGCTTTCGTACCATGATGCAGCTAGCAAGGCAGTTGCCTCTTGATACATCTGTCTTAAAGTATCACGATGAACGTTGTTAAAAGCAAAAATATTGTCAGCTCTATTGTCATATCTATTCAGATCTCCAACTAAATACAGCTTGTATTCGCTATATTTTTTATCTTTTCTTAATTCTTTAAATGATTTGACTAAAAAATCAATATTTTTTATGAGATGATTCATTCCAACAAACAAAAAATACTTCTTCCTATTTTTATTTTCATAGCTCAACATGTCGACAGGGACTCCATAATTGAGCACAACAAAATGTCTGTAGGTAGGAAATATATTTTCCATTTCTCTTTTTACTCTTATGGAAGAAACAATAATTGCTTTTGACTTTTGGACCATTGGTTTTAGCTGATCTTTCATTGCATAGTATGAATCAGGATATAGCTGAGGATAAAACCAGAAAGACAAACCATGAGAAAAGGCAATGATTGTGCTTTGTGTTTTTAAAGGAATCGCTTGATTAAGTGCTAAAAAAATATTTTTTTTGAAACGTAACTCTTCAAGGCTCACTCGTGTGGATAGCCAAAACGTTTTCGGTCGAAGCAATTGATATATAAAGTTTTTCCCCGTGTATAACCATAAAGGCTTTGGGCAGAAAGAATAGAGGTAATACGTATTACGTTTTTCATAGAGATTGATCATCTCCAATAGATTTCTTGTCATCACATAATTACCAAATCTTTTGTCGTGCTTTGTACAAAGAGCTCCAGCATCAATTGATATTTTCATAGTGTTTATTCAATATAAATCGAAATGTTATCACAAGTATGACAACATTCGCAATTTCAGATATAAGCGTTATGTAGGAAGATGCGATGTATGAATATTTTGGTATAAAAATATAATTAAGCGCAAAATTAAGTAGTACCTGAAATAAGAAAACCTTAACCACAATTGCCGCACGGTTGAGTACATATAGAGCGTTTAGTAATACGGAGCTTATCAAAATAAGAGGTAATGCAAACATCACAATTCTCACTACTGCTATGGATTGTTGATAGCTACCTTTCATAAATAAAGGTAAAACGAGAGGAGATGCAAAAAAAGTAAAAGCTGCGATTAACAAACCAAGCAAGCTTAAATAGACCACATCTTTTTTTACAATTTTAACGAGGTAACCTATTCCCTTTTTATACAGTGCAGAAAAAATAGGCGTTCTACTGATGTTGTAACTTGACGCTATAAAAAGAAGAGCTTCCAAAAATTTAAAACCAGCAGAATATACCCCGACTGCTTGCTCACCCTTTATTCTTTGTAATAAAAAAACGTCTATTTTAAAATATAATCCTGCAAAAAAAGAAATAAGAATAAAATGGTATGACTTTTTTACTATGATTTTCCATATTTCCAGATCTAGGGAAAAAGAAAACTCTTTAATATCGCGTTTTATCAATACATAGTTTATCAGCGAATACAGATTGTAAAAAATAAAAATTACAAGAAGCAAAACAGACAACGATCTGAAAAAAACTGATGATGTAATAAGGCTTAAAACAAGAATTAAATTAAATCCTGCTCCGACGAAGGAAGAGTTGAAGAGTTTACCTTCGATGGCATTTTTTATGAGATACGTGCCCGAAAACATATTTGAGAAAATTACAAACGAGACAAGCGTCGTATAGTGAACAATCCGCTGATTATGCAGAAACATTTCATAACTTACTAATATGGTTGCAAAAAAAACAATTACTGCTACCAAAAGTCTCAAATTAAACAGTGAAACGAATTCGTTCTTTTTTTTTGATTGAAGGTGAACTATTCCATATGAAGTGGTACCCAAATCAACTATGGGAGCAAATAACGATGCCTGTGCCCAGACAAGTGTATAAATACCATATTCGCTCGGAGGAAGAAACCGGATTAAGAAAATAAAAAGAATAAAATTAAGGATTTTTCCGATGAATGAAGAAATATTAAGACTAAAGAAGTTGACCAGATACCGTCTGGTACCTGATTGGTCTAATATACCTTTGTCCTCTAGAAACGTCTTTGGCCATCTTAGCAACTCATATACTTTCTGCTCTAAGCTTCCATATTGGCCTAAAAACTTCCTCCTCATTTGTGATAACTCTAATGATTTTCCGACATTAGTCTTAGAACTCTCAAAATGTGTATATGTTACCTCTGAATCAATACCTACACGTAAACCTGCTCTTTTTGCACGATAGCAATACTCAACGTCTTCATAATATACAAAATAACCTTCATCACGTAGTCCTATAGATTCTATGGCGCTTTTTTTTACGGCCATCAATGATCCAGAAACAAAATCTACTTCTACAAAGCGTTTTTTTGGTTTTACTTCACTTAAACCGCCACTCATTCTCCACTTATCAATTACGCCACCATAATACGTTTTTCCATCCTGCTTCATTGTATACCCAAGAAGGTCAAAAAGGCTTAAACCTTCAAGTATTTTCTCCGCTTTCATTCCTGCGAAGGATAGATCGGGATTGGCAGTGATAAATATATCACCACCATCTCTTAACCCTTTTTTGATACCAACATTGAGCCCAGCAGCATAGCCTCTATTTTCTTTTGTATTATCAATAAAATAGAGTTTATAATCAGCAAAACCCATTTCTTTTATTTCTATTTTTATTCGCTCTATTTCCGATCTGGGTGTTTTGTATAAAACAATTATGATTGCAACTTTCATGAGAACTGTATAGTTCGAGTTTATCGAGAACTATTCTTCTCGACGTCGCTCGAAGAATAATAGTAATAAATAAGTTAGAAATTCCATATATGCAAACCCTATATCCAATGGTATACGAAATAACCCATCTTTATATCCTTTATCTTTAATAAATCTTGCCCAAAACATATGAACTGGATAAAGAGTTAACTTTTTGAGACTTGTTTTTTCACCGCCTGCTCGTTTTTGTTTTGCTTCCCGAATTGCATAGTCTGTAAATTTTTTAAATATTTGAGTAATTGACCGATACGAATAGTGATAAATTTTATTTTTTAAAGTTCCTGTTTTTCCCTTTACCTCAAAGTGTTCATGAACAAGCGCATTATTAATTGTCACTGAATCTTTTCTAAATAGACGCAGCATTTTATAATCTTCTCCACCGAAATGAATCGGCTTGCCTAAAAAATGATTTTGAAAGGGAATAAAATATCCGCAATAAAGCAGTGAGCTTTGAGCTTTAAGTTTTGATTTAATCTCCTTAAGTAATTCTATTCTTACTATTTCATCCGCATCTAACACTAGCACCCATTCTCCTGTTACCTTGTTCAGCCCATATGCGCGTTGTTTGCCCAGATCATCATCTTCACGAACTATTACCTTTGCGCCATAAGATTGTACGATATCTCTCGTCCTATCTGCTGAATTATTATCGATAATTACTATTTCGTCAACCAATTCCCTTACAGACTTTAAACTTTTTTCTATATGTTCATCAGAATTTTTTGTTATCATGAGTAATGAAAGCCTTTTCATAAGGACAATTATACCTGTAAACATGGTGAACCCAAAAAAAATTGCTCTCAAACATGCGCGGATTGCCATTGGCATGATTCTTGCCCTTTGCGTATCGGGATATCTGGCAAGTTTACTTATCTATTTCATGTATGAACGAAAAACACAACAATTGACAAAGCAGTTGGCCCAGGTGACAACCCAGAAAAAAACAATAACGAGCAATCTTTCTGATATCAAAAAACAACTCGATGACCTGAAAAATCAAGATCAGTACAAAATTAATAAAAAATTAGAAGCAGACATTCACTCCATCGAAACTACCTATAATCAGGCGGTGGATACATACGAAAAATTGCTTGACCTTAAAGCAGTTTCAAAAAAAACTGACAAATACGATCAGGCATTTGCCGATATACTATCCCTTTTGTCGAAGAGAAATTATGCATCGGCAGGAGCCGATTTGAACAATCTGTCATCGCAAATTCTTGATGAAAAAAACAAGATAGCTTCGGCTTTTGTCATACCAGCTAATGTTCCTGTTAACAATACTCCTCCATCGGGTGGATATAGCCGCCAATCAGTTCATACTGATATTGGCGACTTTCTCGTCGATATCATTTCCGCAGATCTGAACTCTACTCGCGTCATCGCAGACACTGCATCTGATGGAGACTGCCGCGATAACTGTTCAGTGATGCCTCTTGCATCGTATGTTTCACGAACCGGAGCATTTGCTGGGGTAAACGGAACTTATTTTTGTCCAGCTTCTTATCCCAGTTGTGCAGGTAAAACCAACACCTTCGACACTTTGCTTATGAATAAAGATAAAAAATATTTTAACTCTGACAATAATGTTTACAGTACAGTGCCAGCGGTCATTTTTACAGGTAACTCAGCTCGATTTGTAGGAGCATCCCAAGAATGGGGTCGCGATACCGGAGTCGATTCTGTCATCGCCAATAGACCGCTGCTTGTGTCCGGTGGTCAAAGTGTTTTTGGCGGATCAGATCAAGCAAAGGAAGGCGCAAAAGGAGCACGCAGTTTTGTTGGTGCCTCTGGTTCAATTGCTTATATTGGTGTAGTTTATAGTGCAACGGTAGGCGAAGCTGCCAAAGTGCTCTCAACAATGGGTATTCAAAACGCCCTTAATCTCGATGATGGCGGCTCGACCGCTCTTTGGTATGGAGGCTATAAAGCCGGACCAGGGCGAGATCTCCCTAACGTGGTTTTGTTTGTGAGAAAATGATATTGCTAAATCATTGGAATTCTATTTTTTTGCGCCTGCTTTACGAAATCTCGTCTCATTTGTGTTAACAATTCAGAAGTAACTCTTCCAATCGCAGTTCCTTTTCCCTGAAGATCGATTAATGCAACCTTCCCATTAAAATCTCTTACTAAAATATTTCCTGGATTTGGATCGATAAAGAGAAAGCCTCTGTGTGCTAGCTGTTCAGCCAGATCATATCCTCGAGAGTAATAGTTGGCTGCTTGATCATGTGTAATCTCTCTATTTGCTAATAAATCTTTAATACTTATTCCAAGATGCGGCGTGAGAAGAGCTACTGAAGTGGTATTTTCATATTCTACAGTTACAAGTGATGCTAATTCACCACTTACACCTATTAATTCGAGAGACGCTCTAACTGCCGACAACGAATCGATCAGGAGAGGCATAAACTTACGCCCTCTGACAATTTTCAACCATATGTTTGCCGTATCGTGAAGAACAGTCATCATTTGTTCGCTGCTTCTTGTTACTTCAAACCAATCATCAGACAAGAATTCATTGTTAAGAAGAAGCTGTCTTTGCGGCTTTCTTTCCGTGAGATTTACTAACATTTTATAGTTATTCGCAGAAAGCGCCCGATCAACAGAAATATCCTGAAATTTGGTTCCATATTCTAAAACGTTCATCCATATATTTTACTATAGGTTTTATGTAAATCAATATATCTTGTCCTATCTCCCTGAAGTTACCCATCGCCCACTTCGGGAGTGGGTTAGATATTTGTAAAAAAATAGCTACCCACTCGTCGTGTGGAATACATAGACACCTTCTTTTAGACAAAAAACAGACAGCTTTTTCAAGCTGTCTGTTATAAGTATCCTTAATAAATCTGATTAAGGAGCCTTTGTGAATAAAGCACTATCCAACATGATTCTGTCTACATAATTTGATCCCGTTGTCGAATCTTGAATCAAAAACAAAAACCAAACTCTTTTGTCTGAGTACGTTAGACTGGCTACAAGTTTGCTCCAAGCCGACTGCGTACCATCGCTTACGAATGGATTGCCGATGTTGTCGGTAATTGTGCAGTTTGTCCGATCACCAGTGAAATCTGATTCTACCCATCCACCACCAGTTGCTGCTGGATCACCGCATGATACCGGGTCAAGAAAGATCGCAACAGGGTTCGTTCCATCGCAAACAGCATTATTAATACAGTATTGCGATCCATCAGCATTTTCTACCTCCAAACTAAATCTTGGTGATCCTCCTCCATTGACTGTACCCACGCCTGCCAAGAAACTAGCTCGTATTTTAGTTACATCTACGAGCTTTTGATCCCACCAATTTTGAAAGCCATAATAAGCAAAATCAGTCATTTTAAGCGACTGTCCTTTAACTCCCCCATCCTGTGATACTCCCGTCACCCATTCTGAGTGAAAAACATAACTAGCTGGTTCAGTTGTAACTACATCTGGTCTATGAGGTCGTGGAGCTACTGCGCCAACTTTCCCAACAACAAGAAATAATCCGAAAACGATTGTTAAAACAGAGATCGACAATATTTTTTTCATTTTTTTTCACCTCCTTTCTTTTTTAATTTTAATTTATAGTAGACGGCTATTTAGCTATTCACCACAAGCTGTCCTGCTTTCCAGATGAAGCTTGGCTGACTCTTCTACAAGCGTACCTAAAGGTATTCCTAAATTTTTGGCAAATTCCAAGAATTGGTGAACTTCACCACTGACCAAACCCTGTGGATCTTCTATAGAAAGATCAATACCTACACAGCTTGCATGAGAATCTGATGCGGCAAATGCTGGTAGCGCACCGGCTAATATCGAAACAGCCAAGACTCCTGTAATTAAAGCCTTTTTAATATTTATCATTTATTTTCACCTCCTCTACGTTATTCAAATTTAGCAGACTACGAGAATCCAAAATAGAACGCAGTGTCGAGCTGTTGTGGATTATAAGCCACATTTTAACAGTATTCTAAGTAAGTCAACTAATGTCAATAAAACAATTGATAAAGAAGTGTATCAATAAATATCAGTTATTAAAAAGAAGAAAAGTTATGGATAGACTAGCTGAACTCCTGCCACGTCGCCGCTCGTCAGCGTATCTTTTTTCACTTCTCCTGTTGCTCCATAGCCATACATTGTGTTATCAACATAGGCAGAAGTATAATGGTCGTCCAACCCCATCCAGTGTCCAAGCTCGTGGGTCAAAATATCCTGCGCATCATAGGTGTTACTTACCCCGCAAACATTTGCAGAATAATTAGTCCAACTCCAGTTAAACCGTTTATTAAAAATTGTGTCTACTTCGGCAACCTGATGTGTTGCCGTGTAATACCACGTGTAGGTGACTGCTAATGCCCTGCCTGATGTTCGCCCCCAGGCAACAATGTTTCTCCCATCAAGTCCTTTTTTATCTGTTGTGGTATCCGCACCTCTTGTAAATGAAACATGACTAGATACTGCTGAAGACCATTGATTAAATGCATTGCCTGCTATTATTGGTAGATTTGATGATCCAACCGCTGAAGGAACACTACTAGTGTTTAATTGATATATCCAATTTGATGGAAGATGCCAACCAGTCGAGTTGTCAACGGTACTGGAATTAGGATCAGAACATACCAATGCAGAAGATTGAACTTGTTTCGGATTATGTACAAACACCCTGACTTTCATATTGCCATGACCCGGAACATCATAGGTACCATCCACTTCAGGAATATCAACACTACCTTCATTTCTCACGGGTTGGGCTTTTACCCCTGTCAAAAATACAAAGAAGAACAAACCCATTACAATCAGGAAGGATAATTTTTTTATGAGCATTTAAACATTATAAAAGTATTCAGTTCTTTTTGTCAAGTATGCTGTGATTTATATACAATTGTAAAGATCAGTCCGCCAAATCCTCTTTTCCAGATTAACTTTCTGGTTATAAAATAAAAAGGAATAAATATCAAAAAAAACGAAGCCTTAATTATTTTTCGTGAAAGTGAGTTTACAATATTTGTAAAATTCCCATCCAGATTTTTCTTAAAATCTGAAAAGTCTTCGTAGCTCATCAGATATTTTGCTTGAAAACCTGCTCTATTAAGCATCAATTTTAAGGACTTCGGAGAAAAAAAGAATTTATGATCTTCTATCATCCACCACGCCCAATTTTTACAAATTCTTGCCATCAGACTTTTGTAATTTGGCGTTTGAATGACCAGTATTCCATCATTTTTTAAAAGAGATTTCGCTTTCTTCAAATTACTAAGCGGATCCTTAAAATGCTCAATGACATCCATCATGATAACCATATCGTACTTTTTATGTTTCTTGCCATAGGTTGTCACATAATTTTCAAAGCTACCACGAAATGGTTTAATATTGTGTATCGTTGTATCGATATATCGATACATTGCTAAGGAATCTATCAAATCAATTTTATATTTAGAGTTAGTGACTAATATAGAAGCAAACAAACCAAATCCTGCTCCCACCTCAAGAATGTTACCTTCCTGCTTATAGTTAGTAATTAATTTAGCCAATTTTTCAAATCTTTTTCTTAGCTTAAGCTCTTCTTTTTGATATTCTTTAAAATTATAGAATTCACTATCTCGCATCGATCGTTGCAAGTTTGTTGATATGTTATTTTGGTCAATAAAGCCTAATTGACAATCCAAACATTCAAATATCTTTACTCCTTTTTCTATCCTCAGAAGTCTAACATTGGTCCTACTACATAGTGGGCATATCATAAAAAATATCTTGTCAAGATAACTCATTTAACCTCTTTTGTAGATTATAATCCATTGCCTAACTTACATTCACCTTCAATAATTCGCACATGCCCAAATGCGAAATTTGTCGTCATAAAAAAACAAAATTCTTCCATAAAATAAATAATTTTTCTTATTATTTTTGCAGAAATTGTGGCACTCTTTTTCTAAATCCAAAACCTTCACAAAAATTTCTAGAAAATTATTACGCTAAAAAATTTGCCTACTCTGCTGGAGAAGAAAATGAAATGCTTATTCGACAACGCGCTATCTCAATTCTTACAAAATTAAAACATCTCAATCCAAAAGGAAGTTCACTGTTAGATATTGGCTCAGGCTATAGTTTTTTCATCGATGAGGCAAAAAAACTTGGTTTTGAAGTAAAAGGTATTGAACCTTCTAAAGAGTTGTTTAGAAACTCAGTTAACTACTTAACTGAGTTTGTGAATCATGAAACTTTTGAGGAATTTTATTTGAAAAATAGAAATAAAAAGTTTGATTTTATAACTTTGATTCATGTTATTGAACATGTCTCAAATCCCATAGATACTATCAACAAAGCTATAAAATTACTAAAACCTAGAGGTATTTTGTACATTGAAACGCCAAATCTAGACAGCCACCTTTTTTATTCAGAAAAATATAATTACACATTCCTAACTCCTCCCGATCATCTTTGGCTATTTTCGCAGACATCTCTTAAAAAAATATTAACAAAAATCCCAGATATACAAATTGAAAAAATAAATACTTATAGTTATCCAGAGCATCTCATGGGAATAATTAAAAGAAAATTCCAACTCTCAAAGTCCAAATTCCAAACAAATTCGAGTATTCAAAGAACAAATTCTACAAATTTAAAGAATTTGAATCTAAAATTTGACTCGAAATTCATTAAATATATTGTGCTTGATAAGTTTCTTGCTCCACTTTTAACTCCACTTTTAAACATACATACCAAAGGTAGTATTTTAGAGCTTTATATAAGGAAAAAATAGGCTGTTTGTAGCTTATAATCCATTGACCATTCTTCATAAAAATACTACACCGATCATAGTGATCAAAAAATTATTAGGGTTATTACTTTTAATTTTACTTTCCTTATTTGCACATAAAGTGTTGGCATTTGATCCGTTCATCTACTCACCTAATAATCCACTTCCTATCACTTCTAACTACGCTGATTGGACCGAGTTAGGAAAATATCAACCTACAGCACTCTATGAAAATGGAATATATAAAATGTGGTATGCAAGTTATTCTGGCACACAATTTAAAATTGCTTACGCAACTTCAAGTGATGGAATTCATTTTACCGGTCAAAATCTTTTAGATCTGTATCCTGGCTTTGACAATCATGATCCGGCAATTTTAAAAACGCAAAATGGATATTCACTTTTTTTTGTTGCTTCAACAAATATAGGTTCGCAAAACTTCAAAATATATCGAATTGACTCTTCAGATGGAATAACATTCGATGTAAATACACGTCAATTAGTGCTTGATCCTGCAAATGCTATGGAGTCTACGGGAGTTTCTTCACCATCTGTTATTTTTGTTAATGGTACTTACTATCTATTTTACTTATGTTGGGGAAATCAAGGATTTCGCATCTGTATGGCCACATCTTCTGACGGTATTTCTTGGCAACGATGTGTAAATAACCCTATTATTTCTGAAACAAGTGACGGACCAAGCGTTTTAGAAAAAAATGGAGTAAATTATCTTTTTTTTCAATCTCCTCTGGGAATTCGACTAGCAGAAACATCTGACAGTCTATCATGTAATTCTAATTGGACAAATTTTCAAACTCTTCTACCTGATCCAGTAATCGGATTAACTGCTTTAGATCTATTAAATAGTCTATCGCTCTATTACTCAGTTGCAAGTCCGAATGGTAGAGCAATACATTTAGCTACTTCTGATATACAAACTACTCCTACTCCAACACCAACTTTATCTACCGAAAAAAATATCATTGTTTTTTTGCCTGGCCTGTTAGCTTCATGGAATAAAGATGCACTATTACATAACCAACAAGTTGGAGTCAGTGACTGGAAATTAAACCCAATAGTAAAAGAATACAACGGAATAATTGCAACTCTTGCTAATTTGGATTACCAGCAAAACACGGATTTTTTTATTTTTGCTTATGATTGGAGAAAAAAAATATCCAACATTGCGGATGATTTAAGAACTTTTCTTAACCAAAATGTATTCCTAGCTCATCCCAATGTAAAAGTTGATCTAGTGGGTCATTCTTTAGGAGGTCTTGTCACAAGAATCTATAGTCAGAAATATGGTGTGGATCATATTGATAAAGTGCTCACCGTTGGAGCGCCTCATCAAGGAGTAGCTCAGATTTACCCAGCAGTCGAGGCAGGAGAGTTCGATGGAATCGATACTTCTCTATGGCTCGCGCAAAAGATTATTCTTCAACTTAATAGAAACAGTCTTAAAACTGATAAACAAATTCTAAACGAAATTGCTCCGGTATTGAAAGACCTCTTTCCCATTTATAATTTTTTGACTGATCAAAGCAATAAGCCTATTCAAATAAAAAATATGAAAGTTAAAAATGAAACTCTGTTAAACTACTCCTCTTCATTTTCTTCGCTATTTCCTTATCTTCAAACTATTTTCGGTGAAAAAGGCAATACATTATCTGAGTTTCAAGTTGGACCTCGTACTAATCTAGATAAACTTTTAGATCTTTACCCTGATGGAAGACCAATTAATAAAAAAAATAAAATTGGCGATTTTACTGTTATATCAAACAGTGCAAAAGCAGATAGTGATTTTATAACACTTCCCCTTGAGCACCGAGAATTAGCTTATAAAGAATTAGGAATGAAGACGATATTAAATTCACTGCAGATTCCTTCTCAAAATAGTCAAATAGTCGAAGGACAACCAACAACTGCATTTCCTTCCCTTCTCTTCTTAATTCTTTCTCCTGCAACAATGGAAGTACAGTTTGGTACTCAAACTTTTTCTGAGCAAGATGGAATTATTTTGATTGAGAATGCACAAAATGGAGATTATCTTTTAAAAGTTATGGGACAAACTCAAGGCACTTATACAGTAATTATTGGTCAAATAGGAAATGAAAAAGATAACTGGAGTAGAATTGAAGGACAGATTTCGCAAAATCCGCCCACCTCCCAGGTAGATTCATATAACATCTCGTTCAACCAGCAGGATCCGATTGATTTTCCAATAAATCAAAATAATATATTATCGCTTTTTGATCTTCTTATTTCCAGAATAAAAACTACAAATACTATAAATAACAAAAATGTTAAGGAAGTAACTAGTAACTTAACTCTTGCCAAAAAATATTTTGGCAGTTCACAAGCTCTTTTACTAAAGAAAAAATTGCTAGAAACTCATGAAGAAATCTTCGAAAATTTTGCAAAAACAAGAATTAATAATGATAAATTGTTAGATATTATCATTGAATTCGAAAATTTATATTACAAGAGTCTTGAAAATTTTATTCCAAAACCATCATCTTCAACTCTTTTTAAACAGTTAGGACAATATAATAAGTTGATTCCCAGATTAGAACAAAGTTTACTTGAGAAAAAAGAACACGGAAAAAATGTAGTTTTTGAAGCAGATATGTTGGTTTTGGCAAAAGAAAAACTAGAGAAGTCTAAATCTGCTCTTCAGTCAGGAAATCTCAGTTACGCGGAGATTCTTCTACAGTCAGTTGATGAGCTTCTAGATTAAAAAGACTATGAAAGTTTATCAACTTAATAAATCTCAACTTGATAGATTACCAGAATTTTCATCTAATCTTTCTTTATTTTTCATAATTACAACTATCACACCAGTATTTTCGGGAAATTTGCTAAAGTTAAACATAAGCTTAATTAGTATTTTTTTGGCGGTCAGTTTTTTTTGCTTTAGTTTATTTATACAAAGAAAATGAGCATATTCGAAATATTAAATATGAAAGTGGATCCGCTCTTATTTATTGACATCTTTGGTGTGATCATGTTAGTAGCTTTGATAATTCTCGTTTATCCAACCTTAAAACACAAAAACAAACAATAAAACTATTTTAATTGTTCGAGTTTTTCGATAAGAAGTCCAGAATCAGGAAGGTCTGATAAAAATTCTTGATTTTTGTGATTTTTGTTCCATTTTCTTCGTAGTTCCTTAATTTTTCTTCTAATCGGTTCAATCATCATTTCAGCTTTATCAGGCTCCAATTCTGCAAGTGCTACAAGATAAGAATTCCGAATAAGAAGATAGCTATCCTGAAGAATTAAATCTATAAATAAAGTTTGAATTTCACTGTATAGGTCATTAAGTATCAGTGATCCAGAATGCCTTGGATTTGCGGACATAGCATAGCTCCTTAAGAAACTTTCGTGGGAATCTTCTCTTTTGCCAGGCCTTTTTTTTGTTTGGTATTTGACATCTTTTCGTAAGATATCGGCAAAAATAGATGAAATAAGTTTATCTCTCTCTTCATCTGATTCAAATCCTTCTCGATGTTGCATGGCTAGGCCTTGAAAAAAAGGCCATTGTTGTTGATGGTTTTCTTGAATTAATTGATGTGAAACCTTTTTGTGCGCCTTTTTGGGCGGGACAATGGTTTTAGTCACCTCTACCAACTTATATGAATGGTGATTTGATCTAAAAATTCTCCTAAGTGAAGACGGATATGATCTTATCAGATAAGTCATTAAATTCTGCTGAAGAACAGTATCTGCTTGTGAGTGATGATAAGTCCAGTAGTAGTCAGCCATAATAGAGCGTTCAGATTTGTTCAATAATTTTTCATATTCTGTACTAAGCTCTATTAACATTATCATAAATTATCTTATTGGAAATTGCACCTTACTATAAAATATTTTATCTTATAGTACTAGAATTCTCAAATTTACTCTTAATTAAATATGTTTCTTCAATATGTATAGTTGTGACAATCTATCTTGAATATAGATTTTGTGAAGACTAAGATGTCAGCATGTCTGGTGAAGATCCAAGGAAAAAGTATGGCTTTCAATTAGGACCTCAGGCTCTTAAACTGCAAGGTCCATTTGATAGATTTCTCCCAGTTGTCGATGTGACAACTTATGAAAAGTGGGATTTAATTCATGCATTAGCTTCTTGGAATAAGATTACAGTCACTCATGCAGCAACAATGTGGGAAGCCAATCACTCATTACCTGCCTTTGCAAAAATTGATCCTCATTCATTCAAAGGTGAAAAACCAATCGGAGCCGTCATAATGGCGTATGATCACCCTGAATTGTTTTTAGGTCAACCTATCGACGCTTTACTAGGTTTTGGACAATATTTATACCACCAGTTTTTGAGATTGGAATCTTTTCAAGCTATCGTCGATAAAGCACAAAAAGATAAAGCGCTATCATCTCTTCCAACACGTTATGCTGAACTTGAAGGAACGCTTATTGAGACTTTTAATAGTGATCAAGGTCAAATGTATGCTTTAGCTGGAGATCTCATTTTTGAGTTTATAGCTAGTGATGCCGTTATTAAAAAGAAAGGTAAACCAAAGTCTGCTCAGGGACAATGGTTTGCCTTACTTGTTAAAACAGCGGCAAGAGAAATACAACTTTCAAATTTCATTCCAAAAACCCCTACTCTTAATAAATTTATAAACCCAGAAACCCATGAACCTTTGTCTATTCATTCGTTTAGAAGCCAGGTTTGAAGAATACCATTATGATCATTTAAGGATGCTTCGCTTTCGCTCAGGACTATAGTTTGAACCTCTGACATCTGCAACCTGCCCGCTGAGTCCTTGTGCGCACACATGGATTTGAACCATGGGCCTCTTCGATGTGAACGAAGCGCTCTCCCGCTGACCTATGT
>OBEQ011682298.1_pt1 | contig 14923 bp, 13 predicted proteins | sample 1670901 | NCBI WGS metagenome assembly OBEQ01 (sample SAMEA104232315, study PRJEB22302) | groundwater metagenome | biome: forest; feature: aquifer; material: groundwater | place: USA | collected 2011-08-07 | depth 5.4 m | reverse complement strand
GTGGTCTTGGCCAGGCCGGGCACGCCTTCCAGCAGCACGTGGCCGTCGGCCAGCACGCCTATGAGCAGCTTTTCCAGCATGTTCTTCTGGCCGATGACGGTGCGTCCCACTTCGTCCAGAATCCTCTGGATGAAGGCGCCTTCACGCTTCACCTTTTCCGTAATGGCCTGGATATCCACCTTGGTCGCGCTATTCATGATCGTCTTCTCCCGTTATCTTGAGACATTTCCGGAATGTCCGAAAGGCGTCCTGGAGCTCATGGGGCTCCTTGTAGCCGCCCGCGAACCGGGCGTGCCGGAACAGATCCTTGAGCTTGGCCCAATCCTGGGCCGTTCCTCCCGCCGCGCCGGCATCGGCCGGGGCCGCGGTGCGGAGGTAGGTTTCGAGCATGGGTTCGAAGCGCGCCTGCGCCGCATTTGCGACGGGGATTCCGGCCGCATTGGCCTTCGCTTCGGCATGGGATATTGGTCCGGATTGTCCCGCGGCATCCAGTTCGCCTCGGATAAACCGGAGGGAGAGGTTCTCCATCTCCAGCAGGATTTCCTTGCTCGCATCCGGCGAGTTCTGGGCCGTGCGCAGTCGGTTCTTCAGGGCCGCGACGGCGGGCTTCAGGTCTTCCCGCTTGGGGGTCTTTTCCGCGCGCTTGCGCGAGGCGAGCTTGTAAGCCGCCATGCCAAGGGCCCCTGCGGTGGCGCAGATGAGCGCCCAGAGCAGGATTTTGAACCACACCATGTCGAACAGGCGCACCGGCGCGGCTTGGATATCCGTCAAGGCGGTGGGGATGAAAACGGATTCCTCCTGGCGGGACATGCCGGTCATGTAACGGAGCTTCATCGAGGCGGCTTTGCCGGTTCCCTGGGTCTGGGCGCGCAAGCGGAAGATGAACTCGGTATGGTTCCGCACTTCCTGGGCCGAAGCCAACTTCTTATGGACCGTGGCCTGGCCGATCACCTTGAAACCCGGAAAGTCCACGCTGTCCGGCGCCAGCACGATGACCGGGACCTGGGTGTCTTCCCATTCCACCTGGACCACGTAGTCCAGGGAGTCCCCGACCTTTGGGGATGGGGAGGAGAAGGCGCCTTGGGTGGAAAGTTTGACGGCCTCTTGCAGCGGCGCGGCTGCCTGGGCGGACGTATCGGTGGCGCCGGGTGGGGGGGAGAGAAAAGGGTCGCGGCCTCCGGCTCCGGAGTCCGGCGGGGCGAGCGTGGTCGCGGGCCCGGAGCCCGGCGGCGCCAGCGTGGTCGCGGGTGCGGACGCCTTGGACACGGCGGCCAAGGTAGAAGGGGCGGAAGCGGCAATTCCCGGAAGGGCCGAGGAGCCGAGCAGCGCCAACATCAGGAGCGCGGTATGGGGGCGATAAAATGTTGTGACCTGGTCGGTGGACATAAGTCTGAAAACGGAAACCTCCACTAATCCTAAGCAACGCGAAACGAGGGATAATTTAGCAAATTCGGTCTTCGGAAAAAACCAGGCGAGCGAAATTGGAGGTTTATTCCGGTTCGCGCGCCCGGGGACCGGCCCGGGTTATAGCTATTTTGTCATGATGTCCGAATTCGAAGCCAAAGAAACCCTCATTGAGAACCTGATCGCCCAATTGGCCGGCCTGCCCTCCATCGGGCGCAAGACCGCCCAACGGCTGGCCTACCACCTGCTGGCCCAGGATTCGGACGTGGTCAACGAACTCGCCCGTACTCTCACGGAAGCCAAGTCCCGCATCCATGCCTGCACCTCTTGCGGCAACTACACGGAGCGGGAACTCTGCCGCATTTGCGGCAATACCCGCCGGCAACAGAACCTGATCTGCGTGGTGGAAAAGCCCGGGGACATCCTGGCCTTCGAACGTTCCGGCACCTACCAGGGTGTCTATCACGTGCTCGGCGGCAGCATCTCGCCCCTGGACGGCATCGGCCCGGCGGATCTGAACTTCGCCCGCCTGTGGGAACGCAGCGTCCAGGCCCAGGTGGAATTGATCCTGGCCCTCAACACCAATGCGGAAGGCGAAGCCACGGCCACCTTCATCGTCCAGAAGCTGCATGGATCCGGGGCCAAGATCTCGCGTCTGGCCCGCGGCATCCCGGTGGGCTCGGAACTCGAATACGTGGACGAACTCACCGTACAGCGCGCCCTGGAAAGCCGGGTGGAACTCGCTTGAAAACGCCGACCATGCAAATCAAATCCGCCGCCTTCGCCAAATCCGCCCAGAGCGCGGCCGACTATCCCGACGACGGGCGGCCGCATATCGCCGTGGCGGGACGCTCCAATGTGGGCAAATCCTCGCTCCTCAACATGCTGGTGCAGCGCAAGAACCTGGTCAAGACCAGCCAGATGCCCGGCAAGACCCGCCTCATCAATTTCTTCCTCATCAACAATGCGTTCTATCTCGTGGACATTCCCGGATTCGGCTACGCCAAGGTGGGCCGCGAGGAAAAGCGCAAGATGGAAGAGGCCATCGAAACCTATTTCCGCACCTCCAAACGGGTCGCGGGGATGATGTACCTGGTGGACGTGCGCATGCCGGACAGCCCTGTCGATAAGGAAGCCATCCAATGGCTGAATGATTTCGACGTGCCGATGCTGGTGGTGGCCACCAAGGGCGACAAGCTGAAGACGGAGCAAGCCCGCAAGGCCCTGGCCGACATCACCCGTATCCACGGCCTTCCCGAACAGCCTTTGCTCACGAGCGCGGACAAGAAGACCGGACGCGACGAGGTGCTGGAGCAATTGGCGATGGTGCTGGAAAGCGCCGCGCCGGGCTCTTCCGGCGTCGTGCTCCCCAAAGCCTGAGGCACGGCCTCGGCTCCGGAGGCGATGGACCTTCGGGTTCCGCTTTTGATTCCTAAGCAGAAATCCCCCTTCCGCCCAGCATTCTCCGCCTCCCTGCCGGGCGGGACTTTACCTTACCTCCATGCTACGTCCTTCCCGGCAATGTTCTTTCACCAATCGTTCCGTCCCTTTCGCCGCCCTGGCCCTGCTTCTGGTTTCCTCCGTTCCCGTCGTCCATGCCCTGCCCGCCGGCTTCACAGGCGCCGTCATCGCCACGGGCCTGGATGTTTCCTTCCTGCGCGCCCTCGACGACGGCCGCATCTTCGTCAATGAAAAGCACGGGACCGTACGGGTCATCAAGGACGGCAAGCTGTTGCCCACGCCCTTGCTGGACCTCTCCGCGGACGTGGAAAGCGCCGTGGAGCGCGGACTGCTGGGCATCGACGTCGATCCCGATTTCGCCGCCAACGGGTATGTCTATCTCTTCCACAACAACAAGGACAATCACGCCTACATCAGCCGGTACACGGTAAAGGGCGACGTGGCCGATCCGGCCACCGGAAAAAAAATCTTCGACCTGGGCGTGCATGGGGCGCCTTATCATCATGGGGGAGACGTGCGCTTCGGCCCGGACGGCAAACTCTACGTGACCCAGGGCAACGCCGCGGGCTATATCGGCAATGCCCAGACCGTGTCCCAGGAAAAAAACGATCTGCTGGGCAGCATCTTCCGCATCAACGCGGACGGGACCATTCCAACCGACAATCCCTTCTACGCCCAGAACAGCGGCAATGCGCGGGCGGTGTGGACTTACGGCAACCGCAACCCCTTCAATGTCCGTTTCCAGCCGGGCACGGGCCTGGGTTATTTCAGCGACGTGCAGGACGACAACGTGGACGACGAGATCAACGAAGCCAAGGCCGGCGGCAATTACGGCTACGGAGGCGGCAGCAATCCCATCGCGCCCCTGCTGGCCTACGGCCCGAACGGTTCGGCCCAGATCGGCGCCGCCTGGTATGCGGGCACGCAGTTCCCGGCGGAATACCGCGGCCTGTTCTTCTTCGGCAATTCCGGCAACGGGAACATCAAGACCCTGGATCCCAAAACCAAAAAAGTCGCGACCTTCGAGGCGCTCGCCGGCGATTGCCCCATCAGCCTGGACATGGGGCCGGAAGGATCCTTGTACGCCAGCACACGCTGCGGCGATGCCGCTTCGGTAGCCAACGGCAAGGTGTGGAAGTTTTCCTATCCGGGCGGCGTGGCCTTAAGGGAGAGAAGGGAACATGAGCAACAGGCCGACGGGCATGGCCCGCATGCGGGAATCGATGCCTCCCGGGTGATGACCTTGGATTTCGCGACCGCCGGAATCCTTTCCGTACATCTCCTGCGAAGCGGACCGCAAACCCTGACCTTGCTGCGACCGGATGGATCGGTAGCAGATCGTTCGGAAGCGATCAAAGGCGGCGAGGCGCGCGTGAAGACGGGATCGGAAAAAGGCGTGCGCATCCTGATCTGGAAGGGCGGATCAAGTTCCGCCGCGGTGAAAATCGCGGTGGAGTGACCCGGCAAAGTTGAAGTAGGACCACAACTCCTCCAAATCCCCTCCCATCTCAAACTCCCAATCATTCCCTTGGGACCAAGCCACGTGTACAATAACCCTAATGACGCGAATGCTGGTTTGGATCGGGCTTCGTTACCGCCGATCCTATATAGGCCAATTGATGGAATTGGGGCTTCAGGCTTCCTGGTGCGCGGTCCATAAGGTCGGCAACCGGAAACAGAGCCTCGATCAACTGATCCAGCAGATCTATTTCACGGGCGTGGAGGCCATCCCATTGGTCGCCTTCCTGGCCCTTGTCATCGGCAGCGCCACCATCCTGCAGGCCTCCACCGTGATGCCCAAGATCGGCGCGGGCGATTATTTCGGCAACGTGATGGTGTTGGTGGTGATCCGCGAGGTGGGTCCGCTTTTCACGGCGTTCCTGGTGGCGGGTCGCACCGGATCGGCCTTGTCGACCTACCTGGGCAACATGAAGGTGCAGCAGGAGATCGACGCGCTCAAGACCATGGGCATCGACCCCGTCCGGTACCTCGTCTATCCCAGCTTCGCAGCCACCGTGATCTCGATGTTCTGCCTCACCGTCATCTTCAACCTGGTGGCCATCTTCGGCGGCTATCTGGTCGTGAAAATGCTTTCGCTTTTCGTCTCCGATTTTTCGGACGTGCAGCTCTCCCTGTCCCTGTTCCTGGAGCGCATCCTGGCCTCCATGGGCATCATGGACGGCGTGCTCGGCATCGTCAAGCCGGTGTTCTTCGGCATCGTGGTCTCGGTCATCGCCTGCTATCACGGCATCAACGTCTCCAACGACGTGCGGGAGGTTCCGAAAGCGACCACCAACGGCGTCGTGAATTCCTTCGTATGCATCACGCTCTTCGACACCCTGTTCGCCCTGCCCTTCCTGGCCAAGCTGGGGTTCCTATGAGCGTCATCGCCTCCGTGCGCAATCTGCGCTTCACCTATCCCGGCCAGGAGACCGTCCTCCGACGCGTGAACTTCCACGTGCTGCCGGGCCAGATCCTCGTCATCTGCGGCCTGTCCGGCCAGGGCAAGAGCACGTTGCTGCGTTTATTGATTGGCCTGGAGCGGCCGGATGCCGGCGTGATCCATCTGCTGGGCAAGGACATCGCCACCCTCAACGCCGAGGAGTTCAACGACCTCAAACGCAACGTGGGATTCGTGTTCCAGAGTCCGGCACTATTGTCAACCAAAACCATCTTCGAGAACGTGGCCCTGCCCCTCATCTACCACAACGTGGGCGACGAGGACGAGATCCGCTACCGCGTCGACAACGCCCTGGAGATGCTCCTCATCAAGGAGTTCCAGCACCAGTATCCGGCCTCGGTGAGCCTGGGCATCCTCAAGCGCGCCGCCGTGGCCCGCGCCATGATCATGCGCCCCAAGCTCATCCTCATGGACGAACCCACCGCGGGACTGGATCGCATCAGCCGCGCCGTGCTGCTGGCCCTGATCTCAAACATCCGCCGCATCAACCACGTTTCCATGGTCATCGTGACGCATGATCTGCTGGCCGCGCGCGAATTGGGCGGGGAAATCGGCGTGCTCAAGGAAGGCGAGCTGCTGCAGCCCATGAATTTCGAACAGTTGAAGAATTGCCAGGACTCCTTCGTCGAATTCCTCTTCCGCCAGTTGGAAGAGGAGGCGAACATGACCGGGGAGAAGGCGGCATGAAGCTGCAACTGCACAAGCACCGCAATCTGCTGGCGGGATTCTTCGTCTCCACGGCCATCGTCACCTTCGTGGTCTCGCTGATCGTCCTTTTCCACAAGAAGGGCGTGTTCGAAATGGAGTACACCCTGAGCGCCATTTTCGAGAACGGCGTGGGACTGCGCCCGGGCGCGGACGTGCTTTTCAACGGCGTGAAGATCGGCCGCGTGGAATCCGTGAACCTGCTGGGCCATGGGGGAGGGGACGCCTCCTCCGGCAAGGTGGTGTTGGATCTGCTGCTCGATCGCAAGTACCAGGATTTCATCACCAGCCGCTCCGTCGCCTTCGCCTTGCGCGACAAGAACCTGGTGTCCGATCGCGTCGTCAACATCGAGACCCTGGGCCTGGGCGGCAAGATCCTCAAGGGCGGCGACACCGTCCAGGTCTCCAATTCCCGCGACATCGAATCCGTGCTCAGCGGCCTGACCAGCCTGATGGGGAAGATGGATCAACTCATCAACAGCATCGATCAGATCGTGGTCAAGAGCAAGGATCCCAATACCACCGTGGGCGCCATGCTGGGATCCCGGGAGCTCTACAATAGGCTGCTGGCGGGCGTGAACAACGTGGACACGGCGGTCACCGAAGGCCGCCGCGTGATGAGCGGCGTGCAGATGCTGGCGGACACCATGCATATGGCGGTAGGCGGCCTGCTGGCCCGCGCCGACACCACTTCGGAACGCCTCCTCAAGACCGCCGAGCAGGCCGAAAAACTCAGCGTGCACGCCAACGTAATCGCCGGCCAAGGCGAAACCATCCTGCGCCGCATGGACCAAATCATGCTCCAGGGCGCGGGCAAACTCGATCAGGCCGGGGATCTGATGGACGCGGTATCGTCCCTGTGGTTCATCCGCGGCAAGATGGTGAAGAAAGGGGAGTACCCCGTGCTGCTGAATGAGGCGGGACCTTAGCAGCCGACGGGTAGAAGTCAAAATGCAAAAGTCAAAATGCAAAATGCAAAATTATAAGAGGGAGAGCCGTTCCGGGCGCGCGGTTTCCCTTCTTTCTTCAATTTTGACTTTTGCATTTTGCATTTTGACTTTTGCATTCTCGCCGCGTGTCCACGCAGATGATTCCCCCAAATACGCCGAGCGCGGCCTCTCCGCCTACTATGCCGGCAAATACGATCTCGCCCGCATGTTCTTCACCAAAGCCCTCCAGGATGCCGTGCTCAAGGGCAATGACGAATGGATCGGCAAGGCCACCCTCAATCTGGTGGACCTGGAATTGGAGGCCGCCGATGAACGGGAAGCCGGCCGACTCCTGGAAGGCATGAATCCCCGCGACCGGGGGGCGCGTTCCCTGTGGCTGTGGAAGCGCTCACAGCTCGCCTCCCTGCAACGCCATTATCCCCTGGCCATCGAGCTGGCGGATTCCGCCCTCGATATGGCCAAAGGCGATGCCGCCAAAACCACTTCCATGAAGGTGGATCGCCTGCGTTACCTGATCCAATCCCGCGATCCGGCTGCCTGGAGCTCATCGTACGAAACCCTCCGCAAAAGCCTGGGCCGGGCCCGCGCCGTCCCGTTGGACGCCATGGCCGCCATGGCCCGCAAGGACTACGCGAAGGCCGACACCCTTTGGCACGAGGCCATGGGATATTATCGCGATCAGGGCCGTCTGGCCAAGGTCGCCGGCTGCCTCAACCAATCCGCCATCTGCCTGTTTTCCCAGGGACGAAGGGACGAGGCCCTGGAACTGAACGCCAAGGCCGTCGCCATCTTCGGCGAACTGGGCCTGGAAATGCCCGGTCTCAAGGCCCAGGCGCTGCGTCTTTTGCTGGTCGAAGACGGTTCTGAACTTGCCAAATTGCGCCAGGATATGGATCTTGTCGGACAACGGTTCAGCGGCTTCGACCTGCAAGGGATCCTGGATGAATATTCGCACACTCTGCGCGTCGATCGCGCTGGCATCGGGAATTAGCGCCGCCGCGAATCTTCAGACCCAAGACCTCCTTTTCATCTCCACCCACAAATATCCGACCCAGGTGGTCGGCGACTCCAAGAACGCCTTCCTCCTCACCGAGGGCGGCATCCTCATGTACGATTACCGCCGCGGGGGATGGCAGGAAAACCTGGTCCCGGGCGGGCCCATTTCCGGCATCCGCTATTCCCAGACCCGATCCAAGCTTTACGTGCTGTTGGCGGGAGGCCGCACCTTGGAATACAACGTCGCCTTCCGCCGCTTCACGGACGCGTCCCTGGAGGATTACCAGGGCGCCAACGACGTGGGCACGCAGCCGGATCTCAACGGCCTGGTGCTCGACGGGGACAACCTTTTCATGGGCGACGCCCTGCGCGATAAATACATGCGGCGCGCGCCCATCGCGTCCTCCCGCGTGTTCGACTACGACAACCTGTGGGTGCTCACCGCCGGTCTCGGCCCCTTCTACGGATCCGCGCGGCGCAAGTCCGCCGCCTCCTTCTGGTTCGGCCTCGACTATCCCGCCACCTCGGTCATCTATCCGGAGGGCGACAACCTGTGGTTCGGATCCTGCCGCAGCGACTATCCCGGCGCGAGCACCAATATCGGGATCGCGTCCCAGAGCAATGGGGCATTGGTCAAGGCGAAGTCGGACCTGAACGGATGGAAGGCCTATCCGGCCCAATTGGAATACGGCTTCGGGGACGGCTGCGTCCGCGACGTGATCGCCTGGCGGGACTTCATCTGGCTGGCGACGGACAAGGGTCTGGTGCGCCATGATCCGCGCACGGGCCTGTTCAAGACCATCCGCCACATGATGGGGAGCACGGACGTGCGCGTCAATACCCTGCATGTCCACGAAAGCCTGCTGTACCTGGGAACCGAGCGCGGCGTCTGTTTCATCGACGACGTAAGCAAGGATGACCTGCCCACCCTCGGCGAACTGCCGGTACCCGGCGGCGTCCAGGTCTTCGAGCTCGCGACCAAGGACAAGGATCTGTGGGCCGCCACGCGCTACGGTCTCCACGTCTTCCAGAACGGCGCTTGGAAGACCCTGAACGCCGTTTCCGCCAAAGACGTTCCCGAGGCCACCAACGTGATGAATCCTTCCGTGGCCCATCACGACACCTCCATGTATTGGATCTACGAGAACCGCGTGATGGTCAAGCCCCGCAAGCGCGAACAGAAGGTGCTGCTGGAACGCGATCGCCCCATCAAGCTCCGCTTCGACGGCGACATGCTCTATGTGGCCTTTCAGTCCGGCGTCACCGCCTACGATACCAAGAAGGGCCTGTGGACGGATTTCCGCCTGGAAGACGGCATCCCCGGACTGCAGGTCATCAGCATGGCCGTGTCCGGAGGCAAGCTCTGGATAGGCACGGATGCAGGCGTGGAACGCATCACCGTGCGGCCTTATCTTCCCTAAGGATTCCCCCTGGGGCGGCGGGGTAAAAGTCAAAATGAAAAAGTCAAAATGCAAAATGCAAAAATAAGGCGGAAAAGGGGATTGCGGTACCTCTCGCAGAAGGGCTTTTGAGTTTCTTCAGTCTTCAACTTTGACTTTTAACTTTTGCATTTTGCCTTTTGACTTCTCCCCGGTCAACCCCCTTTACGCAAAATCCGCCCACCCCGTACTCTCTTGGGACACCCGCCGCCGCGTCGATTCCGCGCAGCCGGGAAGAGGATTGGTCCAGTGAAGCGCAAGTATAAATTTCCGGTTTCTCAGCAGGCGAACCTGTTGGGCCTCGAATGGCAGAAGCTGTGCACCTTCGGCCTCTCGCAGCCCGAGCGGTTCGAAGAGAAGAAGCATCGCGCCGCATTCCTGGGCCCCTTGGACAGCCGCGGCTACCATTGGTCCTATCCGGCGAACGACTATCCGTCCACCTTCGGACGCTTCATGTCCTATTTCCTCCACGAAGTGCCCCAGCCGGACGGCAGCATCTACGAGATCTACATGAAGGAGACGGAGTTCCCGACCCAGCTCGAGGAAGTGCTCGCGCTCCGCCTGGGCGAGGCCGAAACCGCCCTCGTCGAGTTCATGGGCATGCACGAGGATCGCGTGCGCTTCTACGGCCGCGACCTGGGCACCGGCAAGGAAATCCTCTACAGCCCCAACGATTACCTGGCCTGGTGGACCGCGCCTTTGAAGCCGTCCAAGGACGCCTGCTTCATGCAGGTGCACCGCGCGCCCCTGCGTTCCATCAACGTGAACGTTTCCGAGGCCGTGCTCCTCACCGCGCCCACCTACTACACCGGCAACGAATTGCGCGCCCGCAGCCTCACCTGCCTGCGCCTGTGCCCCAACGGGCTTTCCGCCTACACCCTCGAAAAGAAGATCTGGGCCCATGCCCATTGGATGGACTTCTGCGTGGACATGCCCATCCCCAGCGAGAACTATCTGCAGGCCCTGGTCCGCTGGGAAGAGTATCTCGACAAGGAACTCGAGGACTCCTGGTCCTTCCCTGCGCTGTTGCACGATTGGGAATTGAGCGGCAGCCTGCTCACCCGCATAGTGCAGGATCTCGCCGGCGCCACCATCGCCATCCCCGAACTGGAATGGGTTTTGGAAAGCATCTGGAACGAACAGCCGCGCGTCAGCCTCTGGGGCAAGACCCCGCGCCAGACCGGCAAGTGCCTGTGCACCCAGGCCATGCTGGACGAAATCATCCGCGCCATCAAGCTCAAGGGCAAGGCCAATCTGCTGCCGAGGCATGTGCTGATGGCGAGAGCGATTGAGCTGCCGGAGCCTGCAAGATAGGTTCGAAGAAAAGACCCCATTGATTGAAGGCGGTGGAGCTTGATGCTCTGCCGCTTTTCTGTGAGTATTTAACCGCTCGCGAGCGCTCGCTCCCGCCTCACAGTCCACTGGACTGTTCCGTATTTGCCTCCCGTCTGGAGTCTGGGGTCTGGGGTCGAGAGTTAAGACAAAAAAAGAATTGGGCGGCTTAGTCCGACGGCGGAGCATTCGCTGCCGCTTCGCGGTTTCCGCGAAGTGCGCTTCCAAGCCGTCCCAAAAAGAAAAAGGGGTCGGTGCTCCCGCACCAGACCCCAGACTCCGGACTCCAGACGTGAACTCAATCAAGTGTTCCGCTGGGTCCAATTCACTCCGCCGACATTCCGGCGCTTTTCTTAAGGATTACTCCGCGTTCAGAACGCCAACGCCCCACCCAACTCCATCGTCAGGCTGGTGCCGTCGACAGCGGAGGGCATGGTGCTGAGGAAGTGATACTTCATGTTAGCGTAGACCGCTATGGGGATGATGGGGGCTTTCGCTTTCGCGCCCACTTCCAGGTGGAATCCGATGCCGCTCTTGAGGCCTTCTTCCTTGATGGCGTCCACGATGATCTTGGAAACCTTGTCCGCGTCGTCGGCGGCGGTGGTGCCGCCCTTGGCTACCGCCTTGTCCACGGCGGACTTGGCGAACTTGGCGTTCAGGACTTCCGTGGCCAGCACGTGCGTGACGCCGACGCCCGCATAGAGCTTGACGATGCTGATGAGGGGCGGGAGTTTCAGGAAGGGATAGAGGATGGTGGCATCGCTCATGATGCGGGCGAAGGCGGGCTTGTCGACGGTGGGAACGCCCAGGTCGAATGCCAGCTTCTTCTCGCTCGCGCCCGGTCCCAGGATGCTCACGTCGTAGAAGCCGTATTGGATGTTGCTGCCCGCTTCGATGTCGATGAAGGGCAGGGCGTCGATCCACAGCTTCACGCCGAAGCCGTTGAGGCCGGAGACCTTGGCCTGCTTGATGGAAACGCTGTCGGTGCCCACGGTGGCGATTTTGCCGACGCCGGGTTTGACTTCCAGGCCCAGGGCGGGAGCCCACTGGGCGCCGATCCCGAAGATGGCATGGGAATATACGACCGCGCACGCGCTCAAGGCCAAGGTTCTAGTCCACAACGTTCTCATGCTGCCTCCGGGAATTGGGTATCGCCAATGCCGATACAATAAATAAAACGGCCTGGTTTTGCAACGCATTCCGGGCCCTCGGCCAGTGTGTGGACTACCGGAATACCGGTTTACCGGTTTATAGAAGGGAAATGAACGCCGCCATGCGGCCCGAAGCCTGCCCATCGCGTCGATATGAGAAGTAACGTTCCGGTTCCAATAAGGTGTCCCCGGCCATATCCCGGATGTTTTCGTCGGTGATTCCGGTTGCTAAAGCCTGCGCCCGGTTCGCCGCGGGCATATCCAGGAAAAACCGCCCCGCTTTGCGGACGATGAAATCCTGATCCAGTCGCGCGCCCAATTCTTCGCCCACTTCCAGGGTTTCGCGCCTGAGGCAAGGACCGAACGCCACCAAAGTATTTTCCGCGCGGATACGCCCCGTGTCCGCGAGATGCCGCAGGGTCTTTTCCAGGATGCGCGCCTGGGTCCCGCGCCAGCCAGCGTGCACGGCCGCGATGGTACGGGATTCGGGATCGAAAATCAAAGCGGTCAGACAATCGGCCATGGTCACGGCGAGCACGCGCCGGGAGGATCGCGACCAGAGGGCGTCCGCGTTTTCCGGCTCCAGCCGCCGCAAGGAAATCGACGCCGAGTGCCCGCCGGTGGCTTCAGTCGCGGAAGGCAACGCCGTAAGGACGGCCGCATCCGGCAAGGCGTCCGCGTCGGCCCAGGCGTCGCCATGCACCATGCGCGGAATCACCAGGGGTTTGCCGGCAAGGCCGGCGGCCGCGAGTACGGTTTCCCAGTTGCGCGCGACCTTGTCCGGCGCATCCCCGGCGCGGAATCCCAAGTTGAGATCCGCATAGGTTCCGGTGCTGCGACCGCCGCCGCGGCGGACCGTGAAGGCCGCGCGGAGGCGATCATGCCATTCGGGAAAAGGGTGGATGAGGAAGGGCGCGGACGCGTTCACACGTCAAGGATAACAAGCGTGGCATCATCGGCCAAATCGCCGATCGCCTGGGTCGAACCGCCCAGGAAATCCGAACGCGAGCGCATGAGGGAGTCGATCAGGGCGGCGGGGTGATCCGGTCCGGAGCCCAGGACCAGCGCGGTCAAGGGTTCCATGCCGAACATCTTCCCGTTCACGCCGTGCGCTTCGGTGATGCCGTCGGTGAAAAGGAAAATCCGCGCTTCCGGGGCCAGGTCGATGGTGGCGTCGCTGAGGAAGGTGTTGGCGAACATGCCCAGGACCAGGCCTTGCGAAGGCATTTCCACCAGGCTGTCCGCGGCCGGTTCCGATCCCGGATTCTGCCGGAGCACCTGGGCCACGTGGCCCGCGTTGCAATAGGTCAGCTTCCGTTGGAGTTTGTCGAAGATGGCGTAGAAGGCCGTTACGAACTGCGCCGCGCCCAACTGCTGGGTCATGAAGGTCGCGTTGATCCTGTTCAGCACCGTGCAGGGGGACGCGTCCGGGCCGGTCGGGCTCTCGGTGGCGGAAAAGGTCCGCAACAGCACCTTGAACATGGACATGACCAGGGCCGCGCCGATGCCGTGGCCGGAAACGTCAGCCACCACCATTCCCAGGTTTCCCGACGGGAGTTCGAAGCAATCGTAGTAGTCCCCGCCCACCATGCCCGCGGGGATGTACTTGGACGCGACGCGTTTGAGGATATGGTCGGGGAAGGAGGTGGGGAGCAGGTTGTTCTGGATGGCCCGCGCCCGGTCGAGATCCTTTTCGATGGTCTTTTGCGCGCGGCTCAGGGCCGCATAGGCCTCATTGAGTTTGGCGTTGATCTGCTTCAATTCGGAATTGGCCGCGGCCAATTCCCGCTGCGCCCGCCAGGTCTCCATCATCAGGCCTGCCTGCTGGGCCAGGCTGGAGAGGTGGGAAATGGTCTGGCCCGTGAGCTCCGGACCCGGCGGCGTGGTATCCAGCCACAACGCTCCCATGGGCAGGATGCAAGATGGGGTTTCCGGGGAGGCCTCGGCCACGCGCGTGGTGATGGGCATGATCAGATAACTTTCGGCCCCTGTGATAAGGAAAAGATCGTCTTCGGGGATTGGGTCCACGAGCATGTGGCGGTGGGACATCAGGCTGGCATGGACAGGACCCGAGGCGGGGGAAATCCGGATCCGGTCCATGATTTCCTTGGGGACGCCCATGCCGTGGGTGGGGGAGAGTTGCGCCTGTCCGGGTTTCAGGCCCAACAGGAGCATGTTCTGCACCCCGGTCAGTTCGGTGATGCCGAGCAGGAAGGCTTCCAGCGCTTGATCGAGCGTGGCCGCGGAATGCATCACACGCGTCACCTCTTGGACCAGGGAGCTCAGGACCAGTTCCTTCGACAGCAGCTCCTGGTTCTGGTTGTCTTCGGTTTCTTGTGGGTCCAAGGGCATTTGAATGGCTTTCCCCTCTTTTGAGGCCAGTCCGATTATACCACCATCGGGTCCGTATGGCCAAAGTCCGGTTGACCGTGATTGGGGGGTTAGCTAAGTTTTATACCCGTTTTTAAGGGGTGGATGCCTCTTGAAACAAATAGATCGATAAGAGGCCCGGATGAATCTTTTCAAACAACCCACCGCCGACCAAGCCCCCGATACGGAAGCCGGCCTCGCCGAATGGTTCATGGATGACTTCTGGCCCAAGTTCGGAAAGCAGGCTTCCTACGTGTTGGTGGGCGTCGCCGTCATCGTGGCTGGCGCGGTCTGGTATAACGGCGATCGCGTTGTGCAACAGTCCAAGGAAAACAAGGAGTTGGGCCCGGCCTACGTCTACTACAGCGAAGACAAGAACGACTCCGCCCAGGCTTTCCTGACCTCCTTCCTGAAAAGCAGCCATTCGCGCCTGGTCACGGACAAGGCCAACCTCATGCTCGGGCAAATCGCCTACGCCAACGGCAAATACGACGACGCCATCAAGGCCTTCAGCCAGGTGGATCTTGCGAATACCGATCATCCCTTGATTTCCTCCGGCGCCATGCACGGCCTGGCCTCCAGCTACATCCAGAACAAGAACTACGCCCTGGCCGCGGAAACCCTGGAGAAGTTCGTCTCCCGCTTCGGCCGCCG
>OBEQ010147907.1_pt1 | contig 14923 bp, 15 predicted proteins | sample 1670901 | NCBI WGS metagenome assembly OBEQ01 (sample SAMEA104232315, study PRJEB22302) | groundwater metagenome | biome: forest; feature: aquifer; material: groundwater | place: USA | collected 2011-08-07 | depth 5.4 m | reverse complement strand
TCCATTCACCTTCATGAGCGCCGTCGTGATGCAGGAACTCGCCGCTGGCGCTCGTACGCCCGAGCAGGCGCGTGACCTGATGCAGCGGCACATGCCAGGTCGCGAGCACGACGCGCAGCCGGCCGCCGCAAAAGGCCATCACCGGCTCGCCACCCCAGCGCGCCGCGAAAAATTCCGTCTGGCCCGGGAAGCCATAGCCGATTTGCGCGAGGCCGGCCTTGCTGATCGGACCGGTGACGACGCCGGCGAACTCGCCGTTTTTGCATCCGCCCGCCGCACGCTCCATCGCGGCCCAGGCCACCAGCGCGCCCTCACCGGTGGGATGGCCGGGCGTGGCGGAAAATTCCTCCAAGCCCACCGCGATCTTTTCCGCATCCGTTGCCAGCGAAGCCAGCCAGCGGGCCGGACCGATGAGGGCGACCTCACGCGCTTCGGTGGAATGCGCCGCCAGCCAGGCGGCGATGATTTCCGGGCCGATCCCCGCCGGGTCGCCGCAGGTGAGTGCGAGTTTAGCCGGCATCTTCTTCGGCGGCGGGCGTCGCGGTGGCGGGCCGGGCGAAGCCGCGCTTGCCCGCGGAGAAAAACTCAAGAAAACGTCGCGCCTCGCCGCCTTGCACGCCCGCCGCCAACACGGCCGCGGCGGAAACACGGGGATCGCCGCCGGCGAAAACACGCCGGTAGCAATCCTTGAGTTCTATGACGGTTTCGCGCTTGAGCCCGCGGCGCTTGAGCCCGACCAGATTGAATCCGGGCACTTCGTCCCGCTCCGCCGCCAGCAGGAACGGGGCGATGTCCTTCGTGATGCGGGCCAGCCCGGCCACCATCACCCCGTCGCCGATGCGGCAGAATTGGTGGATGCCCGCCCCTCCCCCGACGAAAGGGCCGCTGCCAATCTCCACATGGCCGGCGAGCATGACGTTGTTGGCCAGCACGACATCATCGGCAACCTGGCAATCGTGGCCGACGTGCGCGTTGGCCATGATGAAGCAACGGGCCCCGAGCGTCGTGGCCTCGCCGGCATGGATGGACCGGTTGACGGTCGCGTGTTCGCGCACGACGGTGCCAGCACCAATCCAGACCTGCGAGACGGTCGCGGGATCAAACTTGAGATACTGGGGATCGCCGCCGATGACGGCGAACGAATGCACCACGACGCCTTCGGCCAGGACCGAGTGCTTCTTGACGACCGCGTAGGCGTGAATGTCACAACCGGCGCCGAGTTGGACGCCGTCCTCGATCACGGCCGCGGGATGGATGCTCATGAACGAAGACCGCCTTTGCGCGGCGTCGCGTGGCGCTCCGCAATGAGGTCGAGCTGGGCATCCTTGAGCAGGTCGTAGTTCTTGAGGATGCGGATGACCTGCAGGGTGTCGGACTTGCCGTAGCTTTTGTTGATTTCCACGCGCTCGATGATGTCCAGCAGCATGGAACGAAAGGAAATGATGCCGTCGATGCCGTGCTCTTTCAGCATGGCCACGCTTTGCGAACGGAAGGGCTCGGCGGTCGGCAGGCTCGGCAGCACCAGGATCTTCGTGACATCCGGCGCGTTGCCGGGCTCCTCGGCGTCGACCGGAAAAAAGCGGGTCACTTCCTTGAGCACATTTTCCTCCAGGAAACGGAAGATTTCCGGGCTGCTTTTCAGCATGTTCGGCGTGAACTTGCCCGTGTGCCAGCCCTTGACCACCACGATGGCGCGATGGACGAAGGCCAGCTCGTTGGCGAAGAGGAAGAAGTCGGGCTTGCGGGCATTGCGGGCGGAATACGCGGGATTGTAGACGACCAGGTCGACCTCTTCGTCGCCCGTCTTGCGGCGCGCCTGCACCTGGTATTTGCGCACCTGGCGGACGAGAAAGCCGTTTTGCTCGAAATACTCGCGGACTATGCCTTCGTCGATGGCTGACATGGGTCGGTTAACTTAGCGATTTGCCCGGCCAAAGCACCCCAAATCTTAAGCGGCTCCGAACTCGCGCCAGACCGCCTCGACGAGCTCAGGATCGATGTCCGACCGGGTCGCGGCCTCGCCGAGGCGTGGCAGCACGACAAACCGCAGCCGGCCGGCGCGCACCTTCTTGTCGTGCTGCATCGACGCCATCAGACCCGCGAGAGGCAGCGGTGCGCGCAAGCGGACCGGCAGGGCGTGGGCGGCGACCGTTTGCCCGACGCGCTGGACGTCAGCGGACGTGATCAACCCGAGTTTCTGCGAAAGCCGCGTCGCGGCGGCGAGACCGATGGCAACCGCTTCCCCGTGGAGGTAGGCCGTGTAATTCGTCACCTGTTCGATGGCATGGCCGAAAGTGTGGCCGAGATTCAACAGAGCCCGGCCGCCCTCGGCCGCGGTTTCACGTTCGTCCGCGCGGACGATCCCGGCCTTCATTTCGCAGCAGCGGCGGATCACGGCAGGCAGATCCGAACTCTGCACATCCAAGGTGGATTTCTCCAGCCGGGCGAAGAGCGCGGCATCACCGAGCAAGCCGTATTTGATCACCTCAGCCATGCCGGCAGCGAACTCCCGAGGCGGCAGGGTCCGCAGGAACTCGGAAGCGACATAAACCGCCCGGGGATGATGAAAGGCGCCGACCAGGTTCTTGCCGGCGGAAATATTGATGCCCGTTTTGCCACCGACGGAGCTGTCCACCATCGCGAGCAAAGTCGTCGGCACCTGCACGCACTCGATGCCGCGCAGGTAGGACGCCGCGGCAAATCCCCCCAAATCCCCGATGACACCGCCGCCGAGCACCCAGAGCACGCCGCGCCGATCCAGCCGCTGCTCAGCGAGGAAATCCAGCACCCGGCCGAAGCTCCCAAGAGACTTCGTTTGCTCCCCTGCCTCCAGCACCAATTGCGGCACATCCTGAAACACCTTTCCAACCAGCTTGGCGTTGGCCGCCAAAACCCCCCGGTCAGTGATCAACGCAGTTCGCCGGCCTTGCCTCGAGAGCTCATTTAATTCCGCAATAAGGGCAGTCGTCGCTTCAGAGCAAAAGTAGATTGGGTAGTTCTTGTCCACCAGATTGACCTGCAAGCTCTTTATCACAGCTGTTTTAAATCGCAGCTACTACGGCAGGTCAATTCCCTGTTATGTCAGCAAAATGAGAGGAAGTCTCAAATAGCCCATTGACATGATACTGCGTCTCATCATCACTGATTTTCAGTCTCAATAGCCTTTCATCGCCACAAGCTCCCCTCCCTTCATGACCCGCCACCGGCACCACGCCACCCTCCTACATCACCTACGATCCCGCCGCCGGCACCGGCACGCCCCGCACCTTCCTCCTCACCGCCGACTGGGAATTCTGACCACCGCCCTGACCTCCCAAACCGCCACCGCCCAGCACTTCAACATGAACCCGCTCCACCTCCGCCTCCATCTCGTCGCAATCTTCGCCAGCCTGGCGCTGCCCTTGTTCGCCCAAGCGCAAACCGGGCCGACGCCTCCCACCGAACCTCTCCAACTCCCCACCTTCCGCGTCGAAGCCGAAGCGGAAAAGGATCACTACATCCAAGGCCCCTTCCTGCCTGACACCCAGGGCACCAGGATCAACGCCGGGAAAAAAACCACCGTCCTCGACTTCGACAGCCTGCCCCGCATCACCGGCAACAACTACCGCCAGGCCCTCTCCCAGGCTCCCGGCCTCATTCTCAGCGAGGAGACCTCGCCGCTCATTAGCATCGGCTACCGCGGTCTCACTCCGCACCGCGCGCAATTTACCCAGGTGCTGAAGGACGGCATCCCGATCCACGCCGATCAGTTCGGCTACCCTGAAGCCTACTATGCTCCTCCGCTCGATACGGTGGACCGCATCGAGTTTACCCGCGGCGGCGCCGCGCTCATGTATGGCCCGCAGCCAGGAGGCGCCCTCAACTATGTGACCCACCGGCCGCGCACCGACACGAAGCTCGGCGGCAGCACGCTCCACACATTCGGCAGCGATGGCTACTACTCCAGCTTCAGCTATCTCGACGGCACCAGCGGCCCTCTCGGTTACTATGGCTACTACAATCACCGGGAATCCGACGGCATCCGCTCCGCCAACAGCGACTACCAACTCGACGCCCTCACCGGCCGCGTCGTCCTCGGTGCCGACACCTCCTCGCGCTGGATCCTGACCGCCGAAACCTACGAGGAAGAGCATGGCGAGCCCGGCGGCCTCACTTTCGCCTCGGGCGCCGGCACGGTTAACTACAGCACCCAGCGCGAAACGCCCTCGCGCCTTTATGACCGGTTCAATCTCGATCGCACGGCCCTCTCCCTCGTTTGGGAGCGCGATTTCTCGCGCGGCACCTTTGTCGGCCGCGTCTGGACCATTGACTACACCCGCCTCAGTCGCCGGCAGGGCGGCGGCGGGTTTGGCAAGCTTCCCACCGGCGACAGCGCGAGCACGAACACGATCGAACGGCAGCAATTCGACCAGCTCGGCGCCGAGGCCCGCGTCCGCCTCGACTGGGGCGGCAACGGCGGCCATGTGTTCACCGCCGGGGCACAGCTCTATCACAGCGAATCGCCCCGCACTGATTCCCGCGGCAGCACCGCGGATGCCACCACCGGAACCGTGCGCCTCCAGTCCGAGCGCGAAATCCTCTACACACCCGTCTTCGCCGAAAACCTCTTCCGCTTCGGCGCGCTGAGCATCCCCCCCGGCGTGCGCGTCGAGTTCATCGACCAGAACGTGCGTGAACTGGTCAACGCCTCCCGCACCGCGACCCCTCTGCAGAATCGCGACGAGCGCGTCGCCGTGCCGCTCTTCGGCCTCGGCGCCGCCTACGATCTTCCGGCGCAGAAAGCCCAGCTCTACGCCAACGCCTCCCAAAGCTACCGCCCGATGATCTTCACCGAAGCCGTGCCAAACAGCGCCACCACTGTCGTCAACGCCGACCTCGAAGAGGGCCGCGCCGTCCAATATGAACTCGGTTACCGCGCCCAACCCGCGCGCGGCCTTGTGCTCGACGCCAGCGTGTTCTACCTCGAATTCGACAACCAAATCGGCACGTTGGACAACTCCGTCGCCAACGTTGGCCGCGCCGTCCACCAGGGCGCCGAGTTGAGCGTTAGCTACGATCTCCTTGCCCGCCGGGCATCGCCCGCATCCGGCAGTGTCCGCCCCGCGCTCACGCTCTACGCCAATGCCCTGCTCCTCGACGCCGAATTCAAAGAAGGCTCCGCCTCCATCCGCGGCAAGACCCCGCAGTATGCGCCCGATCATGTCGTCCGCGCCGGCGTGGCTTACACGCGTGGCGAGCGACTGAAGCTCGCCCTCACCGGCACTCTTTCGGCCGACAGTTTTGCCGACGATGCCCATACCCACAACCGCTACGTGCCCGCCTACGCCGTCTGGGATCTCACCGCCGAGTGGCGCGTGCCGCATTCACCCGTGCGACTCGTCGCCGGCGTGAACAATGTCTTCGACGAGGACTACTACAGCCGCGTGCGCCCCGACGGCATCGATCCCGCCCCCCGCCGCAATTTCTACCTAGGCGCCGCGCTGGAATTCTGATCCGCATTTCTGCCGCCAAAGCCGGCCGCCCACCGTGGCCGGTTTTTTACGGAGCCCAATTGAGACCGAATCTTAATCCCCTTATGCGAACCATCTGCCCGCTCACTTTATTTTTTGCAGCGGCAACCACCGGCCCGGCCCTTGCCGCGTCCGCCGCCATACGCTCCGCCGCCCGGGCCGCGCGTTTCATTTCAACCTGCACAACACGCTCGGCTTCTGGTCGGCGCTGCCGCTGCTCGTGTTCGCGCTCACGGGCGCCATCATGGGCATCAAGCCGCTCGGGGAGACGCTCCGCTCCCTTGGCGGAGCCGAGGCGCGCCCGCCGTCCGCACTCTCCGATCCCGCGCTGCCTGCGGCCTCCCTCAACGCCCTCGTCACCTCTGCCCGACAGGCGTTCCCCGGCTGGCAGCAGATTCGCCTGCACGCCCCGCGCCCGGTGCATGAAATGGACGCGAGGCATGCGGAAGACCTCAGTCACGCCGCAACCGAATCCATTCCCTTTCACTCATGAGGCGCCTCAACTCCAAAAAGTTCTGGATTCCGTTTAGCCTCGGGTTGGCGGCGTGCAGTCCCGCGTTCTCCCAGACGGCAAGCGACCAACTCGCGGACACCGCGATCAAGACCTCGCTCACCGCGACCGGGGAATTTTGGCAAAACGTGGCGGGCGGCGCACAAGCCGGCGGGTGGTGGAACACGCTGCTGGACCTCGGCGTCGAGTGCGACCTCGTGCGTTTCGGCGGCCCCGTCGGCAGCGCGTTGTTCGCCCAGCTCCATGGGGTGAAGAACAGTGAGGCGGACGGTTGCTTCGGCGACAGCACGGGCGCGCTCAATCCCGTCAGCGGCACGATGGCCAGCGATCACCTGCGCGTTTTCAACCTCTTCTACCGCCAGTCCTGGCGCAACGGCGCGGGTGTGCTCAAACTCGGCCAGCTCGCCGTCGACGACGACTTCATGGGCTCCGACTATGCCGGACTCTTCGTCAACTCCGCGTTCGGCGCGATGCCCTCGCAAGTCGGCACCTCGCTGTCATCGGAGTGCGGTTACACGTCGGCGTTTCCGATCTAAGCCGTCGCCTCGCCCGGCGTGTGGCTGCAATTGCGCCTGAGCGAATCGTTCATCTGGCAGACCGGGCTTTACTACGGCGGCCCGGGGCCCGATGCGAAAGACAACTACGGCTTCGATTGGGACCGCGCCTCGCACTCCGGCGCGCTGGTATTCACCGAGGCGAGTTGGCGCTATCGCATCGGCGGCGGAGATGCCACGCTGCGCGTCGGCGGTTCGTATCACAGCGGGCATTTCGAAAACTACGATGCGATCCAAGCTGGCCGCACCACTACGATCGCACGCGGACTCGCCAGTTTCTACGCGATCCACGATCTCGTGCTTGCGACCGACGCCGCCAGCGAGCCCAAGCTCGGTCTCTTCGGCCGCGCCGGTCTCAGCCCGCAGCGCGATCGCGGCGTCGTGACCGCCTACGCCGACGCAGGTCTCAACTGGTTCGCTCCGCTTCCGGGCCGGCCCGACGATGTCGCCGGCGCCGCCGTATCCTGGACGCGCTTCGGCCGCTCGTTTCGCGCCACCCGCGGTGTGGCCACGAACGAGACGACCGTCGAACTCACCTACAAAGCGCAGCTCACGCCGCGTTTCACGCTGCAAGCCGACGCGCAGTTCCTCTTGAACCCGGCGCCGAACGCCGTTTCCGGCCAGCACGAAACCGCCGCCGTCCTCGGTTTGCGCGCGCAGATATCCTTCTAACCCCTCCGACATCATGCAACCGACCTTTTTCTCCACCCCCGCCAGCGTCGCGGGAAAACTCGCCGGTCAGCCCGTCGGCGCGCAGCTCCGGATTACCGGCTTCGCGCTCCCCGGCGACGTGCTTCAGCGCCTCCTCGAAACTTCCTTCTGTCCCGTGATTCTTAAACAAACATCCCACGCTCACCGCCATGCCTGATCCCAAGCCCATTCTTTGCGAAATCCGCGCCGATGCGCGTGTCGGCGCCGACCTCGCCCATATCGTGGAGTTCTGTGCCCAGGAAACGGGGCTGACCATTGAGGTCGCGATCCACGAGGCGCGCACAACCGAGCCTGTCCTCACTTTGCATGCCTCGGTGGACCAGGCGACCAGCCAGAATCCGATCCTGTGCCTGGCCTGCCGGCTGGCCTGCTTCTGCCCGCAGGCACGGGTTGGCATGCTCGTGCACGCGGTGGAGAAGTTCCGCCCGCCGCGCCCACGCCGCCCGGTTCGACGTCGGCATTCCGCCTGATCCGCGTCCACCACATGAAAACCACGCACCACGACAATCTCCGTTTCGCGCTCGGCGCTCTCCTCGCCTGCGCGGTGTTGATGGCGTTTCTGCTCGCGCTGCATCTTTGAACCATCTCGCCTCGGGCTTGCGCCCCGCGACCGCTTTCCGAACAACTTCCATGCGCCTGCCAATGTCCTTCCGCAAATTCATTTTTTGGATTCATCTGACCGTAGGTATTGCCGCCGGGCTCGTCATCGCCGTGATGTGTTTCACCGGCACGGTGCTCGCCTTTGAAAAGCAGATCGTGGCGTGGGCGGAGCGCGACACCCGCCGGATCGAGCTGCCGGCGACCGGCACCCCACGCATCCCTTTTGAGGAGTTGCTGGCGCGATTCCGCTCCACCTGGCCGAATCGGGTGCCTTTCTCGGTCACGATATCGGCCGGTCCGGATGAGGCGGTCGCATTTACCACCGCGCGCGACGGTGTTTATTATGCCAACCCCTATACCGGCGAATTTTGCCAGCCTGCATCCGGCGCGGCGCGCAATTTCATGCGGTTGATGACCGACTGGCACCGCTGGCTCGCGCTCTCCGGCGACCAGCGCGCGGCGGGCAAGATCGTCACCGGAATCGGGAACCTCGCGTTCCTCTTCCTGGCCGTCTCGGGACTCTTGCTTTGGTGGCCACGCAAATGGCGGACTAAAGGCCTCAAGCGGTCGCTCTGGTTTTTGCGCGGGACGGCCGGTCACGCCCGCGACTGGAATTGGCATAACGTGATTGGTTTCTGGTGTGCTCCCGTCCTGATCACGCTCACGCTCACCGCCCTGCCGATTTCCTTTCGTTGGGCGGCCGAACTGACGTATGCGATCACCCGCACGCCGCTGCCGGCATCGGGCCCGCAAAGCAGCGGCGCGCCCCCGGCCGCTGCGATGGTGCCGGTGCCCGCCCCCGACGCGCAGCCGGCAAGCCGCGACCAGTTGCTCGCCGCGGTGCAAAACGAGCTGCCCGCGTGGCAATCCATCACTTTCCGGTTTGCGCCAACCACCGACCCCGCCAAGCCCCAAGCCGCCAGCTTTGTGGTTCGCGAACAGCGCACTTGGCCACGAACCGCCACGACGACGCTCCAATACGATCCGTTTACCGGTGCGCTTCTCCAACGCGATGCCTACTCCAACCTGTCTGCCGCACGCAAGATTCGCGCTTGGTCGCGCTATCTCCACACGGGCGAAGCGCTCGGGATTTTCGCTCAGTTTGTCGCCGCGGTGGCATCCGCCGGCGGCTGTTTCCTTGTGTACACCGGCATCGCACTCGCCTATCGACGATTTTTCGGGCCGCCTCGACAGAAAACACCCTAGTTCGGATAGGTAAGCCGGAGTGGGGAATGAACACTAGCAACTCCGACTCGTCAACAGAGCGTAAATTTTTAAGTTTGCGGCATGGTCACCCACGCAGCCCGCCGGATAGGATTCATTTTTCTCTTAAGTTTTGCTGCCGCTTGCCGAGCCCTCTCTGCCGATGCGCCTTCCAATCCTTGGATTCATGGCATTTTTACGGGCAAATCTCCCCGTCCGGTTGAGGTTGAGGAGAACGAGGCATGGCGACAGGCCACCATGTTGGCCGAGGCCAAACCCGGCGCATTTGCGCTCGTTGGCGGCGGCAAATCGATGCAACCGCTTTACGCGCCCGGCACCATTTTGGTGATGCAACAGTGCCCCTACGATAAACTCGAACGCGGCCAGACTGCCCTTTACCGCAATCAAGCCGGGAAAGTGGTGGCGCATGTTCTCGTTACCAAGGCCCGCGATGGTTGGCGCGTTTCTGGTCTCAACAATCGTATTCACGACATGGAACCTGTCGTGCCTCGGAACCTGGTCGGTGTGGTCATTGCCGCATTCCGCCCGCTCGCTCCAAGTAAGGGCGCGCAGGTCGTGTCGCTGGTTCGCTAAGCCTGTCAGCGGCGCAGTCTTGCTGCGCCCAAGCATCCTCACAGCCGACCGGGCGCAGCGAGACTGCGCCCCTACGACCAGCAGAGCGAAAAACCTGAACCTGGTTTTCGGATAGCCTCTGATAAATGCTACAGGCGCGGTTTGCACCGCGCCTGTAGTGGCTCACCTGCATTCTTAAAAAGGTCGGGGCTCACGCACGCACAACGGGCCAGTCAAGCGCACGTGAGCCCCTTTTGGTCACCTCTCGCACCCTTCACGGGGCGCGAAACTGCGAGGCCATGCAACCACCAGGGCACGTTTGAGTGGAGAAACCAAAACGCCTATATTCAGGTGTTTTGTCAGGTGCGTTATGATTAGTCGTTTCTGCGTCGCCCCAATGTCCGCGTTCCGGTGCCGCAGCAGCGCCGGATAGCCGCGTCTGATCATGACCGAGAACAATGCACCCAAGCCTGCCATTCTGATCGCAGCGAAGAATCCAGAGTGATGTTCGCAAGCGGCCATGCTGCTGGATGAGGATGTCGCTGCGCTCGGAACTTCGCTGTGCTGCAATGACAGCGCGATGGAATTGGCCGCTCGTCCGTGGTAGGTCAGGGTTTATCCCGCGATATTCTGCGGTGCATTGTCGGGCATAAAGCCCGACCTACAGCAGCTCTTCGTTGAGCTGTCATTGTTCAGAACAACCGAAGGCGCTGCGCCTTCGTTCACGGTCTCAGAATGACGCTTCGGAGAATTTCATCCGTGTTCATCTTTGGAATCCGTGGTGAAGCTACCCCTCCAGTCCAAACACCGCTTTTGCATAGTTTTCGGCCGAGAACGGCTGCAGGTCATCCGGTTCCTCTCCCAGTCCGATGAAATAGATCGGGATCTTCAGCTGTCGGTAAATGCCCACCAACGCGCCGCCGCGACTGGTGCCATCGAGCTTGGTCACCACCAGGCCGGTCAACCCGAAGCTCCGGTGAAAAACCTTTGCCTGTTCGATCGAGTTCGCCCCCAAACTTCCGTCCAGCACCAGCCAGCGATGTTGCGGCGCCGCCGGATCATTTTTTTGGAGAACCCGGCGGATTTTTGCCAGCTCTTCCATCAAGTTGGTCTTGGTGTGCAGCCGTCCGGCCGTGTCGACAATCAGGCAGTCGTGGCCTCGCGCCCTGGCGGCCTGCCACGCGTCGAACGCCACCGCCGCCGAATCGGCGCCGGCGTGACCGGCCACGAGCTCAATCCCGAGCCGGTCCGTCCAGCTCCGCAACTGTTCGACCGCCGCTGCGCGAAAGGTGTCACACGCCGCCACGATCACGGCCACTCCGTCGCCCTTGAGTTTGTGCGCCAGCTTCGCCGTCGTGGTCGTCTTGCCCGAGCCGTTGACCCCGATCATGCAGATCACCGTGGGTGGTTTCGCCGTCGGAATCGTTGCGCCCGGGCCGGGGCTTCCGGCGGCGACAATCTCCAATCTGCCCTCGGAACCTTCCAGCACCCGCCGCAGCACCGCCGCGCCGATGCCGGCCGCCTGCTGTCCCTTTAACCCGGTGTCCTTCCGGCAGGCCGACTTGATCTCCTCGAGAATCTCCGTCGTGGTCTCAACGCCGAAATCGGCCGTGTAAAGCGCCTCCTCGAGTTCGTCGAGCGATGCCGCGTCGATCCGCCGCCCGCCGAAAAGCCCGTGCGTCTTCGCCGCGATGGCCGAGACGGTCTTGGTCAGGCCTTCCTTGAATTTTTTGAAGATCGAAAACATGGGGAGGAAGTAGCGAGTAGTGACTAGCGAGTAGCGAGCATCTCGCTATCGCAGGGTCCTGTCCGCCTTGGATCTGTCATGCTCGCTACCCACTACCCGCTACTCGCTACTGGGCTTGCGCGCGTCGCGCCCGAGCTTGTCCTTCATCCGGTCGAGCACGCCGTTGATGAACCGCTTCGCGTCGGCGCTGGAATATTGCTTGCTCAGGTCGATGGCCTCGTTGATGGAGACGACCGGCGGAATGTCCTTCCGGTGCAGCATCTCGAACATCGCGAGCCGCAGGATGGCGAGATCGATCTTCGCGATGCGGTCGAACTCCCAGTTGTGCGCGAGCGCCTTGATGTGTCCGTCCAGTTCCGTCACGTGCTCGATGGCGCCGTGAATCAGCTCCTCGGCGAAGGCGTAATGATCCCGCGGTTTTTCCAGGTGCTCGAAAAACAGCCGCAGGTCCTCGGAGAGGCTGGCCGGCTGGTTGACGCTCCAGGCGTAGAGATACTGGAAGGCCGCGGCGCGGCATTCCCGGCGTTGGTTGAACTGGCTGGTCATGACTTTCCTCCCGCCGGTTTTCGTGGCCGTGGCGCCGCGCGTAAGAAACGCTTGAGCGCCGCCATTTCGAGCGCCGCGCTGGCGAATTCCCCCCCGCGGTTGATGGCACCCACGCACCTTTCCTCGGCTTGCTTCCGGTTGTTTACCACCATGACCCCGTTGATGACCGGCTTGTCCGTGGCCAGGGCCACTTGCTGCAGGGCCACGGACACGCTCTGCCCGACCATTTCATGGTGGTTGGTATCGCCCGCAATGAGCACGCCCAGCGCGATGACGCAGTCGCAGTCACGCCGCCGCGCCAGCGCCTGCGCCGCCCAGGGCACCTCGTGTGAGCCGGGCACGCGAAGCACTGTAACTCGCTTCGCCTTCACCCCGCTGGCGGCCAGCATCTCGCAGACGCTGCGCAGCAGGGCATCCACGAGCGTGGGATTGAAGCGCGCCGCCACAATGCCGATGGAGAATGGCGCACCGTCGTGGCTGCTGGGCGGAGGTGCGGAGAGACTCATCGTAATTTCGGTTTTGGCTGCGCGATTTTCGACCGCGAAAGGGGCCCCAAACGGATGGAAGGAGGCATCTGGTGCAAGCCCCAATCCAAAATCGGGAACCGAAAATCGAAAATGTTCATACCGGGATCTGCTCGACAATTTCCAGGCCGTAACCATCGAGCCCAACCACCCGGCGCTGCGAATGCGCCAGCAGCCGGATCTTGCGCAGCCCGAGGGCGGTGAGGATCTGGGCGCCGATCCCGTAGTCGCGCAGGTTCGTCCGGCTTCCTTCCGCCGGTTTGGTCTCACCCAGCAGCGCATTTTGCATCCGGCCCGTCTGCTCCATATAAACGATGACTCCGTGGCCGGCCTTTGCCACGTGTTCCAACGAAGCGAGCAACGAGCGGTGACTGTCCATGCCCTTGGCGTGAAACACGTCGCTGAGCAGGTTTTCGGTGTGCACGCGCACCAGCGTGGGCGCGGCATCGAGCCGGCCTTTGGTGAAAGCGAAATGATGGCGCCCATCCACCTTGCTGCGGAAAATATGCAGCTGAAACTCGCCATATTCCGAGGCGAATGGCCGCTGGGCCAGCAACTCGACCAGTTGCTCGCGCTGGTGCCGGTATTCGATCAGCGCAGCGATGGAGACGAGCGGCAGCTGGTGCCGCTGCTTGAACTCCAACAGTTCGGGCAGCCGCGCCATCGTGCCATCCTCGCTGAGGACTTCGCAAATGACACCCGCCGGCTTCAGGCCGGCCATCGCCGCGAGATCCACCGCCGCCTCGGTGTGGCCGGCGCGCTCGAGCACGCCGCCCGGGCGCGAGCAGAGCGGAAAAATGTGGCCGGGCTGCACCAGTTCGTCCGGCCCGGTGGAAGAGCTGGCCAGCAATTGGATGGTCCTGGCGCGGTCGAAGGCGCTGATGCCGGTCGTGATGCCCTCCGCGGCATCCACAGACACCGTGAATGCCGTGCGGTGCGACTCGCGGTTTTGCTGCACCATCGGGTTGATCCCGAGGCGCTTCAACTGCGGTTCGGTCATCGGCACACAGATGAGCCCGCGGGCGTGACGGATCATCATGTTGAGCAGCTCGGGCGTGACCTTTTCGGCCGCCATCACGAGGTCACCCTCGTTTTCTCGGCCCTCGTCGTCGGTCACGACCACGATGCCGCCGGCCGCAATGGTCTGAATTGCGGTCTCGATCGAGTCAAAGGGGGCGTGGGAGGACATGGCGGGAGGAGCCAGCATTCGCCCCCGGCCCGCCGCTGTCAAATCCGCGCTCAGGCGGGCATTTGCCCCGCAGCCATCGATCCCAGCCGAGCCTCACCCACGAAACGGCACCACATAAGTCTCGCCGGCCTTGGCCCCGTCGCCCTCGCCTTGCAGGAGGGTGATATAGACAGCGTTGAAGACATGAGGCGGCAGCACCGTGCGCTCTCCGACCAAGGCCGTGCCGCTGACGTTGAGCACCGTCCGGTAATCGCTTGGCGTGCCGGAGCGAGTGTTGGGCCAGCGGGCCGTGGCCCGGGTTACATCGACCGCCATGGGCTTCTTCTTGCTGTCGTAGAAGCTCAGCTTGAATTTTCCGCCCACCAGCTCGAGTCCGAGAAAGGTCCCGTTGGGCCGCGCAATGGTTACTCCGGGGATTTGGGGCTCTTCCGCTTTCTTTTCCTCTTTCTTGGCCGGCGTTTTCACCGTCACTCCGGGCTTGGCCGGGCTGGTCTTGCCGTCAACCGGTTTGGCCGCCGGCTGGCTTTGAGCTGGGAGCAGGCTGGCGGCAAACAATACCGCGACAAATACGGCAGTTCTCTTCATGCGGGGATCATATTCCGCCGCCCATGCGGCGCAAGCCCCCACTAAACCGCCCCACCGGTTTGACAGGGGTTTCACCGCGCGGGTATTTGGGTTTCGAGGATCCGGGCAGGGTCCGGCGGTGCCCGCCGCCCCGGGAAAAGGCGGCACCGATCAGGGATGCCGCTGCCTGTCGCGCAACTCCCGCCACCGTGCCAGTCGTTCGGCGATTTTTGCCTCCCAGCCGGATGGCTTGGGCGTGTAAAGGCTCACCGGTTCCTCAAGATAGGACTGGCCGGATATGCCTTCGGGGAAGTCGTGGCTGTAGAGGTATCCCTTGCCGTGCCCGGCCTGCTTGCTCGCCATCCCGCGCTTGTCCCGCAGCGCCAACGGCACCGCCTGCACGGGCTGCTCGGCCAGCACGCGGCGCGCTTCGCCGAGCGCCATCGTGGCGGAATTGCTCTTCGGCGCCGTCGCCACGTAGAGCGTGGCGTGGGCGAGCGTCAACTCCGCCTCGGGCAACCCGATGAAATCGCACGCATGGTGCGCGGCCACCGCCAGGGGCAGCGCCTGCGGATCGGCCAGGCCGATGTCCTCGCTCGCGAGGATCACCAGCCGGCGCGCGATGAAGCGCGGGTCCTCGCCCCCGGCCAGCATCTTCGCCAGACAATACATCGCCGCATCGGGATCGCCG
>OBEQ012092214.1_pt1 | contig 14924 bp, 13 predicted proteins | sample 1670901 | NCBI WGS metagenome assembly OBEQ01 (sample SAMEA104232315, study PRJEB22302) | groundwater metagenome | biome: forest; feature: aquifer; material: groundwater | place: USA | collected 2011-08-07 | depth 5.4 m | reverse complement strand
CGTGCATGGTGCACAAATCGTGTTTCCTGCCGCGCTCTTCGCGGCCGAGGCGCGGCTTTCCAAGCGGCTCGTGGAAGTGGCGCGTGCGAGTGTGCCGGACCTTCCGGGCGCCGCGGACGCAATAAGGGCGTTCGAGGCCCGCGCAGAGGTCGTGCTCGCACCCGAGCAGAGGCGAGCGGTCGAGCTGGCGGCGCGCTCGCCGCTTCTGGTGGTGACGGGCGGGCCAGGTGTTGGAAAGACCACCATCGTGCGCGCCATTCTTGCGGTGCTCGATCGCGCAGAGCTCGCCGTACGCCTTGCTGCGCCGACCGGCCGCGCCGCCAAGCGCATGCAGGAGGCGACCGGGCGTGAGGCGTCGACGTTGCATCGGCTGCTCGAATTCGAGCCAAGAACGGCAAAATTCAAGCGTGATGCGTCGAGGCCGATCGAGGCGGGGGCCATCATCGTCGACGAGACCTCCATGGTCGACGTTACGATGGGGGACGCGCTTCTCCAGGCGGTCCTTCCGGGGACGCGTCTCTTGCTCGTGGGAGACGTGGACCAGCTCGCCAGCGTGGGACCTGGGGCGGTGCTGCGGGACGCCATCGGCTCGGGTGCCGTACCGTACGTGCGCCTCACGCGAATCTTTCGTCAGGGCGAGGGGAGTCTCATCATCGAGAACGCGCACCGCATCAATGCCGGAGAGGCTCCGGTCGTGCCAGCGCCCGGAGCCGACGCGGATTTCTTCGTCGTCGACCGGCGCGACCCGGATCATGCCCAAAAGACCATCGTGGATCTGGTCGTTTCCCATATTCCGCGGCGTTTCGGACTCGACCCCGTCCGTGACGTTCAGGTGCTCACGCCGATGCACCGCGGCCCTGCCGGTTCGCTCGCGCTCAACGAGGCGCTTCAGGCGGCGCTCAACCCGCACGGTCCCGAGCTCGTGCGCGGCACTCGCACGTACAGGCTCGGCGACAAGGTGATGCAGCTCCGAAATGACTACGACAGAAATGTCTACAATGGCGATCTGGGAATCGTCTCGAGCGTCGATACGGAACAAGAATCGCTCGTGGTGCGTTTCGACGAGGGCCGAGATGTGCCTTACGACGCGGCGACCCTCGATGAGCTCGTCCTTGCGTATGCCATCAGCATCCACAAATCGCAGGGGAGCGAATATCCGGCCGTGGTCGTACCCTTGCTCACCACACACTTCGTCATGTTGTCGAAGAACCTCCTTTACACCGCCGTTACCCGAGGAAAACGCCTTGTCGTCGTGGTGGCCGATCCGCGGGCTGTCAAGCTCGCTCTTTCTGCAGACCGACGGGATGAGCGCCGAACGAGGCTCGCGGTGAGGCTTTCCTCACGTGAAGGTTGACGGATACTGAAAGGCTGGCCAGGCTGGGGGAACGATGCTGAAGCGGCTTTTGCTCGGCTTGGTCATTGGACTCGTCATGGGCGGGCTCGTCGCGGGTATCGCGGTCGAGGGGCTCGGGCTTCAATCCTTCGCGGGAGCGGGCGGTACGGCGCTCGCCTACGTCTTTGCCGCGTTCACCGGCGTGCTCGTCGGGCTCGTGGCGGGAAAGCCCATCTGGGCGAAAGGCGGTCAGATCGAAGCGGGCCTCAAGGCTTTTTTTGGCGCGCTCCTCGGCGCGGGGCTCATGTTCGCGATTCGAAGCTGGCTCGACCTGCGCGTGGACCTCGACGCCATCCACGCCGGCCACGGCTTGATCGGTAACCTGCCGGCCGCGTCGTTGCCCCTGATTGCCATGCTGCTCGGCGGCTTCTACGAAATCGACAACACGCCGGTGCCCGATGAAAGCGACAAGAAGGGGGCAAAAGGCAAGTCCGCGGCGCCGCCTGCGAGCGTGCGTGTCGCCGCTGGCGAAGGCGATGCCGAAGAGGATGAAGACGTTGCCTCGGCGAAAAAGATGAAGCGTTGAAATAGGGGCGACCATGCCGCCCGCGCGTGCTCTCCTCTACGCCGTCACGCTGGGCGTGCTCATTTTCGTCGCACGCTCCGTGTTCATTGGTCCTCCTCGCCTCTGGGTGGCGGTGGCAGTCTGTCTGGCGTACGCGGCGCTCTTCGTCACGGGTGTGGTCTTCATCAAGCTGAGAATGTTCGCGGACGCGATCGTTCGCGGACCGGCGAGAGCGCGCGGCGTTGCGCTCACGTTCGACGATGGACCGCACCCGGTGTTCACGCGCAAAGTGCTCGACTGTCTGGACAGCAAGAAGGTGCAGGCGACCTTCTTCGTGATCGCGAAGAAAGCAGAAGAGCACCCGGAGCTCGTGCGTGAGATTCTTCTGCGAGGGCATGGCGTGGGCCTTCATTCCTACGCGCACGACCGCCTCTTTTCGCTGCGCGCGCCATCGAGCATCAAGAAAGACTTGGCGCGCGGCATTGCGGCGCTGGAAACGATTTGCGGAGAACGTCCGCGGCTTTTTCGTCCGCCCATCGGCCACACGACTCCTGCGATCGCACGTGTGGCGGACGAGCTGGACTTGGCGATCGTTGGGTGGAGCGTGAGTGGGGTCGACGGCGTTGCTGGAGCGGATGCGGAAAGAGTCGCCGCTCGCGTGCGCGCGGGACTCTCCGACGGTGCCATCATCGCGCTGCACGACTCACCTGAACGAGGCGAGCGTGAGCCGGCGGGCGTGGCGGCGCTCCCTTCGATCCTCACGGCAATCGCTGCCCGCGGTCTCGAGGTCATGCCTCTCGCGCGCTGGGTGTAAACGCTACACAGGTTGCTCGCGAAGGATCAATGTGGCTTGAGACGGTAGTCCACTTGGAGTGCGACGCCGGTGTCCGTTTGCGGGCAAGACACTGTGTGCAGATTTGCGTCGAACTCTGCATTCGTGAGCGTCAGCGTGCAGCCTCCCACGAAATCGTCGAAGGTGACGTCGGAGTCCCACAGCTCGAATTTCAATTCGGCGATTAGGTTGCTCGCGGCGATGCCATCGAGCAGCGTCGCATTCCACTGAGGCGTGAGCGTGTCTGCCACACTGATCGTCGTTCCCGAGTTGACGCCCGAGATGGCCTTCGCATACGGGTCCGGCAGCCCGCCGAGAGCGTCCCAGGCGTCGTTCTGAAGTGTGGTAGCTGGCAGGCGAGCGGCGATGACCACCAGATCCCAGAGCGACGCTCCGTCGAAACCGCACTTGCCGCTCGAGCAGGCGCGGCCGGAGCCGCAATCCGTGCAAGCGTTTCCGCCTGTACCGCATGCGTTCGCCGTGCTCCCGGGCTCGCATCCTGCCGCGTTGCAACAACCCGACGTGCACGACGCCTTGCATGACGGATCGATGCACTGGTGGTTGGTGCAAGCGTCGCCGCCTGGGCATGCGATGCACGTCGCTCCGCGCGACCCGCAGGCGGTCGGCGCGTTGCCGTCCTGGCATACGCCGGCGGCGCAGCATCCGGCGCATGTGTCGGGTCCGCAAGGGGGGACGCAAATGCCATTGGTGCACGACGACCCGCTTCCGCAGCTCTGGCAGGCTCCGCCTCCCGCGCCGCATGCCGAAGGCGTATCTCCTGCCACGCATTTGCCATTGGCGCAGCATCCGGCGCATCCCGTGCACGCGGCTCCACCCTCCCTCTTGCCACCATCGACCACCGTCAAGCCCGTTTTGAGCCCATCGAGTAAGCAGGTGGCGGAGTCGACCGAAATCGCACCGGCGAGCGTCTGGGATGCTTGAACGCTCAGGCAGCTCGAGAAGGCCGCCTGGCATGCAGCGCGTCCGAGCTTGTTCTTCGTGCACGCGCTCCCCACGTCCTCGACGAGGGTGTCGCCGAAGGGAAGAAGCAGGTACCCAAGGCCCGGCGTCGTCGCGTTCCCGTAGAACGCTGCGATGCACGAGTCTCCGGTGACGACCGAGCAGGAAGAGCAGAATTCGGTGGCGAAGGTCGACTGCACGGCCGAGGGTCTCACTCCGTCCAGTGAGCTGGCGAGGCATCCAAGCGGGTCGCTTCCGCAGCCAGCAGCTTGAATGCACTTCGTCGCCCCATCCAGAACGGATGGGTTTACGAGGCTGGCGAGCTTCGAACAATCGGGGGTGATCGACTTCGCGCAAGATGCCTGTGAGGAGCCGGCGCACTCGTAGCTCTTTGCCATGGCGCTGCAGAATGCCTGCTCCGGCGTCGCCCGTGCGCTCGAGGAGGAGCCGCATCCGAAGGCGATCGCGAAAAGAACGGCCAATGGCGCCGCATACCAAAACGAGCGTGCAAGCACCTTTGCAATCATTCCAAAACCTCTAAAGAAGGAATGTCTATCTGCGGCTGGCGGCTTTCCAGAGTCGCTCTCGGCAGATCGGTCTTTTTACTACAGGATCACACCATGGGCAGTGAAATCACGAAACATGCGCCGCCCCTGCCTGACAGGTCGAGGCCGATCTCGCCACCCGCGCTTTCCACGATTCCGCGGCATACCGCAAGTCCGAGTCCTGTCCCCGCGCCTACTTCCTTCGTCGTCACGAAGGGTTCGAAGAGCTGATCTCTCACCTCCGCGGCAATTCCAGGCCCATTGTCTTCCACGCGGATCTGCACGCGTGAACCTTGCACGCTCGCTCGCAGGCGCACGTGTCCGGGATGCTCCTCATTCGCCAGCGCGTCGCCGGCGTTTAGCATCAGGTTCAACAGCACTTGCGTGAGGCGCGATGCGGGCAGGACCGTCTTCGGGAGGTCTGGCGCGATATCCGTTTCGACAGTGATATCGCGGAACGACTTTTGGGGGCGCACCAAGGCGACGATGTCTCGAACGACGTCGGGTATGCTCGCCGGCTCGGGGGGAGCGCTGGAGGCGGGCTGTCGCTCGGGGCGCGCGAAATCGAGGAGATCGCGCAAAATCGTGTGTATTCTCTCCGTTTCTCGCTTCATGCGCTCGATGAAATCGCGCTCGGTTTCCCTTGGGAGGTCGCCATCCAGGAGCAACTCCTGCATGCCCATGATCGCGGCGATCGGATTGCCGATCTCGTGCCCGATCCCCGCGGCCAATCGCCCCACGCTGGCCATTCGCTCGCTGCGCGCGAGCTGCGATTGCGCCTCGGTCAGGCGCTGCGTCGCGCGCGTGAGCTCGTCGATTTTTGCGCGCAGCGCTTCTTCGTCCGACAGAAGACGCGCGGTCATGGCGCGAACGCTGGTGCCGAGCTCCGCCAGCTCGCGTGCGCCTGATCGTGGAACCTCGAGCGTGCGCGCGCCGTTGGCGACTCTGTCGGCTGCGCGAACGAGCGACTCGACGGGTCGCACGATGAGGCGTGTGAGCGCGAAGTACGCGAAGACCAAGAGTGCGAGCGCGAAGGTCGTCATGTAGAGCGCCACCAGGCGGACGAGGGGCGCCACACGGCCTTCGTCTTCATCCGTGCGAAGTCGCGCCACCACCACGCCGCCGTCGTGCGGAACGGCCACCTCGAGCGCCCGACCGATGGTGCCGCGCACGGTCGTCGTCGACTCCCCATAGGGGTGCGCAGGGGCGCGCATCACCGCGAGCTCGCCCGGATCGCCAGCGCTCGCTTCGAGGTGTCCACCCGCGTCGTACACGGCAAGCGCGAGCGCGCCCCCTTCGCCTACGTGGCTCTCGAGGATGCGCGCGAGCGCTGCGCGATCGCCTGCCTTACGCGCGTCTCCAACGTGTGCCGCCACTGCGCGCCCGAGCGCACGCGCGGCGTCCACGCGTGCGCCGAGAAGCGTTGCCCGTGTGACGCTGGCAACTGCGAAAAATAACGGCACGTTGGCGAGAATCAAGAGCCCGGCGAGCGCCAGAATGATCTGGACTCTCAGCCCCGGTGCGCGCGTTTCCGTCACGCCCAAAAGCTATCCCATTGGGGATCGCCGTTCCCTATCTTTTGGCCAGATACTCGGTGAGCTTCGTCCAGTCCTCGTCGCTCAGTTTTGCGCGCTTCTCGTCCTTGTGTTTCTTGAGAATGCCTTCGAGCTCGGACTTGGTGTGCACGCCGGGATCGAACGGAGAGTGGCACCCGCCACACTTGGCCTTGTTCATCGCCTCGGGGGAACTGGCGCCCTCCGGAGCGTTTGCAGATGGGCCCGTACCTCCACATGCAGCGAGGAAGACGGCGATCGGTACGTAGAACAAGGAGAACGTTTTCACGCGTGCGAATAGTGGCATATTGCGCTCCCGAATGTCATGTCGCGTAGGCAAGGCTCTAGCGACGGCCCTTGCCGTCGCCCTTTTCGTGACTCTCGGTCTCGTACACGCAGGCCGGGTGAACGTCGACTACGGGCGCCACGATCAGGACTCGTACCTCGCGTACGCCATCTCGCAGAACGAATCGAACTGGACCGCTCTCGGCTCGCGCCGGCAAATGCCTATCTATCCCATGTTCTTGGCGCTCTTTTACGAGCGCAATATCACGCTGGAGGAGTATTTCGTTCGCGCGAAACGCGTGAACATCGGGCTTGGGCTGTGCGTATCGCTGGGGCTTTACCTCGGGCTCGGTAGGCTCCTGCCTCGGCGAGAGGCGAGGAACGTTGCGCTGGTGACCATTTTTTTCGTGCTCGCCTTTCGCGCGCCCTACGTGCAGGCCGAGGTGCTCTCGTACGCGAGCATCTTCGCGCTCTTCTTGCTTCAGTGCGCCATGTGGAAACGCCCTTCGGTTGCGCTCGCCGTGGCGGTGGGAGCGGCCACGACGTTTGCCTTCCTCGTCAAGGGAACGGCGCTGCTCGGGCTCTACGTCTTCTCGGCCTGTTTCGTCATGCGCGAGATCGTGCGTGTTCTTCGGGAACGGGCGTGGGCGACGGCGCTCAAGCATTTCGCCTTGTGCGCCCTTGCCGTGGGTACGTTCGCCGCACTCGTGTTCCCGTATGCGAAGAACAGTAAGACCTACTTCGGTGGGTATCTCCACGACATGAACACGCGCTACGTCGTGTGGTGCGACTCGTGGGAGCACTTTCAGAAGCTCAATCTCAAATGGACGTCGAACGAACAGTGGCTCGCCGCGCCTCCGAATGAGGTCCCGTCCATGAAGAACTACCTAGCGACGCACTCCCTGGGCGACATGGTGGTGCGCGAGCTACGCGGGCTGGCGGAGGTCATTGGCAACTGCCTGGTCTCGCACGGCTATGCCCCTTTTTTTCTGCTTCTGGCGACGTTTTGCGTCGCGCTGGTGGTCCAAAATCGCACGCTTCGCGCAGAGGTCTTTCGTGCTCGGGATCTCGATTGGGTCGGCTGGTTCGCGATTCCGTACCTCGCCATTCACCTGCTTTCGTTCGGCTTCTATGGCCCGGTGGGCGCTGGCAACCGCTTTAGTCTCACCATGTTTCTGCCCGGGATGTACGCAATGACGCGCGCTTTCGCGGGCACGGCGCGGCCTGAGCACCGCGTGCGTGTAGGGTCGCTCGAGCTCGATTGGGCCGGGTTTCAGACGGCGTTCCTCGTGCTGCTGGTGATTCAAATCGCCACGTATTTTCCCGCGGCGATGGTCACCCACTATTCGGGAGGATGATCGGCCCCCGATCCCGACCCCGACGCTACAAGTCCACCCCCAGCACCGTGCGCAGCCAAAACGGCCCATACTTTTCGCCCGGCTGCGGCTTGTCCATGTCGTTCACGTGCGCGTACGCGCCCACCGAAAGCCAGGCACGGCCCATGTTGAAATGGAACGTCGGCCCCACGAAATGATGCAGCTGGTTGTTGCGCTTCTCGATGCGCTTGGCTTCGGCCTCCTCCTCATCCGCCGGGGCCTCGCCCGCCTCCTCGCTGCCCAGTCTGCCGCGCACCCAGTACTCCGCGCCGAGCGCAATGCGCGGCGAAAGCTCATAGGCAGCGCCGACGGTCGGGTTGATGAAGAGCGCCATCTCGCCACGGTGAGGTTTCGAGTCGAACGGACGCTCGAATTCCTGCTCGACCCAGAGATTGCTCATGAGTCGAAGGTGGCCGAAGCGACGCGAGAGGATGATCTTTTGTTCGAACTCGATCTCATCGTGAAAGTGAGCCACTTCGAGGTAGAGGCCCACGTCCACGGGCCACTCGCCGGCTTCGGCGAAGCGCGTCCGAATGCGCGCCTTGAGTCCGTCGAATGAAAACACGTTGCCCCCGCCCGCTTGCGGCTCGGCCTGGAAGACTTGATAAAGGCCGAGCTCCCAGCGATCGGTGATGCCGTACTCGAACTCCGTCTGAAGACGGTAATAGGGCTCCCACAAGCGACCTTGGGCGGCATCCGCGGGATCCGCGAGGACGCGCTGGGGTGTCATGTCCGTGTAGAGCTCGACCTCCGTGGCCCCTTCGGCGAGCGTCTCGTAAGGATACGTGAAGGGGAGGGGACGCGGGTTGGCGCGTGCGTCGAGGGGGAGGAGCACCCCCAGGGCGGAGGCTCCTACGAAGATGGTTGTGAGAATCGATTTCATTGTTGTTTCCTGAAGAACAAGGCGGGCAGCGTAGTCGATATTGAAAATCATATTCAATTGCAACGCAGAATGCACGATGCACCGGCTCGGTGCAAGCCTGCGCGCGTGTGCAGCTTGGGGATCGGAGTCGGGGTCGGAGTCCGACTCAGACGAAGAGGCCCGCCACCTGATAAACGGCAAAAGCTGCCGCATACGCGACCCCGTACGTGTAGGCGAGAACGAATGCAGGCCACTTCCACGTCTTCGTCTCGCGCCGGATCGCCGCGACCGTGCTCATGCACTGGCACGCGAAGACGAAGAACGCGAGGAGCGACAGAGCGGTGCGCGTCGTGTAGGCGGGGGTTCCATCCACGTTCTTGGCTTGGCGAAGCTCTGTGGAGAGCGGCGCCGGGTCTTCGCCGGCGTTCTCGATGCCGAAGATGACGCCCATCGTGCCCACCATCACTTCGCGCGCTCCGAACGAGCCAATGAGGCCCACGTTGATGCGCCAATCGAAGCCCAGCGGACGGGTGATGGGCTCGAGAGCACGGCCAATCCCTGCCGCGACGCTTTTCTGAATCGGCGCTTGTAGCGCGCCGTTGGGCGGGTTCGCCTCGGTGAGATTCGTCGGCAGCGGCACGGTGAGAAGGGCCCAGAGCACGATGGCCACGGCCAGGATTCCGGTGCCCACATCGCGAAGAAAACGCGACGCGGCTCGCACGGCCTTCTGCGCGATGACGCGTGCTTGCGGTACGCGGTATTGTGGCATCTCCAAAACCAGCGGGAGGGAGCGGCCTCGCGTGGCGCTCTTGCGCAACAAAAGCGATGCGACGAGCCCGCCGAGAACGCCGGCCGCGTAGAGGAGCACGAAGATGCCCGCCTTGAAAAAGGCTCCGCGTGCCGCGAAAAACGTGCCCAAAATGAGCGCGTACGTAGGGATGCGCGCCGAGCACGTCATGAGCGGAAGGACCAGAATGGTGGTGAGGCGCTCGCGGGGGTCTCGAATGGTGCGGGTCGCGGCGATCGCAGGAATGGCGCAGGCGTGGCCCATGAGGAGCGGAAGGAACGAACGACCGCTGAGACCGAGCACGCGCAAGATGCGTTCGGTCAAGAAGGCGCCGCGCGCGAGATAGCCGCTCGCTTCCAGGATTTCCATGGCAATGGTGAGGATCACGATCTGAGGCATGAACGCGAGCACGGTTCCGGCGCCGCCGAGAACACCGTCTCCGAGGAACGACGCGAGCATGCCCCCGCCGAGCCACTTGTCGAGGCGCCCGCGCGCGGCGTTTACCGCTGTGTCGATGAGCGCGGTGGCGGGATCCGCCGCGAGAAACACGAGAGCGAAAAGGAGCGCCATGAACGCCAGGAAGAGGAGGGGGCCGACGATCGGCTGCAACAGAACGGCATCTGCACGCGCCGTGAACGTGCGCCTGCGTTGCGCGGCCGCCGTGGCATTGGGAGCTTCGCGAATGACGCGATCGGCGACGGTGTCGGGATCGAACGCGATGGCCGCCCTCGAGCCCGTCGTGGCGGCGAGCTCCGCGTCGATGGTCGAAAGCACGGCATCACGCGCGGCGCGATCGCGCGCGCTGACGTAGACGACCGGCGCGCCAATCTCCTTTGCAAGCGCTCTGTCGTCGAGCGCGCGGCCCTCGGCCTCGAGGACGTCTCTCTGACTCACGACCACCACCGTGGGAAGACCGGCGGCGAGGAGCTCGCGCGTGAGGCGTAGTCCGAGCGCGAGTTGTGTGGCGTCGATGACCTGCAGGAGCAGGACCGGGCGCGCGTCGTTCTTGGCGCGGTCGAGACACGCTCGCGCGACTCCTTCGTCCGTTGCGGCGTCGACCACGGCTTCGATCGAGTAGAGACCGGGCAAATCTGCGATGGTCGATTTGCCGCCGCTCGGCAAGAGGACCTCGGACTCGAGCACGTCGACCGTGATCCCTGGAAAATTCCCCACGTGTGCGTCGCCGCCGGTGATCGCATTGTAGAGCGACGACTTGCCTGAGTTGGGACGGCCGAGAAGCAGCACGGACGGGTGCACGTCGGTTGCTGCGGGCGCCTCGGGCGCGGCGGCCAACTTCGTGCCGCCGCTCTCGGGCGGCAACAGGTTCACGGCTGGTTTTTGACGAGGATCGCGCGCGCGAGTGATCGCGCGAGCGCGAACTCGCCCCCCGCGCGTGTGCGGACGTGAATGGGACCACCGAACGCGGCGTGCCGCAGCACGGTCAAGCGCTCGCCGGCACGGATGCCCACTGCCGCGAGCCACGTTGCCTGATCGGATTCGAGGAGCACAGCAGTGACACGCGCATCTCTCCCCGGGGCGAGCATGGCCAGCGAGCCGTCCTGTTCGGCGCGCCCCAGAATTCGGGGGCGAACGGCGGCGTTCGACTCGGGGATGGCGGCGGGAAACGACGAGGCGCTAGTAGTCATCGTTAGTGAAAGTCACTTTCAAGAAGAAGAATAGCGCGCCAAAGGGAGCCGCGCAAGCGCCGCTTCGAGCCGCTGCCCTTACTCGACGCGGATCCCCAGCTCCACCTCGACGACGCGGGCGATTCCCCCTCCAGTTTCGCAGGTTTCCGTGAGCACACGCGTTGCGTTCTTCTTGACCTCATCGGGCGCCTGCCCCATCGCGTAGGCGCGGGCGGCGGCTTGCATCATCGGAATGTCGTTGAGCCAGTCCCCCACGCACGCGGTCTGTTCGCGGTCGATACCGTGATGATCTGCGATCCACTGGAGCGCCGATCCTTTCGTACCGCCGCCGCGTGCGACAAGGCCCCACATGCCAGGCACACGGCGAATCTGGAACATGGCGACCTGCGCCGCGTCGCCGAGCTCCTTGCCGATTTGCTCGAAGGTACGTGAGATCTGCTCTCCGGTGCCCACGGCGACGACCGCGGTGAGCCCGTCGTCATGCATCCAGAGCTCGTGCGCCGCGAGGCTTTCTGCGCGCCGGATGTCGTTCGACCAGGTGCGGACGTAAGGCAAGAACATGTCGCCTGAGGGATCGTGCACGATGGTGTCCCGGGCGAAGAGAAACCCCGCGGCGCCGTGCGTCATGAGGCTGTCGCGCATCGCCGAGGCGTGTTTTCCGCGGATCGCGTGATGCAAGAGCGTTTCATGATCGTGCGCTCGCACCACGTGGCTGCCATCCGCGCAGCCGACCGGGCCGCGCAGACCGATGAGCTCGGCCGTCGCTCGCGTGCCCGAGTAGAGCCGCCCCGTGATGATGCTCACCGTAACGCCGGCGTTGATCGCGACACGCAGGGCGCGCACGTCGCGTTCATGTGCGACCCCGGTAGGATCGAGGAGCGTCCCGTCCAGATCGACGGCCAGGAGTTTTAGCGCCAATGCCGTTCGCTCATCTGCATTCGCTCGTCCGTGTCATCCTGAGGTGCTGAAGGCCCGCCCGAAGGACCTCATGCGTGCGTCAGGACTGCGGGATTTGTGAGGTCCTTCGGCGCTGCGCGCCTCAAGGAGGACCACAGAAAAAACCTGCGCTGCGCTATTGCGCCGCCGGATAGACCGAGACTTTGCGCTGCGTGTTCGTGCGCCACTCGTATTTCACGACGCCGTCCACCAGAGCAAAAAGCGTAAAGTCTTTGCCGAGCCCTACGTTCTTGCCCGCGGCGATGGTGCCGCCGACCTGACGAACGAGGATGTTGCCCGCGCGAACTGCTTCGCCGCCGTACACCTTCACGCCGCGCCGCTGCGAGTTGGAATCGCGACCATTGCGCGTGCTGCCTGCGCCTTTTTTGTGAGCCATCGCGAGCCTCCTACGATGTGATGTTGGTGATCTCGACCGCAGTAAACGGCTGCCGATGCCCGATTTTGCGGTGGTAGTTCTTGCGGCGCCGGAACTTGAAGATGGTGATCTTCTTCGCGCGGTCTTGCGCGGTGATCTTGCCTTCGACCTTGGCTCCGGACACCGTGGGCGTGCCGATCTTGAGGTTTTCCCCCTCGCCGACGAGGAGCACATCGCCGAACGAGATCTTGTCGCCGACGTTTCCTGCCAGCTTTTCGATTTTCAGCTGGTCGCCCGCGGCAACCCTGTACTGCTTGCCGCCTGTTTTGATCACCGCGTACATGAAAACCCTCTTGGGAGCCGCACCCGCTCGTCAGAGAGGGCCGGCGGGGAAAATCTAATGAATTCGAGTAGCTGGCCCGCGCTCCGGGGACTCCGGAGAGCTGGGGACGCGGGAGTATATTGACCGCGAGCGCATTGTAAAGCGGATAGGCCATTGCCGGACGCATTTTTAGCTGGCCGGCGTGCATGAGCCTGGCGCGGGCGCGGGCGCGCACTTTGCTGAGCTCTCTCCTTGTCCCCTTCGCGCTTCTTTCCCAAGGGGGCACCGGCTCCAACGTTTGGGGCGCTAAGTCTTGGAGGCTGCATGCGATTTCGCGGGCTCTGGATTGCCTTGGTGGCAGGCCTTGGTTGCGGCCTGGTTGGCTCAGCGTGCAGCGCGCCCGATCCAGGTGCTCTCACCTTCGGTCCCAAGAAGACACCGGACTCTGGCGCGGGTTCGAGCGGGTCGAGCGGTGTATTGGGCGGGAGCAGCGGCTCGAGTGGGGACGCCGGCAAAGACACCGGCGCTTCGCTCAACGGTTTTTTCGGAGCGCCCCCCTACGACCCAAACCATTCCACCCCGTCTTCCGCCCAGCAGCAGGCGCACACCCAAGCGTTCGGCAGTGCCAATCCGCAGGGGAGTGATTGCCTCGATTGCCACAAGACGGGCGGAACCGCTCCGGTAAAGAAAATCGGCGGGACGGTTTACAGCGACCAGCTCGGTACCAAGGGGCTGAACTCGGTGGAGATTCGCGTCGTCGACTCCGCCACCAAGGCCGAGGTGGCGCGGGCGTACACGGACCCCGACGGCAACTTCCACATGGATGGGCCGGCGCTCCCTGCCGGTTCGTACCTGGTCGGCGTTCGCAACGCGACCAGCACCGCGCTCATGATTGGACCCGTCTCGAGCGGCGCCTGCAGCCAGACTGGAGCGTGCCACGGAAGGGGAGGCGGCGCCGGCCCCATCCACTTGCCGTGACTGCTTGCGCTTGACACCGCGGGCGGGCGGCGCGACCACCCACGCATGGCGCTTGGCTATTTTGCCCTCGTTCTGCATGCGCATTTGCCCTTCGTTCGGCACCCGGAGCACGCTCGGCACTTGGAGGAGCGCTGGTTTTACGAGGCGTTGATCGAGTGCTACCTGCCGCTTCTCGACGCGTTCGACCGCCTCGAACGAGATGGCGTGCCGTTCGCGCTCACGATGAGCGTGACGCCGCCCCTCGCGGCGATGATGAAAGACGAGCTCTTGCAGACGCGCTTCGAGCAGCACCTCGCGCGCACCGAACAGCTCGCCGAAAAAGAGATGAAGCGCCTTTACGGTGACGAGCGCTTCGCGCCGGTCGCCACCTTCTACCGAGATGAGCTCGCACGGATGCGCCGCGTGTGGGATCGCTACCATGGGGATGTGCTCGCGGGCTTCTGCAAGCACTGGGACGCGGGGAGAGTGGAGCTTCTCACCTGCTCGGCGACGCACTGTTACTTGCCGGGAATGCTTCCCGCGCGCGAGGGGATCCGTCCGCAGCTCGAGCTCGGCGTGCGCGGCTTCGAGGCGCTCACCGGGAGGCGTCCTCTGGGCGCATGGCTTGCCGAGTGCGCCTATCACCCGAGCTTCGATCGCGAGATGGCCGATTCCGGAATCAAGTTCACGATCGTCGACACGCACGGCATCACCCACGCGCGGCCGCGCCCGCCGTTTGGCGTCCACGCGCCGGTGGTCAGTCCTTCCGGTGTCGCGTTTTTCGGGCGCGACGCGGAGTCGAGCCGCCAGGTGTGGTCACGCGAAGAGGGCTATCCGGGCGATGCCTTCTATCGTGATTTCTACCGGGACATCGGCTTCGACCTTCCCGAGAGCGAGCTCATGGGTGAGATCGCTGGCGACGGGTCGCGCCTGATGACGGGGCTCAAGTACTACCGAATCACCGGCAAAAACGTCGAAAAACAGCCCTACCAGCCGGGCATCGCCAAGGAGAAAGCGTGGGAGCACGCCGGCAATTTCGTCTTCAACCGCGCGCTGCAGATGAAGCATCTCGCGGGAACGTTGCCCGTGAAGCCGATCGTGGTGGCACCGTACGACGCCGAGCTCTACGGGCACTGGTGGTTCGAAGGTCCCGCGTTTCTCGAGGCCGTGTTTCGACGGCTGCCGGAGACGAACGGGGAGGTCGAAGCCATTACTCTGAAAGCGTATCTGGACCGGCACTCGGTTTGCGCGCAGGCCACGCCGAGTGCTTCGTCGTGGGGAGCGGGCGGCTACGGCGAGGTGTGGGTCGGTCCAGAAGCGGCGTGGTCATGGCGTCACGTGCACCACGCCACGCGTTACGCGAGCTGGCTCGTAAAAAATCATCGAAGCGCGGACGGAGCGCGTGGAGAGGCGCTCGACCAAGCCATCCGCGAGCTCTTGCTCCTGCAGTCGAGCGATTGGAATTTCATCATCAAGACAGGCACTTCCATGCGCTACGCGGAAGCACGAATTCGCGCCCACACGCACCGGCTTCGGCATCTGGGGCACCTCGTGGAAACGGGAAAAATCGAGGGCGATGATCGCGTGTG
>OBEQ010440939.1_pt1 | contig 14924 bp, 10 predicted proteins | sample 1670901 | NCBI WGS metagenome assembly OBEQ01 (sample SAMEA104232315, study PRJEB22302) | groundwater metagenome | biome: forest; feature: aquifer; material: groundwater | place: USA | collected 2011-08-07 | depth 5.4 m | reverse complement strand
TCGATGACATCATTCTGGAACAGCTCGCTTCCAGCACCTCGGTGCTGACGGAAGACGAGAAAGAGCTGGGCGTGTGCCTGGTCGACATCGGCGGCGGCACGACCGACATCTCGGTCTACACCGAAGGCGCGATCCGCCACACGGCGGTGATCCCGATTGCCGGTGACCAGGTGACCAATGACATCGCTGTGGCGCTGCGCACGCCGACGCCAAACGCCGAAGACATTAAAAAGAAGTTCGGTTGCGCATTGACGCAGCTCGCGGCGCGCGAAGAGACGATCGAAGTGCCGAGCGTGGGCGATCGTCCGCCGCGCAAGCTGACGCGCCAGACGCTCGCCGAAGTGGTCGAGCCACGTATCGAAGAGCTCTACGGGCTGGTGCAGGCGGAATTACGCCGCAGCGGTTTTGAAGACGTGATCGGCAGCGGCATCGTCATCACCGGCGGCAGCGCCAAGATGGAAGGCATGATCGATCTGGCCGAGGAGGTGTTCCACATGCCGGTGCGGCTTGGCATTCCGCAGTACGTCGGTGGGCTCAAGGGCGTGATCCAGAATCCGATTTTTGCAACCGGTGTCGGACTCGTGCTGCACGGCGCGAAGTTTCGCAACGGCGGTGCCTACTCGCGGGTAGTGCATGACGCGAAAGGCGTGAAGGGAGTCGTAGGAAGAATGAAAAGCTGGTTTCAGGGAAATTTCTGAACGAGAGCGAACAGTAGAAAAGATTAAAAGATTAAACGTATTCAACACTAGGAGACTGACTATGTTCGAACTAATGGATACATACGGCCAACAAGCCGTGATCAAGGTGGTAGGGGTAGGCGGCGGCGGCGGCAATGCGGTCGACTATATGGTCGGGGCCAACATCGAAGGCGTGGAGTTCATCAACGCCAACACCGACTCGCAGGCGCTCAAGAAGTCGCAGGCCAAAACCATCCTCCAGCTTGGTGCCAATCTCACCAAGGGCCTTGGCTGCGGCGCGGATCCGAACATCGGCCGGCAGGCGGCGGGGGAAGATCGCGAGCGTATCGCCGAAGTGCTGGCCGGTGCCGACATGGTGTTTATCACCGCCGGCATGGGTGGCGGCACCGGTACGGGCGCGGCACCGGTGGTGGCACAGGTGGCGAAGGACATGGGCATTCTCACCGTGGCCGTCGTGACCAAGCCGTTTCCGTTCGAAGGCAAGAAGCGCATGCTGATTGCCGAACAGGGCATCAAGGAGCTGGTTGAGTTCGTGGATTCGATCATCACGATCCCCAACGACAAGCTCGTGAGCGTGCTCGGCAAGAATGCCTCGCTGCTCGATGCCTTCAGCAAAGCGAACCAGGTGCTGCAAAACGCAGTGCAGGGGATTGCGGAGCTGATCACGCGTCCGGGACTCATCAATGTCGACTTTGCCGATGTGCGCACGGTGATGTCGGAGATGGGCATGGCAATGATGGGGTCGGCGTCTGCCAAGGGCGAAGGGCGGGCACGCGAAGCGGCGCTCGCTGCGGTATCGAGCCCGTTGCTCGAGGACATCAACATCTCCGGCGCGCGCGGCCTGCTCGTCAACGTGACCGCGGGTCTGGACATCTCGATCGGCGAGTTCGAGGAAGTCGGCAACGCGGTCAAGGAGTTCGCCTCCGAAGACGCGACCGTCGTGATCGGTACCGTGATCGAACCGGAGATGCGCGAGGAGTTGCGCGTCACTATCGTCGCCACCGGCTTAGGGCAGGACAAGCGCAAGCAACAGCAGCCGCAACCGCTCAAAGTGCTCAAGACCGGCACTGGCCCGGCGGCTAATTACGCACCGCTCGATACGCCGACCGTGATTCGCAATCGGCGCAGCGAGAGAACGGTGTCCGCGAATTCCGAAGCGGCGATGGACTATCTCGACATCCCGGCGTTTCTGCGCAAGCAGGCCGATTGATGCGGCGGTAGCGGGAGGAAGTTTAAGAAGCGGGGTTAGCCCCATGCATCGCTGTCTCCGCGACGGTTACATGGCGGATGATGGGGCCACCTTGATGGAACGTTGGAACGAAACGGCGGTAAAGCTATTCCTTCAGTATTTTCGTCAGCTCCGACGACGTGAGCCATTGGCGATAGCTCGGGTACCCCTCGGCGCTGACCGGCAGGTTGACCGACCCGTTGAGCGGCGCAAGTCGTGACAGATCGTTCAGCAGGTAACGAACCATCCCGGTTTCATCCGGCTCCGGCAGTTTCTGATTCGTGAATTTCACCGGCAGGACATCGAAGCCGATAGTTTGGCGGTTCTTCGACAGCGTGACTTCCAGAATCATCGAGATTGCCGCGGCGCGTTTTATCGATAGCGCACCATACCCGACAAAATTGCCGAGCGAGTAGGCAATCAGCTTGCCTTTGTAACACTCCATGCCGCGTACCACGTGCGGGCCATGTCCAAGCACCAGGTCGGCACCCAAGTCGATCGCCCGGTGGGCGAACGCGTACGTGTTGCCCCGATGTTCGCCGAGAAATATTTCGTCGTAGTCTCGGACTTTCAGCGCCTCGCTGCCCTCGGCGCCGGCCTGCATCGAGACGATGACGAGATCGGCGATCGGGCGCGCCTGCTGCACCAGTTCCGCCAGTTTTTCCAGATCGTTGATATTGTTGTGGCGGTAGAGGTGGCTGAAGCCGACCCACGCGATGGTGATACCGTTTACTTTCTGCAGCGTGACTTTGTTTGCCTCGCCTACGACAAATGCGCCGGCGCGGGAAAGGTTGTTAACCGTGTCGGCGAATCCGGTCGGGCCGAAATCAAACGTGTGGTTGTTGGCAATGTTAATGACGTTGAAGCCGGCCTCCCGCAGCAATTGGGTGAAGGACGGCGGCATCCGGAAAGCGAATACCGTACTCGAGTTCGGATTCTTGGTGCTGACGTCATGTGTTGTCAGCGTGCCTTCGAAGTTACCAAAAACGACGTCGGCAGGACCGACAACACGTTTCAGGCGCGTCTGTACGTCGTTTTGGAATCCCGGCGGGTAGCTGGACGTCGGCCAGTCGCTGCCGAAAACGAGATCGCCGACGGCCTTGATGGTGACGGTGTCGGTTGCGCCAGGAGCAACGTTATCGTTCGGACAGGTTTGGGCGCGACTGGGCTGAAGGGGTGCACACAGTAGCAGGGTAAGAACGAGCAGGGATAACGTACGAAGGCTTACATTAAAGGAGTTCATTTGCTTTTGAGGGGTGGAAGAGGCGTGTGAAGGCTAGTCGATGAGTTTTGGGTCTGCAATCGGTTCGAATGACCAGTTGTCGTGCCGGTGGTACATAGCAGAATCGATACTCCAAATCGGAAAATTCCACAAACACGCCTATCTGGCATGGGAATCCTGGTTTGTGTCAGATTGGTATACCCAGCGAGCCGGAAACCGGGGTGCCAATCAACGGGTGGTGGTGCTATTTTCCATATATCACATTGTTTTTATTTAGAGTAATTCCAAAAAATTGAAAAATAGGTGGGATTTATCCGCTTGTCGGGGGATGACCGAGTTTTCCCGGATAGGGGGAGAATTTTACTGGACAGAACCGGGATTTTACCCTTAAATACCTATGCAACTACCGGGGACAACTAACTTTTTCGGGGATGGTATCGCGAATGCCGGGGCCGGGGCTCATAAGGCGCATTGGCGATTGCTTTGTTAGAAATTAGCAAGGACACCATCTTCCGTAGCGAAAATCACTAATGATTAAACAACGCACACTCAAGAACGTCATTCGGGCCACCGGTGTAGGTCTTCACACCGGGGACAAAGTTTATCTCACTCTGCGCCCAGCGGCGCCGGATACCGGCATTGTGTTCCGCCGCATCGATTTGCCGGAGCCGGTTGAAATCCGTGCTCGTCCCGAAAATGTAACAGACACTCGTCTTTCTACAACAGTGGAAAGCGGGGGCGCGCGCGTTTCGACGATCGAACACCTCATGTCGGCCTTTGCCGGTCTTGGCATCGATAACGCTTATGTCGATCTGACCGCGGCCGAAGTGCCGATCATGGACGGCAGCGCCGGTCCGTTTGTCTTCCTGATTCAGTCTGCCGGCATTGCCGAGCAGGCAGCGCCGAAGCGCTTTATTCGCATCAAGCGCAAAGTCGAGGTGCGTGAAGGCGACAAATGGGCGCGCTTCGAGCCGTTCGAAGGCTTCAAAGTGACGTTCCAGATCGACTTTAACCATCCGACCTTCCGCAACGCTAGCCAACAGGCGGTCGTCGATTTTTCGACGACCTCGTTCGTGAAAGAAATCAGTCGTGCCCGCACCTTCGGCTTCATGGCCGAAGTCGAGGCGCTGCGTGCCGCCGGCCTCGCGCGCGGCGGCGGTCTCGACAACGCGGTGGTGCTGGATGAATACCGTATCCTGAACGACGACGGACTACGGTACGAAGATGAGTTTGTGAAGCATAAGGTGCTGGATGCGATCGGCGATCTTTATCTGCTCGGACGTCCGCTGATCGGTGCGTTTAGTGCCCATAAATCCGGCCATGCGCTTAATAATCGGCTGCTGCAGAAACTGGTGGCCGAACAAGAGGCGTGGGAGCTGATGACGTACGAAGAGACGGAAGAGGCCCCAATCGCCTTTGTCCGGACTCTCTCAGCCGTTTAACCATTGTTGCTGTTGATCGTCTCCAAATAATATCCATAAAAAATTTACTGACGATCAACTAAACGACCATGCACGTAATTCTCGTCCCCGGTAAGCGTAATGGCAGAGGTCAGGCAGCCAGCCTGAGCGGCCGCCATCTTGCCGTCATGGCCATGGTCATTGTGGCGCTGCCGGTGATGGTGGGCGTGGCGGCATACCGGATCGTCGAGATGCTGGACCGCCAGCACGGCGACCCCGCGGTGACGGCCTACCGTCAGGAATTGTCGCAGTCACGCGCCGTGTTATCGAAGGCACGCCAGGATACGGTGCGGCATCTCAATGCGCTGGCCCTCAGGCTCGGCGGCATGCAAGCGCAGGTGCTGCGGCTCAATGCACTGGGCGGCCGCCTTATCAGGATGGCCGGGCTCGACTCCCATGAATTCAATTTCGATGCGGTCCCCGCGATGGGCGGACCCGAACGTGCAGCGGCGGTAAATGCCAGTTCACCCGATGTTGTCAAAGGCATGGAGTCGCTTGCCGTTGAACTCGAGCGCTCGCAGGCGCGCCTCACCGCACTTGAAAGCCTGTTACTCGATCGTAAATTGACGGCGGCCGTGACGCCGTCGGCCTGGCCGGTGGATGGAAGCTGGATATCCTCCGGTTTCGGTGTTCGTATGGATCCGTTCACCGGGCATCAGTCTATCCACGAAGGTGTTGATATCGCGGCGCGCTTTGGTAATCCGATCTACGCCACCGGCGACGGCATTGTGAGCTGGGCCGGTGACAAGACCGGCTACGGTTTAGTCGTTGAAGTGACCCACGAATCCGGGCTCGCGACACGATACGCCCATGCCTCGGCAGCGCTCGTCAAAGAAGGCGATCTGGTGAAAAAGGGGCAGGAGATCGCGCGCGTCGGTACGACCGGACGCTCGACGGGCCCGCATCTGCATTTCGAGGTACTGCGTAATGGACAGGCGGTGAATCCGGCGCCGTGGTTGCAGCAGGCGCTGGCGTCGCGTACCACGGTCGCAAAAGTAGATAAACACATCGTCAAGCCGTAATCCTTCTAGTTCCTGCGTTTTTCCTCCATAATTCGCGCTTTCGTTCCCACTGCGGGACTCTCAGAGTGCCATAGCTTTTCATGATCACTAACGTCCTTACCAAGATTTTCGGCAGTCGCAACGAGCGGCTGGTCAAACGTTTGCAGACGGATGTCGTCCGCATCAATGAGTTTGAGCCACAGCTTGCCAGTCTCAGTGACGAGCAGCTGCGCGCCAAGACGGCCGAGTTCAAAACGCGCCTGTCGAACGGCGACTCACTCGACAGTCTGTTGCCTGAGGCGTTCGCGGTCGTGCGCGAGGCATCGAAACGCGTGCTCGGCATGCGCCATTTCGACGTGCAGCTGATTGGCGGCATGGTGCTGAACAGCGGCAAGATCGCCGAAATGAAAACCGGCGAAGGCAAGACGCTGGTCGCGACGGTGGCGGTGTATCTCAACGCGCTCACCGGACGCGGCGTGCATGTGGTGACGGTCAACGACTATCTCGCTAATCGCGATGCCGAGTGGATGGGCCGGGTGTACAAATTCCTCGGCATGACGGTCGGTGTGGTCGTCCCGGGGCAGGACCGGCAGACCAAGCGCGATGCCTACGCCGCAGACATTACCTACGGCACCAATAACGAATATGGCTTCGATTATCTGCGCGACAACATGGCGTTTCGCGCCGATGATCGCGTGCAGCGCGGACTGCACTACGCCATCGTGGACGAAGTCGACTCGATCCTGATCGACGAGGCGCGCACGCCGCTCATCATCTCGGGGCCCGCGGAAGAGAGTACGGACCTCTATGTCAAGATCAACGCCATCATTCCGAAGCTGGTGCGCCAGGAGCAGGAAGATGGCCCCGGCGACTACACAGTCGATGAGAAAATGCGCCAGGCCTTCCTCACGGAAGCCGGACACGAGCGCGTCGAGAAACTACTCGCGCAGGCAGGTTTGCTGTCGGCGGGCTCAAGTCTTTACGACGTCTCGAACCTGATACTCATTCACCATGTAAACGCGGCGCTGCGGGCGCATGCGCTCTATAAGCGCGAAGTCGATTACATCGTCAAGGACGGTGAGATCGTCATCATCGACGAATTTACCGGCCGCATGATGCAGGGCCGGCGCTGGTCAGAAGGGTTGCACCAGGCGATCGAGGCCAAAGAAGCGGTGGCGATTCAGAACGAGAACCAGACGCTCGCCACGATCACGTTCCAGAATTATTTTCGCCTTTATCAGAAGCTGTCCGGCATGACCGGTACCGCCGACACCGAGGCGTTCGAGTTTCAGCAGATCTACGGGCTCGAAGTCGTGGTGATCCCGACGCACCGGAATATGATTCGCGATGATCGTGCGGATCAGATCTATCGCACCGCGGGCGAAAAGCACGCGGCCATGATTGCCGACATCAAAGAACGCTACGAGCCTGGTCAGCCGACGTTGGTCGGCACGACCTCGATCGAGGCATCTGAACTGCTGTCGAAGTTGTTGACGAAAGAAAAGATCAAGCACCAGGTGCTTAACGCCAAGCAGCACGGGCGCGAGGCGCTGATCGTGGCGCAGGCGGGGCGTCCGCATGCGGTGACGATCGCGACCAATATGGCCGGCCGTGGCACCGATATCGTGCTCGGCGGCAATCTCGAGCTCGAGCTTAGCGAATCCGTTGACGACGACGCCAAGAAGCAGAAAATCCGTGAGGAGTGGCAGAAGCGCCACGACCTCGTGCTGTCGTTGGGCGGATTACACGTGGTCGGCACTGAGCGACATGAGTCCCGGCGCATCGACAATCAGTTGCGCGGTCGTTCCGGACGCCAGGGTGACCCGGGTTCGTCGCGCTTCTACCTTTCGCTTGAAGATAACTTGCTGCGTATCTTCGGCTCCGACCGTCTCGGTGGCCTGATGCAGCGCCTCGGCATGCAGGAAGGCGAGGCGATCGAGCATCCGTGGGTGTCGCGCGCGATTGAAAACGCTCAGCGTAAGGTTGAAGGACGCAACTTCGACATTCGCAAGCAATTGCTCGAGTACGACGACGTTGCCAACGATCAGCGCAAGGTGATCTACGAGCAGCGTAATCGGCTCATGGATGTCGACGACATCTCGGACAGCATTTCGAGTATTCGCCACGAAGTCGTGGGCGAGGTCGTGCATCAGTTTATTCCGCCCGAGAGCCTGGAAGAGCAATGGGACGTTAAGGCTCTGGAGGAGTATCTCGAGCGCGAATTCAGTCTGAAACTGCCGATCCAGCAGTGGCTGGCGCAGGAGGCGGGGGTTGATGAACAGAAATTGCGCGAGCGTGTCATCGAGGCAAGCGATCGTGCACAGGTCGACAAGGCGGCTTTGATCGGCGTCGATGACATGCGCCGCCTGGAAAAATGGGTCATGCTCCAGGTGTTGGATAGCCAGTGGAAGGACCATTTGGCGGCAATGGATTATCTGCGCCAAGGCATTCACCTGCGCGGTTATGCGCAAAAGAATCCGAAGGAAGAATATAAACGCGAGGCGTTCGCGCTGTTTTCATCCATGTTGTCGCGTATTCGTCACGACGTGACCAACACGTTGGCGCGCGTTCACATACAGGATAGGTCCGAGGTGGAAACGCTCGAGCGCCCGCGCGAACCGTCGCGTATGGAGTTCGTGCATCCGTCTGCGGACGGCGGCGGCGCGCAACAGGAGGAGGGCGGGGAAGTAGGTGTTGCGGCCCGGCCGGTAGTGCGTGATCAACCGAAGGTCGGCCGCAACGAACCGTGCCCTTGCGGCAGTGGCAAGAAGTACAAGCATTGCCACGGTCAAATCGCCTGAACCGGCGACGATGGCGGTTAATCTTTCAGGGCTTCCCGTACTGCATCCCGTAGCCGGGGTTCGTCTTGGCACGGTGGCCGCCGGCATTCGCAAGGTAGATCGGCGCGATCTGGTGGTGATCGAGTGTGCGGCTGGCTCCCAGGTGGCAGCGGTGTTCACGAAAAATCGCTTTTGTGCGGCGCCCGTCATCGTGGCACGCGAGCACTTGGCGGCGACCACGCCGCGGGCCCTGCTCATCAATACCGGCTTTGCCAATGCCGGAACCGGCGAGCCCGGTTTGGCCGACACGCGTGCATGCTGCGCGGCGTTGGCAAAAAGCCTGAATTGCAATCCAAATGAGATTCTTCCGTTTTCGACCGGCGTGATTGGCGAGCGCTTACCCGTCGAACGCGTGGTCGCCGGCGTGCCCGCCTGTGTTGCCGCGCTGTCGGAAAGCGGTTGGGCCGATGCCGCCCACGGCATCATGACCACCGATACATTGCCGAAAGGCAGCTCACGGCGCATCACGCTCGGCGGGCAGACACTGACCATCACCGGTATTGCCAAGGGTTCTGGAATGATCCGCCCCGACATGGCGACGATGTTGGCCTACGTCGCCACGGACGCGCGCATGGATCGTGCGGCCTTGCAGCAAGCACTGACGGTTGCTGTCGAGGCGTCGTTTAATCGCATTACGGTCGATGGCGATACCTCCACCAACGATGCGTTGCTGCTGTTGGCGACCGGCACGGGCGCATCGATCAAACCGGGCAGTGACGATCACGCGACGTTCCAGCGCGCACTCAACGAAGTATGTATTGAACTGGCGCAAGCAGTGGTGCGCGATGGTGAAGGTGCGACCAAGTTCATCACGATTAACGTTACCGGCGGCGCCACGGAAGCCGACTGTCTTGAAGTCGCCTACACCATCGCCCATTCGCCGCTGGTTAAAACCGCGTTTTCCGCCTCGGACCCGAACTGGGGACGCATTCTGGCGGCGGTCGGGCGCGCGCGCGTCGCACACCTGGATGTGGACGCCGTGGCGATTCATCTGAACGACGTCCGCGTTGTACAGAGTGGTGCGCTCGTGTCGGACTACACCGAGGCCAAGGGTGTGGCGGTCATGAAAGAGCCTGAGATCTGCATTCGCGTAGACCTCGGTCAGGGTAAGGCGGCCGCGCATGTCTGGACGACAGATTTGTCGCACGAGTATGTGCGCATCAATGCCGACTATCGCAGCTAGGGATGTCGTCCATGTCGCGGTGGGTATCCTCACCGACCGCGGTCGCTTCTTCATTACCCGTCGCCCGCCGAGTGTGCATCAGGGCGGCAAATGGGAATTCCCCGGTGGTAAGGTAACCCTCGGCGAATCGGTACTCACCGCGCTCACGCGTGAGCTGCACGAAGAACTCGGCATCGACGTCCACGCGGCGCAGCCGCTCATGCAGGTCCGCCATGCCTATTCCGATAAAACCGTGCTGCTCGACACGTGGCGGGTAAGCGCGTATTCCGGTGTCGCGCACGGCCGTGAAGGACAAGAGGCGCGCTGGGCGTCGCACGCCGAGATGTTGACCCTCGATTTTCCGCAAGCCGATCTGCCGATCCAGCGACGCCTGTGGTTACCGGCGCTGTACGCGATATCCGATTGTGCACGCCACGGGCGCGAGGTGTTTTTGGAGCGACTCGATGCGGCGCTTGCCGGTGGTTTGCGGCTCCTGCAGCTGCGCGAACCGGCGATGACGCAGGACCTCTACGCGGCACTCGCACGGGAGGTCATTGCGCGTTGCCATCGGTACGGCGCGAAGGTGCTGTTGAACGCCGATCCATCGTGGGTGAGCGAGACCGGCGCCGACGGCGTGCATCTCAATAGCCGGCGCTTGATGCAGATGCAGGCCCGGCCGTTGTCAGCCACCGAGTTTGTGCTTGCATCCTGTCACGATGAAACCGAACTCGCACAGGCGACCGCACTCGGGGTCGATGCCGTCGCGCTCGGCCCGGTGGCACCCACCACGAGCCATCCCGATGTGACACCGATGGGGTGGAACCGTTTCGGTGTGTTGTGCCGCGGGGTGGCGCCCGCGGTGTATGCGCTCGGCGGGATGCATGCGGAGCAGCTGACGGATGCGCGCCGCCACGGTGTGCAAGGGTTGGCCATGATTAGCGGCCTGTGGGATGCCACGGATATCCGGGCCGTGATCGCGGCGTGCGAGGTGGTTTAGTTGCGGCCAAGCGCCAGATAGCGCTCATGTAAGTTGTTGACACCTTCTTGCAGTTGCATGCGATCGCTATTGTTTTCGAGCACGTCATCGGCATGCGCCAGACGTTCCGTCCGTGAAATCTGCGCCGCCATCACGCGGCGAACCTCGTCTTCCGTCAAGCCGCTGCGGGCGTTGACGCGACGTATTTGCAGCGCTTCGTCGCAGTCCACCACCAGGATGCGATCGACCAGGTCGTCGAAACCCGTTTCCACCAGCAAAGGCACGGCGATGATGACATACGGTGCATCGAGTTCCGCAAGACGCTTGCGCACACCTTCACGAATACGGGGATGGAGAATGGCTTCAAGCGCCTTGCGCTTCAACGGATCACTGAAGACGAGTGCGCGCATCCTGGCGCGGTCGAGGGCGCCGTCGGCACCCAGAATGTCGGCACCGAAACGTTGAACGATTTCGGTATGCGCGGGCGCATTTTGCCGGACGACTTCGCGTGCGAGTTCATCGGTATCGATGACCGGCGTCCCCAATTCGGTAAAAAACTGCGCGACGGTTGTCTTGCCGCTGCCGATTCCGCCCGTGAGGCCGACGCGCAACATTGAGCAGGCTTAGAAGCGGGCGATTTGAAAGTAGTAGCGCGTGATGCTGTCGCCCCACATCAGCGCCACCCAACCGGCGCCACACAGAAACGGCCCAAAGGGGATCGGCAGTTGGCGATTGCGGCCGAAGCAGACGATGAACGTGATGCCGACCACGGCACCGAGAAACGATGACAGCAGCAGAATCATCGGTAATTGTTGCCAGCCCAACCATGCGCCGAGGGCGGCGAAAAGTTTGAAATCACCGAAACCCATGCCTTCCTTGCCGGTGAGGAGTTTGAAGGCGTGGTACACGAGCCACAGCGAGCCGTATCCTGCGACCGCGCCGATCACGGCCGCGGACAGCGGTACGAACAGATTCGACACATTGACCAGCAAGCCGAGCCACACCAGCGGCAGCGTGATGTCATCGGGTAGAAACTGGGTGTCGTAGTCGATAAGCGTCAACACGACGAGTGCCCACGTGAACAAGAGCGCCGCCGCAGTCGCTACGCCGTAACCGAAATGCCACGCAACGAACGCAGAGAGAAAACCGGTGGCCAGTTCCACTGATGGATAACGCCACGAGATCGCGTTGCCGCAGGCCGAACACTTTGCGCGCAGCCACAGAAAGCTCAAGACCGGAATGTTTTCCCAGGCCTGGATGGCGTGGCCGCAGTGCGGACATTGCGAGCGCGGTCGGACCAGGTCGAAGGGTGCCGCCGCGGGCGCGGCCGGTGTCGCCTCCGGTTGCAATATTTCGTGCGCCTGCACGCGCCAGCGGCGATCCAGCATGACCGGCAGTCGCAGCACCACCACGTTGAGAAAGCTGCCGATGATCAGGCCGAGCACAAAGATGACGGCGACGAATACCATCGGGTGCATGCTGAGAAAAAGGTGCAGATCGGTCATGACGCGGAGGGCGATCCCCTTTGATTATACGTTAACACCGCTACGCAGGAACGCAGCGCCCCCTGGTACCGCTGGCCCACTGACGCGTTGCGCAGATTGTTGTTGTGAATCTTTTTAAACGGTGGCCGCCATTTTGAAGATAGGCAGGTACATGGCGACTACGAGTCCGCCGACGACGATACCAAGGAAGGCCATGATGATCGGTTCGAGCAGGCTCGACAGGGCGGCGACCGCATCGTCTACTTCCGCCTCGTAGAAGTCGGCGACCTTACCGAGCATCTTATCGAGTTCGCCGGATTCTTCGCCGATGGCCACCATCTGCACCACCATATTGGGGAACAGCCCGGTCGTGGCCATTGCCGATTGCAGCTGCATACCGGTGGAAACATCGTTTTTAATCTTAAGTGTGCCTTCGTAGTAGAGGCGATTGCCCGCCGCGCCGGCTACTGAATCCAGCGACTCCACCAGCGGTACACCAGCGGCGAACATGGTTGCTAACGTGCGCGCAAAGCGGGCAATGGTGGCTTTTTTTATGATCACGCCAATTACGGGCGCTTTCAGCAGTAACTTGTCCATCCCGTGCTGCATTTTTTCGGAACGCTTATAGGTATACCCGATAAACATCACACTGCCGACGATGGCGCCAATGATGAGGTACCAGTACGCGGTAAAGGTGCGTGAAAGGTCGATCACCATCTTGGTCAAGGCTGGCAAGTCGGCGCCGAATCCCGCGAACAGACTTTCGAACTGCGGGATAACGAAGATCAACAGTACGGCGGTGATAATGAAGGCCACGGCGACTACGGCTGCCGGATAGAAAAGCGCGGATTTGATCTTGCCTTTGATGGCCTCTATCTTTTCCTTGTACGTGGCGACTTTATCGAGAATGCCGTCGAGAATACCGGCCGCTTCACCGGCGCCGACCAGATTGCAGTACAGCGCGTCGAAATAAAGCGGATGTTTGCCAAGCGCCGCGGTCAGGCTGGTGCCGGATTCGACGTCCTGTTTCACCGACATGATCAGTGCCTGCATACTCGGATTCTCGTGGCCCTTGCCGACGATATCGAATGCCTGCGCCACCGGGATACCCGCCTGCAGCATGGTCGCCAACTGACGCGTGAAGATGGCAACGTCTTTGGGCGTGATCTTCTTTTTGAACGTGAACAGCGCCTTGCGGACTTTAACTACCTTGGTGGGATTGACGCCCTGACGGCGCAGCGTCGCGTTGACGTAGGCAACGCTGACGGCCCCCATCTCGCCCCTGACTTTTTTCCCCGACCGGTCGACGCCTTCCCAGGAATACGAGTCGAATTTCTTTTTCGCTGCAGTTTGTTGGGCCATGTTTTTTAGACGTTAGTTACGCTTTCGATTTCGGCCAGGGAGGTGACGCCGTCCTTGACCTTCTTGAGACCAGATAAACGCAGGTCGGACACGCCTTCTTTACGTGCCTGTTGTTCCAGTTCGAGCTGATTGCCGCCGCGCATGATGATCTGCTGCATCGGTTCGGTGATCGGCATCACCTGGTAAATACCGACGCGCCCGCGGTAACCATCGGTGCATTGGTCGCAGCCGACCGGACCGTACGGCGTGAAATGCCCGACATCGCCTTCCTTGAATCCGGCCTTGAGCAGCGCCTCGCGCGGAATTTCGAGTGGCTGTTTGCAGCTCGCGCACAGGCGGCGGCACAGACGCTGCGCAACGATGAGAATGACGCTAGAGGCGATGTTGAACGGCGGCACGCCCATGTTGGCGAGACGCGTGAGGGTGGCCGGCGCATCGTTGGTATGCAGCGTCGACAGCACCAAGTGACCGGTTTGCGCCGCCTTGATGGCGATTTCGGCTGTCTCCAGGTCGCGGATTTCGCCGTCCATTATGATGTCGGGATCCTGACGCAAGAAGGCACGTAGTGCCGAAGAAAAGTTGAGCCCCTGCTTTTCGTTGATGTTGACCTGGTTGATGCCGGCGACGTTGATTTCCACCGGGTCTTCGGCGGTCGAGATGTTGTTGTCCGGCGTGTTCACCATATTGAGCGCGGTGTAGAGCGTGACAGTCTTACCGCTACCGGTCGGGCCGGTCACCAGGATCATGCCGTAGGGCCGCTGAATGGCCTCGACGAAGCTCGTCTTCTGCGCTTCCTCGAATCCCAGTTTCTCCACACCCAGCGTGGCCGAAGTGGGATCGAGTACGCGCAAGACGATCTTTTCGCCCCACAGGGTCGGCAGCGTGCTGACGCGAAAGTCGATGGCGCGGTTCTTGGAGATGCGCATCTTGATGCGCCCGTCCTGCGGTACGCGGCGTTCGGCGATGTCGAGCCTGGCGAGAATCTTCAGGCGCGCCGCGATGCGGCTGGCAATCTGCAGCGGCGGGTGGGCGATTTCGTGCAGCATGCCGTCCTGACGATATCGGACCCGGTAGATCTTTTCGTAAGGCTCGACGTGGATATCGGATGCGCCCTTGTGGACGGCATCCATCAGAATCTTGTTGACGAATTTCACCACCGGCGCGTCATTGACGCCTTCTTCGCCGGCCGCGCCGGCGTTAGCACCTTGTTCGTCTTCGGTCGCCAGGATCTCGAGATTGTCCAGCCCTTCATCGCCGCCGGTCATGTCCGAGAGGCTGGTGTCCTGCGCCTCCAGCGCCTTGTCGATGGCGTCGGAGAGCTTATCCTCTTCAACCAGAATCGCTTCGGTGCCTAAACCGGTGTGGAACTTGATTTCGTCCAGGGCCGCGACATTGGTCGGGTCCGCTACACCGACATCCAAGCGCGTACCGCGCTTGAAAAGCGGTAGTACCCGGTGGCGGCGGATGATTTTTTCATCCACCAGCTTGATC
>OBEQ013069850.1_pt1 | contig 14927 bp, 15 predicted proteins | sample 1670901 | NCBI WGS metagenome assembly OBEQ01 (sample SAMEA104232315, study PRJEB22302) | groundwater metagenome | biome: forest; feature: aquifer; material: groundwater | place: USA | collected 2011-08-07 | depth 5.4 m | reverse complement strand
TGCTTTAAATACAAATCAGATTTAAACAGATCTGTTGGTTCAAATCTGTACCCTTATTGTACCATAAGCTCAGCTATAATACTAATACCATGATTTTGGTGAACAGCCCTATTTCTAGGCAAGAGCTTCGGCAGATTGCAATAAAAAGTTTTGGTAATCTAGTTAAGGCGGTTGTTGATGTAACAAAAAAAGTTATGGTCATTGATGCTAGCTTGCATGCGGATGAAGAGGCGATGCTTTTATCTCAAGATTCTAAGCAGGAAGATTTGTGGGGAATCAATTTGTATCCTGATTTAGCAGGAGAGGACTTTGTTGAATTTGACTCAATGATAAATTTAAGACCAGGAAGTGGAAACATGAGCAGAGGCATAGATAATTCTGCCATTCGGGAAAAGATTAAAACTATAGTTAGTTCCTTGGTGAAATAGTATGCAACACACCGATTTAAGTTTGTACCGCTGGTCGCAATTTAGCTTGGTGGAACAAATGGCCAATATAGGCAGTGAAATTGCTAGATCCCTTAAGTGGAGAGACAAACAGAATTTGAAATATGCGGCTATGGCGAACGAAAGAGCCCTAGAATTATTTGATTTAACTTTGGCAGATAGGAGGCACCAGGCGGGTATTAAGGAGATTGCTCGGGCTAGAGAGTTGTGGTTGGACTTCTTTGTGGGGAACAACCAATATCATCAAACCGCAGATCAATGGCGCAAGTATTTCTTGGGGTTTAACACTGCAGCAAGAATAAAGAGCTAAATGAATCTGCGGGAGTAAAGGTTTTTCTTTTGAACAGCTTTTGGTATCACTGAGAGATCTAAGGTATTCATTTCTAAATGCCTCACAGTTAAATAAGATTAGAGCTTGATAGTTCAAACTGGGAACCTGGATTTACTTGATAAATACTTTTAGAAAGATGAAGAAAAGTAATGTAGTTAATAGAACTATTCGAAGGACGGTTATTATTTTTTCCCTGGGGGGGTTTTGGGGTTACGGAAGTAAAAATATGGCCTTAACGTTACCGACATATTAAAGACTTTATCACAAAGAGGGAGTAATGGTTTTTCATTTGAACCAATGATTGCTGCACTGAGAAGTTTAATGACTGTGTTCCCGAAGAGGGAATTAAACTATGAAAGTTAATTTACTTGTTTCCTTACCATTACAACTTTAGGGATTAGAGAATTTGCCATGTTCGTAACCTCTGTATCGCTTACACTCAAATTTTTCGAGAATACGTAAAAATGAGTTGAATTGCTCCACCATATATAGACTCGTGTTTTAATACCATTCTTGTCAGTTAGTGTCATGACACAGCCTCCTCTTGAATCTTTGGGACTGAAATCTGCGAAGTCCGACATTACAGTTGATTCACTTGGTGGATTTTGGCATGTACCCGACAAGGGTGGGTCGTACCTTAAGTGATACGTAAATTCTCCCCCGGCAATACTTTTATACGAGAAAATATAAAACCTTCCTTGACTATCAACTCCGGAGAGCACATCTTTGTCTTGACTAAACCCTACTGGTATTAACCGAGGAACTACAGCAATGTAGGGAGTTACTCCAAAAAGCCGTGAGGAAACTGCGACAATTAGAAAATATAACACTATCAACCCTATCGCTATTCCCAAGAAAACAAACAATAGCCTTTTTACCACCATATTATTTTGTCTAATAATGCGACAAAAATCAATTAGGGTATTCTAATTGATTTTCCAGAATAAAAAGTACTCTGCGGGCCCGAGCGGATTCGAACCGCCGATCTTGTCCTTGACAGGGACACATGTTAACCGCTACACCACGAGCCCAAACCTATATATTTTACCATTACTCAGTTTGTGCTGAGGGGGAGGCTGGGGAGAAGGTGGGGGTAGGGGTTGGTAAAGTGGTTGGGACTGGAACGACTTGAGCTGGGAGTATCTCTAAGTCCGAAGCGTCTGTGACTTTTAAAATTTTAGTTACGGAATTGATTTTGCCAATGGCTAAGATCCTTTTACCAATTAATCTGGAAGCATTTACTGTGCTGGGAACTTCTAGGGTAATGGCTTCAGAATCATTAGTAACTAAGTAGTATCTCTTGTTAGCTTCGGTATATTTCAAAACACCTGTAAATGCAGTTTCTCTCCAAGGGTTGGGAGATGGGCTGGGAACTAAAGAAGGGATATAGCGAACCAGAGGTTCGGGAATTAATATTCTGCCTAGACCAAAACTACCTACCATGATCACGCCCGTAATTGCCAAGGCGGTTAACGGTCTAATTCTAAATCTAAAATCAATGCCCTCGTTGGCAATGACCTTCTTCCACCAAGCCTTGAGGTAAACAATAGGATTAGTAACCTTGAGATCAACTAACAAGGGATCTTTTTTATTAACCGTGACCACTTTCTCAACTTGAGCATTGGGATTGACCTCAACCAATGGAGGTAGTTTGTCAGAAGTTTTCTTGGAGGCAGCCATTACATTTAGTGTAATATAAGTGACAGATGAAAACTAGGAGGTTCATGACTAACTTGCAGATTGCCAAGCTGCTGCGTTCAGTGGCCTCAGCCCTGAGCTTGTCGAAGGGTGCTGTTAATAACTTTCGGATGGTGGCTTACCAGAAAGCCGCCGATGCCATTGAACATTCATCTTCGGAGGTCAAAGATTTATGGGATGACGGAAAGTTGGGAACTTTATCAGGGGTAGGAGAGAGTATAGCTGCCTCACTGGACGAGTTATTTAAAACCGGAAGGGTTAAACATTTTGACAGTATTTTGAAAGAATTTCCCCCTGCCTTATTTGAACTGTTGGAAGTGCCCGGAATTGGGCCCAAGCGAGCTTACAAGTTGACCAAAGAATTGGGGATCACTAAGGCCCATTCAGCCATTTCTCAATTGGAAAAAGCTGCTAGTAAGGGTCGGGTAAGGGAATTAGAAGGTCTAGGTGAGGAGTCGGAGGCCGATATTATTCAAGGCATCAAAGAATACAAAGGTCGGTCTAAGAGAATGCTGATAGATGTAGCTCAAACCACGGCTGATTCAATCATGGAGTGGATGCGCAAAAGCCCCTACGTTAAAAGAATTGATCCCCTAGGGAGCTTGCGCCGGCAAGCCACAACTGTCGGGGATGTTGATTTGTCGGTAGCTTCCGACCATCCTAAGGAAGTAATGGAGCATTTTAAGAAATACCCGTATAAATCCCGGGTCCTGGAAGCCGGGGAGCAATCTGCCTCTTTAATTTTGCCCAATGAATACCAGGTGGACCTAATGGTCCAGCCTCCTGCCGCCTATGGAGCCCTCCTCCAGCACTTTACCGGCTCTAAACACCACAATATAGCCTTGCGGGAACTTGCCCTGAAGAGGGGGTTCTCATTGTCAGAGAAGGGGATCAAAGTTAATGACAAAGTGAAGCAGTTTGCTACCGAGGAAGAGTTCTACAAGTTTTTAGGCTTAGACTGGATACCTCCGGAACTGCGAGAAGGAGGAAATGAGATCGATTTAGCCAAAAATCACCAACTGCCAAAGTTGATTGAGGTTAGTGACATCAAAGGGGATTTACAAATGCACAGCAACCTAGACGTTGAAACCAGCCATGACAATGGAGTGAACAGCTTGGCTGAGATGGCCGCTGTGGCGGCCAAATTAGGGTATGAATATATTGGTGTCACTGAGCACAATCCTGCATTTTCACGCCATACTTCACAGCAAATAATTGATCTAATAGAGAGAAAGAGTGAAAGTGTACACAAATATAACTCAAGTGAAAAACGAGTACATATTTTTAACGGTCTAGAAATAGACATTCAACTCAATGGTAACCGAGCTCTACCCGACCAAGCCCTAGAGCTACTGGACTATGCTTGTGTCAGCATCCATTCCAGCTTTCGGGGAACCCGGCAACAGATGACCTATAGGGTGTTAAAGGCTCTGGACCACCCTAAGGTGCGGTTCTTCGCCCATCCTACGGGTCGGCTGTTGGGGGAACGGGAGGGGGTAGAACTAGACTGGGAGCAGATCTTTGACTACTGTAAAAATCACCACAAGTGGTTAGAAATCGATGGATGGCCTAATCGGCTGGACTTACCCGACTCGGTGGCCCGAGATGCTATCAAACAGGGAGTGAAACTGGTAGTGGACACTGATGCCCATGCTGCAGAGCACCTAAAATATATGCGCTATGGGGTAGCAGTAGCCCGGCGAGCTGGAGCGACCGAGTCGGATGTAGTTAACACCAGCAATTTGAATCAAATGAAGTCCCTGATCGAGAAAGTATCACTCTGATATAGTTAGTGCTAAATTAGGGAATTTATTGTTTGGGACTATAAATAGCTGTTTTTTTGACCCCTAAAATAAACCTCAAGCAGATTGGTCATCTTTTTCAGCAATTTGCAAAAATTGGCGTTTTTGACTCTAACTCTTCAGGAAACCCCTAAATTTACTGAAATTTAATAGCAAAATTTGTTAATGTTTACTGACAGCCTAAACAGAACTGTCTGGTTCCTTAATTATATAGGCTGTTGGGTAAAATTCCACCCTCAAACTAAGACTTGGTTAATATTTGGTCCAAAAAGAGATAATTTGGGAAAGATTTAAGGAAAAGCAGTTTGTGACGCAATTGGTAAATATTCGGTTATTAGTTAGTGTCACTGGCTTAACTTTTGTGTCACTAAACTTTCAGAATTTGGTCGGTCTGGCATGGGCTTTGTTTTAATATTGTCTATCTAAAAGAGATAGGTGCTATAGCCTCTAGCAAAAAAGGTGATTTACATACCAACTTGGTGTTTCTTTGTCAGAACTGGAAATAAAAACTATCTTTCACGAACACATTATTTGTTTTCACAGGACTTTAGCCTCAATTAGGTCTTGACCCTGAGGTATAAAGAGTATAATCAAAGCGTGGTAAAAGCCGCTACCAAGACCAAATTTGCTACATGGGACCTCACACCGCTGTTTAAGTCTGACACTGATCCACGTATTCAGCATAACTTACAGGCAACAGAAAAGGCTGTCTTACAATTTGTTACCAAGTGGGAGAGCAGAACTGACTATCTAGGAAACAGTAACGTTTTACTTCAAGCTCTTTCGGAATTTGACGAGCTAAATAGACACTTTGGTTTAGGTGGTGACGTGAGCTACTATTTTGAGTTGCGATCCAGCCAAGATGAGAACGATCCGTTCCTCAAGGCCCAAGTAAACAAGTTGGATGACTTTACTACCAAGCTTCGCAACAAGATACACTTTTTTGAATTGCGCTTGGGTAAGATTACTGCAGTACAACAACGCCAATTTCTCGCCGACTCAGAATTAAAATTATACCGTCATTTCTTAGAAAAACTTTTTGCTCGGGCTAAATTTCAGCTCTCTGAAGCCGAGGAAAAAATTATGAACTTAAAGTCAACTCCTGCCTATGCCAGCTGGGTACGAATGACGTCCAGTTTTTTGGCCAAAGAAACACGCCGAGGAAAAACAGTTACTCGCCTCCTGGCAGACTTTCGCAACTTGAATAAAAAAGTACGGGACGTGGCTTGGAAGGATGTTAACTCAATAATTGATATGTATGTCGAGGTAGCTGAAAATGAAATGAATGCTCTTTTGAACGATAAAAAGATTAACGATGAACTACGAGGACTAACTCGTCCTGACACTGGCAGACATTTAGCGGATGACATTGACAGCGAAGTCGTTGACGCCATGACTACAGCCGTAACAGCTAAATTTGCTATAGCTCATAGGTACTATCAATTTAAGGCCAAGGTTTTAGGACAATCTCAACTAAAATATCACGAAAGAAATATCCCCTTAGGAAAGGTGCTTCAAGAATTTCCTTTTGCCAAAACCATATCCCTGGTCCGTAAAGTTTTTAATCAATTAGACCCAGACTTTGGCATTATTCTAGATAGATTTAATACAAATGGTCAACTTGATGTTTATCCACGGGTGGGAAAACGTGGTGGTGCCTTTTGCGATGTCGATTTAATGGTACATCCCACATATATATTACTCAACCACACTGACAAGTTAACCGATGTTATGACTCTGGCTCATGAGATGGGACATGGGATTAACAATGAACTAATGAAGGCTCAAACTAGTTCCTTGAACTTTGGTTCACCGCTATCAATAGCTGAAGTGGCCAGTACATTTATGGAAGACTTTGTATTACAAGAACTTGTGAAGCAGAGTTCTTTGGAGCAGCAATTGACCCTAAACACGCAAAAACTAGACGACGACATAGCTACCATTTTTCGCCAAGTAGCTGCTTATAATTTTGAAAAAGAACTCCACCAGGAATTTCGTCGGGTAGGTTATTTATCTAAAGACCAAATTGGTAAACTTTTCTCTAAGCATATGGCTGCATATATGGGTCCGGCAGTAGAACAGACTCCAGGGTGTGAGAACTTTTGGGTTTACTGGTCACATTTCAGAAATTATTTTTACGTTTATTCTTACGCCAGCGGGCTAATCATTTCTAAATCACTGCAAGCCAAAGTTAAACAAGATCCTAAATTTATTACTTCAGTTAAGCAGATTCTGGCGGTGGGAACGGTCGACTCGCCCAAAGATATCTTTAAAAAATACGCGGGTATTGATATTGCCGACCCCAAGTTTTGGACAACTGGACTGGACGAGGTAGAATCATTATTAACTAAGACTGAAAAGCTATATAATCAATTACAGAAAGGTAAACACTAAACATGCCGCTTGTATTAATAGCCATACTTGTAGGAGTAGTGGTGTACGTTGTGGCAACTTACAACGAATTAGCTTCGGTTAAAACTCGCATCCGGGCAGCCATTCAAGAGATTGGTAATCAATTAAAACGCCAAGCTGAGTTGATTCCCAATTTGGAAGCATCAGCTAAAGCTTACTTACAACACGAGAAATCGATTATTCAACTACTAGCAGATGCCAGGAAGTCAGTAGAGTCAGCCATTAAGTCTAATGACTTGGACAAGATGTCTGGAGCCCAGGACAAATTAACTCAAGTCTTGCCCAAACTGCAAGTCATTGTGGAAAGTAATCCGCAGTTAAAAGGTGCTGACGTGATCACAATGCTCATGGATGAACTGCGCGATACTTCAGACAAAGTCATGTACTCCCGCCGCTTGATGATTGACATTGTGGCTGATTACAACGTCAAACTGGTAACTTTTCCCAGCAACTTAATTGCTCAAGCTTTTGGTTTCCAAAAAGAAAAAGGCTTAGAGACTCCCGAATCTGGTGCCCACCTGTCTGTATCTGAGGCCGACACTAGAACCCCTCGTGTAAAATTGGACTAAATGGTTAACTTCTACGAAGCAGTCGCTGCTAATAAGCGCAAAAGTTGGGTCGTCATCATCGGTTTTATGCTATTCGTGGTCTTAGCTTCAGTAATGATCGCTAAAGGGTTGGGTGCTTACTATGGTTACCAATCTACTGGTTTAGAATTTACCGGTTTGGCCTTGATCATCTCCGGGGTGATGAGTTTTATTAGTTACTACTTCTCCGACTCGGTCATTTTAAGTTTATCCCAAGCCCGGCCAGCAGATCGCCGCCAAGATTTCCTTTTCTACACTGTGGCGGAGAACTTAAGTATAGCGGCCGGTTTACCGATGCCAAAACTGTATGTCATTGATGACACCGCCATGAACGCCTTTGCCACTGGCCGTGATCCGCAGCATGCGGTAGTGGTAGCAACTAAGGGCTTGTTAGCCAAACTTAATCGCACGGAGTTAGAAGGGGTAATTGGCCATGAATTGTCCCATGTGGCTAATTACGACACTAGGTTAATGTCTATTGTCACCGTCTTAGTAGGGTTAATTACCTTGCTAGGAGATTGGTTACTGCGAGCTAGTTGGTATGGGGGCGGGCGGAAACGTTCTAATGACGATGGGAATACTGGGGCTTTAATGATCGCTCTAGGCTTTTTGTTTGCTATTCTGTCGCCAATTGTGGCCCAACTGATTCAATTGGCCATCTCCCGCAGACGAGAATTTCTGGCCGATGCAAATAGTGTTAAATTAACTCGCCAGCCGTCTGGCTTAATCTCGGCGTTAAAGAAATTGGGAGCAGATAAAGAGCCATTGGAGGTAGCTAACAAAGCAACTGCTCACCTATATATAGTCAATCCCTTGCAAAATCTGTCCAGTTCTCATGCCGTGGGCTGGTTTGCCAACCTATTCAATACCCATCCTCCCTTGCCAGAGCGCATCAAAGTCTTGGAACAAATGGCTTAAAAACATAGATTGATCTTAACAATGATATAATTTTGCGGTGACTGAGCGAGCTTTTAGAAGATACTACTGTCCCACTTTGAAAGAAACGATAAGGATTGATGCAGATGATGCAAAAGGGCCAGGTCGGGAGAGAATAGTGGCATCTAAGATAATTGCAGAAAATTCCAGAAAGAAGTGTCCACTTAAACCGCTAGGTAAATGTGACTGCGAGATTACTTGGTTATGTAAAGCCTCCAATAAAGAAGTCTGGGGTGACTTTGCCTAATGCCAACTTGGGGTATAAAAACTGCATTTTTAGAGATTAATATATTTCTATCTCACTTTAACTCGGATACGATATTTTATTGTTTCTTAGCATGTCAGTTGAGGGATCTACACTTATCGGATCATCCATAATCGCTCTGGCTTCGAGAGTTTTTTTGAAGTGAAGAAAGGGCCATAATAACAGTAGACCAAGCAAACCATATTTTTTTGACAACTCGTCTTGATTCTGTATTAGCTGAATTCTAGTGGGACAATCTGCAACTTCGACAGTGTGACTAGCAACGGGAAGACCATGCCAATTTCTTACTCTCCCTTTATCGAAATTTTTAGGTAAGTAACTGCTTTTGTCAGAGCAAGTTTCCTCAATACCGCGAACATTACATAAAGAACAATTCTTTTTTGCCCATTCATCGTATTCCATTAAACTCGGATTATAGCCTGGAAATCCATTGCGTCAACCCTTATCTAGGTTGACAGAACAAATAAAAGTTTTGGAACAAATGGCATAATTTTAACTTTAGAGTAAGGCTATAATTATCTGTTCATTCGAAGCACATTGGGGAGATTTGATAGTCGAAAAACGGCTTGTCGATTAGCTTCTTCAATATTTTGATTGAGTTCTACTAACGAGGAAGTTGAGCCTGTTGGAGATTCTTTATTAACTGCCGCTGCATAACCTAATGCTCTAATAAGGGCCATACCAAAAACTCGGGTGATTTCTGCTACATGACCAACTAAATATTCTGGTATTGCTGAGTTTAATCTTATAGAAATATGCATTTCCCTTTCCTGCCACAGAATAGTTCTATCAATCGTCGTTGTTTCTTCTCCACCGCCAGTATATTCTCCGCCTGAATGCACACCCATTTGACCAGTATGTTAATCGGCTGTCATTTTTTTGTCAATAGGCATGAATTCTGTGCTAAACTTGAGTCATGGATGTAAAGCGAGTGGCACAGTTAGCAAATTTGCCCCTAACTCCTCAGGAATTAACTAAATTTGGACCCCAACTGGAAAAAATCTTGGACTATGTTAAACAATTGCATCAAGTTGATACGTCTCAAGTTGCAGAAACCTCTCAGGTCACTAATCTCAAAAACGTAAGCAGAGAAGATAAAGTTGAGACTTGTGAAACACTAGTGAAGGGTTACATAAAAACTAAAGCCATCTTTGGTAATGACTAAAGACTGGACGGACATCGCTTCACTCCATGCGGGATATAAAGCGGGCAAGTTTACCCCTTCCCAAGTAACTGGTTATTACTTGGACCGAATAAAAAAATATAATCCTCAGTTAAATGCCTTTATTACTATTACAGCCGAGGCAGCTTTGAAGCAAGCCAAGGAGTTGGAAGGCCAAGCGGAGAGGATTGAATCCCATCCGTTGTACGGCGTACCAGTGGCATTTAAGGATTTGTATATGACCAAGGGGGTTAAAACCACAGCTGGGTCAAAAGTCTTAGAAAATTATGTTGGCCATTACAATGCCACCACGGTGCAAAAATATTTAGATGCCGGGGCTATCGTCTTAGGCAAGTTAAATTGTGATGCTTGGGCCCATGGGTCCAGCGGCGAAAACTCGGACTTTGGTCCCACTCATAACCCCTGGAACTTGGACTACGTCCCTGGAGGTAGTAGTAGCGGCTCAGCTGCGGCAGTAGCTGCTGATTTGTGTCTGGTTGCTTCGGGCACCGATACCGGCGGATCCATCCGTTGTCCCGCCAGTTTCTGTTCGGTAGTTGGTGTTAAACCCACCTATGGCCGAGTCAGTCGCTATGGCATTATCGCTATGGCTTCGTCTTTAGATTCCATTGGCCATTTAACCGCTAACATTGCCGATGCGGCCCGAGTGTTGGAAGTAACTGCTGGCCCAGATCCTAATGATGCTACTACTTCGCCTAAAGCTGTGGAAAAGTATTCGCAACTGAAAAACTTAAAACTTGATGGATTACGGGTGGGAATTTCCAAAGAGTACCAAAGTGCCGATGCGGAAGTGGCAGAATCTTTTACAGCAGTTGTGACTAAATTAACTGAACTAGGAGCAGAAATTGTAGACATATCCTTGCCCCATACCGAGCAAGCTTTAGCTTGCTATTACATCATCCAACCGGCAGAAGTAAGTTCTAATCTGGCTCGTTATGATGGCATTAGGTACGGTCAAGATCGCTCCGCTTTTGGGGCCGAAGCCAAACGGCGGATCATGTTAGGCACCTATATTTTGTCGGCCGGTTACTACGATGCTTACTACAAAACTGCTCAAAAAGTGCGAACTTTAGTGATTGCAGATTTTCAGCAAGCTTTTATTAAAGTGGATGTGATAGCTGCCCCGGTGATGCCGCATTTGCCATTTAAGATTGGAGAGAAAATATCCGACCCCCTTTCTTTGTATCTTGAGGATGTGCTAACTGTCCCAGTTAACTTAGCCGGTTTACCAGCTATTGCCATTCCGGGTGGATTTTCCCATTCTAAACTACCAATTGGCTGGCAGTTAATTGGACCCCACTTTAGCGAAAAGCAGTTATTTGAAGTAGGACATGCTTATGAACAAGCCACCGACTGGAAAAATCGTCGACCATCCCTTTAAAACCCTGTTAAAAGACGCTAATTTTTTGAAATTGTGGGTGTCACAGGCTTTGTCGCAGCTGACGATTCAGCTGGTGAATTTTATGATTTTGACGCGGGTGTTTGAAGTGACCCAGTCTACCGTGGCCGTATCACTGCTGTGGATTGCGTACAGTTTACCGGCACTATTTTTTGCCCCGTTTTCCGGAGCGGTAGTGGATCGGTTTAGCCGGCGCAAAATGATGACCGTCACCAACTTGCTACAAGCCATAACCGTGTTGCTGTACTTGTGGGTACCAGCAGGCAGTATCTTTTTGTTGTATGTGTTAGTGTTTGCATATTCATTTTTAGACCAGTTATATCTACCCAGTCAACAAGCCAGTATTCCGTCCATTGTCGAAAATAAGCTCTTACCTTCCGCCAACGGCATCTTTTTGCTCACCCAACAGGCCTCACTTTTAGTCGGCTTTGGTTTGGGGGGAGTCTTTTTAGCTCTGTTAGGGAGATCTTATACCATCATGCTAGCCGGAGGCTTGCTGGGAATTGCTGCCATTGCCGTGTATTTGTTACCTCGGGATTGGTCCAAGTCAGCCAGACAAAAAGTGGGCCTAGAGAATTATTTGGATGATTTTGTCCTGGGCTATGAATTCATTCGCAAAAACCGGTCGGTACTCTATCCCTTGTTATTGATTGCCTTTACCCAAATCTTTATCACAGTGATTGCCGTGGTCTTGCCCACCTACACCCACCAAGTCCTGGGCTTAGATTTAAGTTATGCCAGCTTTGCCTTTATCGTGCCCGGAGCTACGGGAGCTTTGATCCTGACCTATTTATTACCCAGATTTATCAGACATCGGCGCAAGATAACCATTATTGAAATAGGCTTCTTGGTTGCGGCAGTGTCCTTAGGAGTATTGGCGCTGTTGTCGCACTTGGGCCCGTGGAAGTTACCCTTGGCAGTTTTGATTGCCTTGGGCTTGGGAATTGCTGTTGCCAGCATTATGGTCCCGGCCCAAACCCTACTCCAGGAAAAAACCCCAACTTGGTTTCGAGGTCGGGTATATAGTTCGTTAAACTTTTTGTTAATCATTGGCACCACTATCCCACTGCTCATCTCGGCAGTGATATCGGACTTGCTGGGGGTGGCGACCATGATTGGAGCCATGGCAATTTTGTTAGTCATATTATTGATATTTATGTTTAGAGAGGGGGATCATGTCTTGGCGCACGGTTTTGGGCTTTGAGATCCACGTGGAGTTAACCCACGGGAGCAAAATGTTTTGTAGTTGTAGTGCTGATCATTTTGGTAAAAATCCTAATACCCAAGTCTGTCCGGTGTGCTTAGGTTTACCGGGAGCTTTGCCCGTGCCAAACATAACTGCAATTCAGGATTGCATTAAATTAGGTTTAGCATTAAATTGCCAAATCAATTTGCTGTCTAAATTCGATCGCAAAAATTACTTTTACCCGGATTTACCCAAAGGCTACCAGATCTCGCAATACGATCAACCCTTTTGTCACAGTGGTTTTCTAGAACTGGCCTCGGATAAGCGTATTGGTATCACCCGAGTCCATCTCGAAGAAGACACTGGCAAACTGCAGCATCAAGGTGGTGAGACATGGATTGATTTCAACCGCAGTGGAGTACCGCTGGTAGAAATTGTCACCGAGCCGGATTTTGCCGATAGTAGTGAGTCAGATGAATTCTTAAAAGAAATCCAGGCCATTGTGCGTTCCTTGGGCATATCCTCCGCTGATATGGAAAAAGGCTCCATGCGCTTGGAAGCCAATATTTCTTTAGGACCAGTAGGGGAGAAAGCATTACCCATCTACAAAGTGGAGATTAAAAATGTCAACTCATATAGATTTATTAAAAAAGCGATAGAAGCAGAAATTGGCAGACAAACTGCTTTGTTAGATAAGGGAGAAACGCCTGCTCAAGAAACACGGGGGTGGGTAGAAGCCAAAGGGGAAACTATTGCTCAGCGCAGTAAGGAAGCAGCTCACGACTACCGCTACTTTCCTGAGCCAGATATCCCCCCCTTTGAATTTAAGTCAGAACAAATCGAGACTTGGAAAAAGGAATTACCACAGTTACCAGCGCAACAACGACAGCAATTAGTTGCCTTGGGCATATCTGGGCAAAATGCGGCTATAATTACTAGCTCTGAAGTAAGACTGCGCAAATTTAAGGAACTGACCAAAAACCATGACCCTCAAACGGTCGCCAAATTACTAACCAACTTACCAGAGGACCAAGTGGCTGCAGCCATAGTAGGCGAGAAGCAAGTAACTGTAGATGAACTACAGATAAAGCAGATTGCAGCCGAGGTGATTGCGGCTAATCCCCAGGCAGTGGCGGATTATAAAGCGGGCAAACAGCAAGCTTTGTATTTCTTAATAGGGCAAATCAAAAAAGAATTAGGTGAGGTAAACATTCCAGTTGCAAGAGAGATTATTTTGACTATAATCGGTTAGCAATGGCAGAAAATATGCGGTCAATTTTTGTTGAATATCATCTGGAGAAATTGAGATTAAGTTTGATTGATGTGGACTTGTTATATGGCACAATTTTGCAACTAAATCTGAAGCCAGAAACCGTCGAAGAAGTTAGATTCAAAGAGGAAGTTTTTTTAGCTAATGCCTTTATAAGGGCTAGAAATAGTGGGGCATCCCGGGAAGAGCTGCGCCGAGCACTTGGTCTATTTACTTAACTTAATTGACTCAGATAGATCTCTTGTAAAATCTGGCCAGAAATACTAACATAGGTTTACCTGAAACTGGGGCTGGATCCCCTGACAACGCAAGGCACATATGGCAAGTAAATTCATCCCACTTCATGTTCATTCGGAATACTCACTTTTAGACGGCTTGTCCAAAGTTTCTAAACAACACGGGGCCAATAATTTAGTGGCCAAAGCCAAAGAATTAGGGATGCCCGCTTTGGCCTTGACCGATCACGGGGTAATGTATGGGGCAGTAGAGTTTTACAAAGAGTGTAAAGCAAATCACATCAAACCAATTTTAGGAATGGAGGGTTATGTGGTGAACAAAGATCATACCTTGCGCGAAGGCAAGAGCGAAAGTAATCACTTACTGCTATTGGCCAAGAACTTCCAAGGCTACCAGAATTTGATGAAGCTAGCCACCATTGCCCATTTAGAAGGCTACTACTACCGGCCCCGGTTTGACAAAGCCACTTTGCAGAAATATAGCCCCGGGTTAATTTGTACTTCAGCTTGTGCTCGGGGGGAGTTAGCCCAGTTAATCAGTGACGGCAATTATGATAAAGCGGTAGAGACGGCAGGATGGTATCAAGAAGTCTTTGGCGAGGGTAATTACTATTTAGAAATCCAACGCCATTTCTACAAAAATTATTTGGAGGGTATTACTGATAGTAAACTGTTGCAGAAATTGAAAGATATGCAAAGTATGGAAGATAGTTGGGTCGAGGCAATGGTTAAAATTAGTCGGCAGGCAGGTATTCCTTTAGTAGCTACCAATGATTCGCACTACTTAAATCAATCTGACGCTACAGCCCAAGATGCCTTGGTATGTATATCTACGGGGAAAAATGTCACTGATATTGAACGCTTGCGTTATGTGGATACGCCCACCTTTTACTTAAAGTCAGGTGACGAGATGGCGGCTGACTTCCCCGATTATCCCGATGCCATTGCCAACACGGGGCAAATAGCAGATGCAGTTGATGTAGAGATTGAGATTGGCAGATGGTTCTTTCCCAATATTGCTTTACCCCAAGGTAAATCAGCGGTAGAAGCTTTGCAAGAAATGGCTCGGGAGCGGGTAGGGGAAAAATACCAAGTCGTAACTGCCGAAGTTACTACCCGACTGGAATACGAGTTAGACATTATTTGCTCCAAAGGTTACGCGCCGTACTTTTTAAT
>OBEQ010037546.1_pt1 | contig 14928 bp, 27 predicted proteins | sample 1670901 | NCBI WGS metagenome assembly OBEQ01 (sample SAMEA104232315, study PRJEB22302) | groundwater metagenome | biome: forest; feature: aquifer; material: groundwater | place: USA | collected 2011-08-07 | depth 5.4 m | reverse complement strand
CTTTTCACCGTCGATCGCGCGCGCGAAAAACTCGGCAGGGCCTATCCCGAGCCCGCGCGGCAAAGTGCCAGTCGCGCCACCGCGTGAACACAGTCACATCCTCTGTGTCGCGGTACTAGAACTATTCGAACGAGCGAATCGGGTATCGTCGTCGCCGCGCACACGTGCGCAGATCGCTCTCGCCGAACAGGCGCTGAATAGGTGGCTCGAGGCGGAGATACACCTATTGGACGCCCTCGCGGCCGGTGACGACTCATGGGTGAAAAAGAATCAGGGCGCGCTCGTCGAGGCGCTTCGGGTCATTGGCCAGCATCTAGGTTGGCTAGCGGTGCAGAGCGATGTCGCGGGCGCCGAGATACGCATCAACGGAAGGCATGTGGGGACGGTCCCCGTTGCCCAGCCGGTGCGCGTGGTGGCGGGCGAGGTAAACGTGGAGGTTCGAGCCGACGGCTACGAGCCAGCAGTGCGCAGCGTAAAGGTTTTTCCCGACGCTCGCGAGATGATCCGCGAACGCGCGCACAAACGCGTGGATTTCCACCCTGGCCATGGGCCTCGGCGCGATTGGGGTCGGGGCCGCGGCCTGGCTCGCGCTCGGGGCTCCGTCCTCCCCGCGTGCGTCGATGCTCGAACTCGTGCCGGGTGGCATGGCGCTGCGCGCGCGATTTTGACGCTCGGCGAAGGGTGTTCCGGAACAGGACCGGAACACGGTTCGGCGGGCGACGCGTGGGACGGAACGCCTGGCGCCGACGCTGGCTCCAACCCTCCGCGGACAGCAGCGCAGGAGGACGCGATGGAGGTGCCTCCGACGCCGTGCAAGGTCCTCCCAAAGACCCAGCAGCCGTAAACCCCGCCATTACGCGCGTCTTCTTCGACGACTTCGAAAGCGCGACGATCGATAAATGGCACAGCTCCAGCGCAAGGTGCACCCCGACAACGGTTGCAAGGGACGGGACCTCACCCCACGCCGGCCAGTCGATGGCGGAATGCAACTGGAACGGTCGAGTTCCCGGACGCAATGTGGAGCTCTCCGAGATTTATCTGGATGTCGCGCGTGCTCGCGTCGAGATTTCGACCGCAGCAACCTGGGCATGCAGCCGGACGCCGCACGCACTTCGGAGGTGCAGGGGCGGCTGGTCTCGTGGTCGGACTCCCAGATCGAGTTCGAGTTGAATCAAGGGGGTTTTACATCCTTGTCGGGCCTTTACCTTTGGGTGATTACCGGTGACGGCCGGGCCGCCCGCGCCGGTCAATTTGCACCGTAACGCCGGCGCATTCCGGAGCCTCAGTTGGGCGCGCTACGAATCGTTCCGTCTCCCGCGTTGGCCCAATAAAGTCTTCGGCCGCGAAGCGCAATTCCCCTGGCGCCCGACTGGTCACTCGCGATCGTAACGGGCATACCGCCGTTTCTCGCTACGCTGCGAATGGTCCCATCGCCGTTCGTCCAAGACACATGTTCGGCGTCAACCGCCAACGACACCGGGCCTTGCGCCGAGGCCAGTGTCACGATGTCACTTTCCACGGCACCTGGAGCCGCGGAGCGGATCAGACCAGGTGACTCGATCCAGAATAGCCGCGTGCCGTCGACGACGAACATCCCCTTTTCTGCAGTGTTCCCGATGACCGTATGTCGTTCGCCCGCGCCATTGCAGTCAAGCGTCATGCAGGATCGGATATCTCTCCGGCTCGTCAACCAATAGAACTGTCCGACGCCCAGGCCGATGAAGTCTGCGCCACTCTCGTCGCCAACGTGGCCCGCAACGACGGCGATGGCATACGTTTGGAGCGTGGCTCGATTCCTGGATGATGGGCGGCTGCCGATCGACAGCGGAATCGTGGAGCGCCTCCATCGCCGGCCCGCCGTCGGCAGGCGAAACTATCTCTTCGCCGGCTCGCACACGGGCGCGAAGCGCGCTGCGATCGCCTACTCGATCGTATCGACCTGCCATCTGCTCGCGATCAATCCGACCGAGTATCTCGAAGTGGGATGGGCACACCGACTTTGGCGTGAAGTTGCCCGCGCCAAAAGAGCGCCATAGTCGGCGTGTCGGTGTGGGCCGACAGGAGGCGGGGGGCGGCCTGGACTTGGGGGGCGTCGGCCGCCGCGGTTCCGGAGAGCAGCAGCAGTACTGCCATCGCTCCGACGTGGGCGCGCACCCCGGCGTTCAGCACCGTTTTCCCAACTGGTGGTTCCGGTCTCTGAGAAAGCAGGGCGGACACTCCCACCGAGCCTTGCCCTGCGGAGCCCGAGGCTGCCTGACGTGTGCGTTAGACGCGGCGGCGCTTCGGCGGCCGGCACCCATTGTGCGGCACCGGAGTCACGTCGCGAATCAAAGTGACCTTGAACCCCGCCGTCTGAAGCGCACGAAGCGCGCTCTCGCGACCGGCTCCCGGCCCCTTCACGAACACCGCGATGCTCCGCATCCCGTGCTCCATCGCCTTGCGGGCCGCTTCTTCCGCCGCGAGCTGCGCAGCGAAGGGCGTCGACTTGCGCGAGCCCTTGAAACCGCGCGACCCGGCGCTCGACCACGCGATGGCGTTGCCGTTCACGTCGGTGATCGTGACCACGGTGTTGTTGAACGTCGACTGGATGTGCGCGATGCCCGTCGCGACGTTCTTCTTTACCTTCTTCTTCGCCGGCTTCTTGCTCGGCGGCGCGCCCGAAGTCGGACCCGCTGCGCTCGTCTTACCTGCAGTCGACATGGCTCTTCTTCTTCCTACTCAGTGAATCAAGTCGTGGGCTTGCGCGCGGCGCGTGAGATCAAGCCCTTGCGCGGGCCTTTGCGGGTGCGTGCGTTGGTGTGCGTGCGCTGGCCGTTCACCGGCAATCCTCGGCGGTGCCGGAGGCCGCGATAACACCCGAGGTCCATCAGGCGCTTGATGTTCATCTGCACCTCACGGCGCAGATCGCCCTCGACCTTGTATTCCGTCTCGAGAAGCTCGCGGATCTTCTTGATGTCGCTTTCCGTGAGCTCTTCCGTCTTCTTGGTCGGCGAGATCCCGGCCTTCTTGCAGATCTCGAACGCCGTCTTCTTGCCCATTCCGTAGAGGTACGGCAGCGAATACGCGACATGCTTGTGACGGGGGAGGTCGACGCCTGCAATACGAGCCATAACGAGTTTCCTTTAGCCCTGGCGCTGCTTGTGGCGCGGGTTTTCACAAATGATGCGAACGACGCCCTTGCGGCGGACGACCTTGCACTTGTCGCAAATCTTTTTGACGGAGGGGCGAACTTTCATGAGTCTGCTCTACTTGTGTCGGTAGGTGATGCGGCCGCGGCTGGGATCGTAAGGGCTCACTTCCACGGTTACACGGTCGCCCGGGAGAATGCGAATGTAGAACTGGCGCATTCTGCCGCTGATCGTGGCCAATACGACGAGACCATTGTCGCACTTTACGCGGAACATCGCGTTCGGCAGCGCCTCTTGCACGACGCCGTCGAATTCGAGCTTGTCGCCTTTCGGCTCTTTTCTCTCGCGACGTTCACTCATAAGGAATTCCGAATCTCCTTGTTTCTATTCGCTTTCAACGTAGCGCGCTCAGCACTCGCGCCGTGACTTCATCCACCGAACCTGTTCCATTTACGCGCTTCAGGATGCCGAGTTTTTCGTAGTAAGGCAGAAGCTCGGAAGTCATTTTTTCGTACGTTTCGAGTCGGTTTTTCACAACGTCTTCGCGATCATCCGCCCGGTGCTCGAGCTCGGCATCCGGGGGGGGTGGCTTATACTTCAAGTGGTAGATCTGTCCAGTGCGTTTGTCCGTGCGCCTGAGCACGGCTCGCTCGACGAGCAGGTCTTTCGGCACTTCGAGCGCGAGGGCAGCCGTGAGCGACTGGTTTCTGCTGCCCAGCATCTTGCCCAGCGCCTCCGCTTGGGGAGCCGTGCGCGGGAAGCCGTCGAGAAGAAATCCCCCAGTGGCGTCGGACTCTTGCGTGCGGTCGGCGATCAGCTTGATGACCACGTCGTCAGGGACCAGTGCGCCGGCAGCCATCTTCTCGACCAGATCCTTCGGGAGCTTGCCGGCGGCCTTGGCCGCGCGAAGCATGTCCCCCGTCGAAATCTGCGGGATTTTGAACTTGTCGCAGATGACCTTCGCCTGCGTGCCTTTTCCGGCGCCCGGTGGGCCCAAGAAGACCAAGCGCATCAGACGTCCCTCCTCCCCCGGATGCGCGTGGCTCGTCCGCCGCCACCGCTCAGCCCCTCGTAGTTGCGCGTAATGAGGTGCGCTTCAATCTGGCTCACGGTATCGAGCGCGACCCCCACCACGATCATGATGGACGTGCCCCCCCACTGAAACGGCACGCGGAAGGCCTGGCTGATGACCGACGGGATGATGCACACCGCCGATACATAGATGGCGCCGCCCGCCGTGATGCGCGTGAGCACGTGATCGATGTACTCGGCCGTCTGCTTGCCCTGACGAATGCTCGGGATGAACGCTTGCTGCTTCTTCAGGTTGTCGGCGACGTCGACCGCTTGAAACGTGACGGCCGTGTAGAAGTAACAAAAGAAGACGATCAGAGCGACGTAGAAGGTGTTGAAGAGCCAGTCGCCGCGCGAGAGCGCCGATTGAAGCTGCGCCATTCCGGGAATCTTGAAGTTTGCCAGGGTGGCGGGGAACATCAAAAGCGACGAGGCGAAAATCGGGGGAATCGTGCCGCTCGTGTTCACGCGCAGAGGCAAATGGGCGGTCTGACCGCCATAGACGCGCCGGCCGACGGTTCTTCGGGCGTAGTAAATGGGAATTCGGCGCTGGCCGCGCTCGAAGAAGACAATCGTTGCGACCGTGGCCAAAACGACAGCCGTCACCGCCGCCAGGTTGAGCGGCTGAATGTTGCCCTTGTTGGTCGCGAAGTAGTTGATGACGCCCGACGGAATTCCGTCGACGATCCCAGCGAAAATGATGAGCGAAATGCCGTTGCCGATGCCGCGCTCGGTGATTTGCTCGCCGACCCACATCATGAATGCGGTGCCCGTCGTGAGCGTGAGGATCGTCATGAGACGAAAGCCCCAACCCGCGTGGATGACCACATCGCCGACGCGCCCGGTATCGGACAGGTCGCCGTTGTTCATTCCTTCGAGCGTCATCGCGATGCCGAACGACTGCACCAGCGAGAGCACGATCGTTCCGTAGCGCGTGTACTGATTGATCTTGCGCGTGCCCTGCTCGCCCTCTTTGCGCAGCTCGTCGAGCGGCTTGAAGACCATGGTGAGCAGCTGAAGAATGATGCTCGCGCTGACGTACGGCATGATGCCGAGCGCGAAGATGGCCAAGTTCGATAGCGCGCCGCCGGAGAACATGTTGAACAGACCGAGCAGACCGCCGCCCTGCTTGCTCACCACCGCCTGCATGACGTTGCGGTCGACGCCCGGAATCGTCACGAAAACGCCGATTCGATAGACCGCGAGCATGCCAAGGGTGAAGAGCACCCGCTTGCGGAGCTCCGGAACCTTGCCGATGTTCGCGAATCCAGCGAGTGACGCCATGCGCCTCCTAGGCCTGCGCCTGCGCCGTGGCGAGCACGACCGCCTTGCCGCCCGCTTTCTGAATCTTCGCGGCTGCGGTCTTGGAGAACGCGTGCGCCGTGACGATGACGCTCTTCGTGAGCTCGCCGTCGCCCAGCACCTTGAGCTTGTCGAACGAACCCTTCACGAGGCCGTGCTCGCGGAGAGCTTTTTCGTCCACCTTTGCGCCCGCGGCGAATACCTCGAGGTCACCAACGTTGACCTCGGCGACCTTGGTGGGAAACGGCGGGTTGAAGCCACGCTTGGGCAACCGACGCTGAATGGGGGTCTGACCGCCTTCAAAGTGCGGTTTGAAGCCGCGCGAGCGCGCGTATTGGCCTTTTTGGCCGCGACCGCTGGTCTTGCCGAGGCCCGAGCCAATGCCGCGCCCCTTGCGCGTCTTCTTTTTCGTCGCCCCTTCGGGCTTTGCGAGTTTCGAGAGGGTGTCAGCCATTGATTTGCTCGACTTTCACGAGATGCAAAACCTTCTTGATCGCACCTCGGAAACTTGGCGTGTTGCTCACAGTGACCTCGGTGCCCGGCCCTTTCAGGCCGAGACCTTTGATCGTTTCGCGCGCCGTGTGGGTCTGACCAATCACGCTGCGAAGCTGCTTTACCTTCAACTTGCTCACGTTGCTCACGACGCCGCCTCCGGAAGACTGGCGAGACTCGCGGTGCTCTTTCGCTCAGGAGCGATCAAGTCGCCGGGTTCCTTCCCGCGCTTTTGTGCAATCTGCTCCAAGCTCTTCAGTTCTTTGAGAGCCTTGATCGTCGCGCGGACGACGTTGTGCGGGTTCGACGAACCGATGCACTTGGTGAGAATGTCGTGGATGCCCGCGCTCTCGACGACGGCGCGAACCGCGCCGCCCGCGATGACGCCCGTTCCTTGCGAGGCCGGGCGGAGGAACACCCTGCCGCTGCCGAAGTGACCGAGCACCTCGTGCGGGATGGTGACGCCCGCGAGCGGAACCTTGAAGATGTTCTTGCGCGCCTGGTCGTTGCCCTTGCGGATGGCCTCCGGCACCTCGTTCGCCTTGCCGAGACCGACGCCGACGTGGCCCGACTCGTCGCCCACGACGACGAGCGCCGCGAACGAGAAGCGCCGGCCGCCTTTGACGACCTTCGCTACGCGGTTGATGTGGATGATCCGCTCCTTGAGCTTCTCTTCGTCGATTTGGTCGAACGCCATGGTTTTTTTCCTAAAACTTCAGACCGGCTTCGCGCGCCGCGTCGGCAAGAGCGCGAACGCGCCCGTGGTAGAGATACCCATTGCGGTCGAAGACGATGCTCTTGATGCCCTTCTCGATGAGAAGCTTCGCGATCGCGGCGCCGACCTTCTTCGCTGCATCGCTCTTGGTGGCGTCGCTGATGGCGCCGCGGACCTCTTTGGTGAGCGTCGAGGCGTGCGCCACGGTCGTACCCGACACGTCGTCGATGACCTGCGCGTAGATGTGCTTCGCGCTGCGAAACACCGTAAGGCGCGGTTTCTCGGCCGTGCCGCTGATCTTCCGGCGGATCCTGAGCTTCCGGCGCTCCCGCCCAACAATTTGCATGGCCATGACTACTTACCGCCCTTGCCAGCTTTGCCGGCTTTTTCGCGGACCTTCTCACCCTGATAGCGAACGCCCTTGCCGCCGTACGGCTCCGGCGGACGGTACCCGCGAAGCTTGGCCGCCGTCTGGCCCATCTTTTCCTTGTCTGCGCCGGTCAGGATGATGATCGTTCCCTTGCTGTCGCCGGGGATCTCCACCTTGATGCCTTGCGGAATGGGGAAGTTGATGGGGTGCGAGAAGCCCAAGCTCATGTTGAGCGTCTGGCCCTTCCCCTCGGCGCGGTAACCCGTGCCGACGAGCTGCAGCGTCTTGGTGTAGCCGGTGCTCGCACCGACGACCATGCCGCTGATGATCGCGCGCGCGAGGCCTTGGAAACGGGCGCCGTCGCGTCCGCCTACCGTCGGCATGACGTTGATCGCGTTGTTCGCGATCTTCACGTCGACGTTCGGGGTGAGCGCGCGCGAGAGCTGGCCCTTCGGGCCCTTGATGTCGATCTTGCCGTTCGCCACCGTAGCGGTGACGCCCTTCGGCAGCTCGATCGGGCGTTTGCCCGTTCGCGACTGGCGAAGATCATCCACTTTTGAAGTGCTGGTCTGAGCAGTCATGACAATCACCACACCTCACAAAGAAGCTCGCCGCCGATGCGCTGCTTCCTTGCTTCTTTGTCGGTCATCACGCCTCTGCTGGTCGACAAAATCGACACGCCCATTCCCGAGAGAACGCGCGGGATGCGGTCGTGGCGAACGTAGACGCGTCGGCCGGGAGTCGACACGCGGCGCACACCGTCGATGGCGCTCTCGCGCTGGCGGCCGTAGCGAAGGATGACGGTGAGCAGTTTGGGGCCTTCCCCGTCGCTCGTCCGCACGTCGTCGACGAAGCCCTCTCCTTTGAGGACCTCCGCGATGTGCTGCTTCAGGTTCGAGTGCGGCATCTCCACCCGGTCGTGGCGCGCGAGGGCGCCGTTCCGGATGCGAGCCAACATGTCCGAGATCGGATCGGTCAGCATCTCACTCTCCCTTACCAGCTAGCCTTGATGACGCCGGGGATCTCTCCGCGCAGCGCGAACACACGGAGACACACGCGACAAAGCTCGAATTTTCGGTAGTACCCGCGCGCGCGGCCGCACACCTTGCAGCGGCTGCGGTGACGCACGGAAAACTTGGGGGCTCGATTGAGCTTTGCGAATTGAGAAGCACGCGCCATATCGGTATCCCTAATCCCTAGTTTCTTGGCCTAGTGTTTTCAGGCCGCCCGGAAGGGCATTCCGAGGTGCTGCAAGAGTGCACGCCCCTCTTCGTCGGTGTTGGCCGTCGTCACGATGCTGATGTTCAGCCCCTTGATGACGTCGATGCGGTCGTAGTTGATCTCCGGGAAGATGATTTGCTCTCGGAGGCCGAGAGTGTAGTTGCCCTTCCCGTCGAAGGCTTTGCGCGACACGCCGCGAAAGTCACGCGTACGCGGCAGCGCGAGGGTGATGAGGCGGTCGAGAAACTCCCACATCGTCGCGCGGCGAAGGGTGACCATGGCGCCGATGGGAATGCCCGCGCGGAGCTTGAAGCTCGCGATGGCTTTCTTCGAGCGCGTCACGATCGGCTTCTGTCCGGTGATCGCCTTGAGCTCTTCCACCGCCGCGTCGACGATCTTCGGATTCGTCACCGCCGCGCCCAGGCCCATGTTGACCACGATCTTGTCGAGCTTCGGAACCTGGTTGGGGTTCTTGTAGCTGAACTGCTTGGTCAACGCCGGGATGATGGTCTCGGTGTATTTTTGAATGAAGCGCGGCGCCACGGCTTTGGTGTTGCTCACCGCCTTGGCGACCGGCGCGGCCTCTTCGGCCCCCTTCTTCTTGCCGCCCTTTTCGCGGTGCTCGGCCTTCGGTCGGGTCTCTTTTTGAGCCTCTTTTTCGGGCTTGTCGGTTGCCATGGCCTATTCCTCAGCCTTCGCGTTTTGAATCTGCTCGCCGCTCTTGGCGGCGATGCGGATCTTGTGCCCCTTGTCGTCCTTGCCAAAGCGGACGCGGGTGCCTTTGCCGGTCTTTGGATCGACGGGCATCACCTTGCTGGCAAAAATCGGCTGCTCGCGCTCGAGAATGCCGCCCTGCGGGGTCTTCGGCGTCGGGCGCATGTGCCGCTTGACGAGGTTGATGCCCTCAACCAGCACTTTGCCGTCCTCGTGAAGGATGCGGGAGATTTTCCCGGTCTTTCCCTTGTCTTTTCCGCTAATGACGACGACCAGGTCGCCCTTTCGCAAACGCGCACCCATCACAGCACCTCGGGAGCGAGCGAGATGATCTTCATGAACTTCTTGCCGCGGAGCTCGCGCGCGACAGGTCCAAAGATGCGCGTCCCGATGGGCTCGAGCTGCGCGTTGATGAGGACGGCGCTGTTCTCGTCGAACTTGATGTAGCTGCCGTCGGGACGAGCGGTCTCACGCCGGGTGCGTACGACCACGGCTTTGGCGGTGTCGCCCTTCTTGACCTTGGTGCCCGGAAGCGCCTCTTTGATGGAGACGACGATGATGTCGCCTACCCAGGCGTAACGACGGCGCGAGCCGCCGAGCACTTTGATGCACTGCACGCGCTTGGCGCCGGAGTTGTCGGCGACATCGAGGATGGTTCGCATCTGGATCATGGCGTTGCTCTCACTCCTCGACGAACTTCTTCACGAGACGGGTCACGATGAAGCGCTTGTCCTTCGAGATCGGGCGATGCTCCTGAATCTCGACTTCGTCGCCCACCTTGTACTGGTTGGTCTCGTCGTGCGCCTTGTAGCGGGTCTTGGCGCGGACGTACTTGCCGTACAAGGGATCGCGGCGCGCGCTGACGCACTCGACCACCACGGTCTTGTGCATTTTGTCTTTGATGACTCTGCCGGTCATCTTGCGGCGAAAGCCGTGAGCTTCGTGGTTTGCAGCGGCGGTCATGACTACTTGGCCTCACTCTTCTTCTTCGGTGCCGGCTTGCTCTTGGGGGCAGGCTTGCTCTTCGGGGCGGCGGCGGCTTTCACTTCCGCCTTGGGGGCCTTGGGAGCTTTTGGTGCCTTTGCCACGGCGGGTTTCTCCGCCTTGGGCTTCGGCGCCGCGGGCACATTCCCGGCCCGGAGCTGCTGGAGAAGCGTCTTGACGCGCGCGAGATCGCGGCGCGCTTTCTTCATGGCGCTCGTGTCGTCGAGCCGATTGGTGAAGTTCTTGAGCCGGGTTTGGAACGTGTCTTTCGCCAGGCTCTTTTCGAGCTCGACCAGATCGTCCAGGCTGCGCTCGCGCAGGTCCTTCGCCTTCATCAGACCACTCCTCGGGCGAGAAACTTGTAACCTACAGGCAGCTTGTGCCCAGCGAGACGGAAGGCCTCGCGCGCCGTCTTCTCGTCGACGCCGCTGATCTCGTAGAGGACACGGCCGGGCTGCACGTCCGCCGCCCACTCCTCGACGCCACCTTTGCCGCCACCCATGCGGACTTCCAGCGGCTTCTTCGTCACCGGGCGGTGCGGGAAGACGCGGATCCAGAGCTTACCTGAGCGCTTTACGTGGCGCGTAATCGCCATACGGGCGGCCTCGATTTGGCGCGACGTGATGCGACCGGGCTCGGTGCATTGCATCGCGAAATCGCCGAAATCGACGTCGCTGCCGCGATGGGCGAGGCCACGGTTGTGGCCTTTCTGCATCTTCCTGAACTTGGTTCGCTTCGGGGAAAGCATGGTTCTTCTCCGCGATCAGACCGGCGAGCCCGAGAGCGGGCGGCGGTTGCGGCGTTGGAGGACCTCACCTTTGAAGATCCAGCATTTGACGCCGATGATTCCGTACTTGGTGCGTGCTTCGGCAACGCCGAACTCGATGTCCGCGCGAAGCGTGTGGAGCGGCACTCGCCCCTCACGGTAAGTCTCGACGCGGCTCATTTCGCTGCCGCCGAGGCGACCGGAGCAGCGAATCCTGATGCCCTTGGCGCCGAACTTCATGGCGGTGGAGACGGCCTTCTTCATGGCGCGGCGGAACGCAACGCGACGCTCGAGCTGGGTCGCGACGTTCTCGGCGACGAGCTGGGCGCTCGTCTCGGCTTTGCGGATCTCCTGAACGTCGATGAAGACTTCGTTCTCGGTGAAGCTCTGCACGCCGGGGAAGAGCGGCTCGCCTTTGGCGGCGGTCTTCAGATTTCCGATTTTGAGGGTTTCGATGCCCTTACCGCCCTTGCCGATGACCATTCCAGGACGCGCGGTGAAGACGATGACCTTGCACTTGTTCGCGGCGCGTTCGACCTCGACGCCCGCGATGTTGGCGTTCATGAGGAAGTCCTTCACGGCGCGCTTGATGCGGATGTCCTCGTGAAGCCACTTTGCGTAGGCCTTGTCCTCGAACCACTTGCTGTTCCACGTCTTGATAACGCCGAGACGGAAACCGTAGGGGTGTACCTTTTGACCCATGCTTACGCTCGCTCTCCGAGGATGACTGTGATGTGGCTCATGCCCTTTTGAATGCGTGTCGCACGCCCCATGGCGCGCGGGCGCCAGCGGCGCATATGCTTGTTCGGCGCCTTGTCGACGAACGCGGTTTCGATGAAAAGCGCGTCGACATCGACCCCCGGACTCTGCGTCTTGGCGTTCGCGACAGCGCTCTCGATGACCTTTTTCAGGACAGGAGCGCCGGATTTGCGCGTAAACTCCAGCAGTTGGAGTGCTTCGCCTGCTTGACGGCCGCGGACGAGATCGACCACGACTCGGGCCTTGCGCGGGCTGAGCCGCGTAAAGCGGGCAATCGCCTTGGAGACCATTGGGACCTTCCTGAGAAAAAGCGCCGATGCTCCGAAGAGCGTCGACTCCGCTGACGCCGTCGTACCCGCAGAGGACCTAAGCCTCCAGGGGCCGTTACGGCCGCCAACTGGATGAAAACACTTGAGATTCGAGACAGTCCGACAGGCCTGGGCCCAGCGGGGAGGCGTACTTTACGTGTAGGGGCGCGATTCGCAACAAAAAAAGATGCGCCGGGACCCAGCACAAGCTCAGGCTCAGGCTGAACCCCTCTAAGACGTCCGGCGAGATCGGTCTGCAAATCCCACGTGAGCGCAAACGTCGCATCGCGGTAGAGCGTCTTCTGCGGATAGCCGCGCGAGCCGGGCCCGACCAAGGGGATGCTTCGCAGATCGTAGGTGTTCTCGGCGATCTGGTAGTCGCCGCTCGCCAGCGCCGCGACGACATCGATGGATGGCGCGGTCGCGCCCGCGCTTCCGGCAAAGAGCTTCGGGCCCGCCAGGCCTGAGAGCGACGGGACCGGATAGGAGCGTGCATGCGCGCGCCCGAGGCTGTCTGTCATCGCGGTGACGCGCCCGAGGTGATCGTGCCCCGTCGTCGTCGAGCGGAGCAGTCGATCGACCACTTTCTTGAGCTCGCCCGTCGTCTCATACTCATATGCCTCCGTCCGGCCATCGGGATCGGTGACCGACCCAAGCCGGCCCTCCGGCCCGTACGAGAAGGTCCACGCCTTGTCGGCAGGCAAATCCGGCGTGTGAATGCTCGTGACGAGATCGTCTTGCGAGCAGCCGCAGCCGGCGAGGGTGTAGCCATACGTCGTGGTGTTTCCGAGCGCGTCCGTCGTCGACGTGAGGCTTGCTCCGCGAGGCACATCGCGAGGCCGGGCATGCAGGCTCGAGCGTGCGCGAGACGGTTCTCGCCGCGTGCTTGGTCATACAGTTCGCGCAGGCGTTGCTCGGCGTGCTCCGCCGACAGCGACTTGATCTCCACCAACTTCGCGACGAACTCGTCCTCCAAGGGCGGCACGGCGACTAGTTCCCAGCCTTCCTTGCAACACAGCGGTCGTAGTACGCGGTCTGTTTTGCTTCGCAGTCGGGAGAAATTCCGGATTCGGACTCTCCGTCAATCTCGCGAAGTAACTTGGCGATCCGGCGACGCGGGATGTGAGATGCAGTTCTCATCGACGCCCACATCTCCTTCGGGCACGCGCCCGTCTGCTTCCTCAGCGCGGCTCACCGGCCCGACCTCACGATCGCAGTTTCGGAGAAGCGACGGCAGGAGGCGGGCAATACAAACGGGTCCGAAGAAACGGAGGTCCCATGCCGGAATGAGTCGCTGCGCTAGTCAGTAGCGAGATTGCGACTGGCATTTAACTCAGACCAGCAAGAAATGCATCGACTAGAGATAGTAGTGGATCATTGGACCCCGATTACTTCCGCTCCGGTCGGGTACGCCCCAACATCGACACCACCTTTACCCCGGGGGTGACGGCGTGGGGTGACGGCGAGAGTCATGGAGGACTCACGGTACCAGGAGTGAAACGGTGGAACGAGTGCGGTGAGCTCGCGCTTGATTCAGCGGGGGCTGTCGTAGCGCTCGAGCGTTGCCGCGAAACGGGCACGATCGGTGTAGCACTTCATCGGTACGCTCGAGACCAACGTAATCGTCGAGAAGGCCATCGACAGCAGCTTGGTGATGAGCCCTTCTCGCGGCAGGAGCACGTGGAACGTGTCCCACCGGCTCAGGCGATCGCGAAAGCCGAGTGCTCCAAGGCGGCGGGCCTCGCTGTCATAGCCTTTCACGCGCGAGAAGTCGGCGAAGGCATGGACTCTCCCGGAGCGGATGAGCGCAAACGCATCGAACGACGCCCAGATCTGCTGAATCATCGGCACGTCGTAGTGCCCAATGGCCTCATACTGGAATACGCGATTGAAGTTCCGCGGAAGGATCAGCTGGCCACGAGTTGACTCGTATCGCACGCACTTTTCCTCGAAGTAGCGGCGAATCTGGGACTCGACTACGGAACCTTTCGCGGCGGGCATTGCGAAAATCTACCACGCGTTCGAGAAACTACGCGCGCGTCGAAATTTCACGACCTTGTGCCGCTCCCAATAACACGTCCACGTGGAGACCGCGCTCGACACTCCTGCGATGAGACGCGCGTTGCCGCCGCACTCGCCCTTCGTATAGTTGGGAAACCAATCGCCGTCTCCGGTGTTCAGGCGGCTGTCGGTCCCATGAAATCCGAGCTTGAACCACGCATCTGCATGTGAGGTCGTGTTTGCCAGCGTCGTCGCGAAGGCAAGGAGTCCTGCGGCTGCCCAGCGCATGATCTTCTCTCCACTGACCCGGGTGACTCTCCTTGGTATATGCCGAAGGACGCGGTGCACCATTGGTATGATCGGACGTGGCGAGCCACTCGTCAGGAACCCCTACTGCCATTGACGGTCGACGTGCCTCCTCGGGCCGCTCGAACGGCCTTCTTCGCGGCTCGATGGCCCGCACCACAGCGCTTTGCGAGCTTCCGGCTCGCGCTCACTGCGCGAGTACGTAGCCCAGCAGGATGGTGTACTGCTGGTCTGCGGGCGCGATGAGCCCTTCACAGGAGGGATCGTTGGACAAGAAGTGGGTCCGCACCCCGCCGTCGAAGCATCGGTAAAGCGGGAGGGTGGCGATCCCCGCGACCGGCGACTGGTAGATCCAGCCCACCGTTCGGTGCCTCGTGGATGGGGTGCACCAGCCGTCTGGGTTCACGGTGCGGTCGGTGAGGCCCGGGCCCGGCCAGGTCATGGCGTCGCCCACGGACGCGCATTCTTCGAGCATCGTGGATGCCTGGGCGGGTGGAGTCGTGAGCACGTACCCGAGCTTCCGGTAGCTCTGCGTCGTCGAGCCCAAGAAGAAGGAGTCGGGCACCATCGCCGTGGTCGACCAGCGCCCGTTGCTCACGTTGGTCGATCGGCCGATCTCCAGACCGACCACCGGAAGCTGTGACGTGTCTGCGAGGGTGACGCTCACGTCACGCGATGCCAGATATTGCACGAGGCCATCGGCCGGATTGTTGTGCGGCGGCGTGTAGGTGTAAAAGAGCGAGAATCCGCTCGTCCAATGGTCGGTGCCGTCCTTGGCCACGACGCCGGGG
>OBEQ010097208.1_pt1 | contig 14930 bp, 15 predicted proteins | sample 1670901 | NCBI WGS metagenome assembly OBEQ01 (sample SAMEA104232315, study PRJEB22302) | groundwater metagenome | biome: forest; feature: aquifer; material: groundwater | place: USA | collected 2011-08-07 | depth 5.4 m | reverse complement strand
TTCGACGACGTCGTGCTCCTCCACCGAGATCCGCCCAAACTCGTGGACGCTTCCAGCGACGTAGTCCTCGAAGTAGCGGTCTTCGATGGGCGTCGTGAACTGCGCGGTCATGACGCCATCCTACTTCCAGCGCGTCAGGATGGATTCGCGATCGAACAGCCTGATGCCAATCGCCATCAGCACCGCGTTCAGCGTCGCGAGCACCGCGGAGATGACGAGAAGCAATGCGCTCGTAAGCTGCACGGCGCCGGAGAACTCCGCCACCAGCAGCGCACTGATCGGCAGGATGATCAGCGCGCCGATCTGCTGCGCGCTCCGGGCGTCGTTGACCCGCGAAGAGACGCACACCGCCAGTTGCAACGCCGCCAGCGAGGCGAGCGGGCCGAGCAGGAAAATCGTCAACAGCGACCGTGGAAACAGGAGCACCCGGTAGACGCCCGCGTGGGCGAACAGCACGAGGCCGGCCAGGTAGACAGCAAAACAGATCGTCACCAGGATGATGCCGGGCACAAGCGCACCGAGGACCTTCGCCGCGAGCAGCTCGAACGTCGTGAGCGGCGTCGCAAGGAGCGGCTCGAGAGTACGCGCCTGCTTTTCGCCGATGACTGCGTACGCCGCCACCGACATCGCGCCTGCCACCGGCGTGACGACGAGCAGAATCAGGAATTGCTGGAAGATGAACGCCTGGATCGCGCCTTCCGGGTCGAGGCGGCTCGTTTCCGGCTGATCGCGATACATCTCGAGCGCAACGCTGAAGTCGCTCGAATCGGCGAGTCGCTCGCCCGAGAAATACGGGATCGCAATCGCGATGACGAACGGGATGATGATCGAGATCACGCCGGTGATCACCGCCGGTACGAAAAGGCCCGGGTTGCCGCGGAGATCCTCGAGCTCCTTCGCGAGCAGCGCGCCGATGCGTCTCATCCCTCGACCGGTCACGCCCCCTCCTCTTCGAGCAGCCGCAGATAGACATGTTCGAGCGGCGGTTCCTCTGCTGTCACCGACACCACGTCAGCCCCGCCGTGCACCAGCGCCCTGACGATCGCCGGCGCGCTGGTCGCCACGTCGTCCACACCGATCGACAGCGCGCGATCGGTCACGCGGACATCGTTGAACGCAGGTCCCAGCATCGCGGCGAACCCGTTGGCGGGCTGGGCAAGCGTGACCAGCACCCGCGCGCCAAACAGGCGGGCTCGAAGCGCGGCGGGTGTGTCGAGTGCGACCATGCGCGTCCGAAGGACGGCGACGCGATTCGCGATGCGCTGTACTTCGTCGAGGTTGTGCGTGGAAAGCAGCACCGCGCGGCGCTCGTCGCGGAGTCGCAGAATCAATGTGCGGACATCTCGCGCGCTCTCGGGATCGAGACCGGACGTCGGTTCATCGAGCAGCACGATGTCCGGTTTGTGCAGCAACGTGCGCGCGAGCGCCACGCGTTGCTTCAGGCCCTTTGACAGCTGAGCCGCGCGTTCGTCCCTGCGGGGGCGGATGTCGAACAACTCGAGCGCCTCATCCACCGTGCGCGCCGGGTTCGGTAAGCCGTGCAGACGCGCATAGACAAGGAGGTTCTGGCCGACAGTCAGCCGATCCCACAGACCGGGCGCTTCCGTCAGAAAGCCGATTCGACCGCGCAGCCGCGGCGCCGCCCGGCGCGACATCGCGACCTCGTCGACGCGCACTTCGCCGGAGGAGGGATCGATCAGCCCCGCCAGCATCCGCAGCGTGGTCGTCTTTCCGGCGCCGTTCGGGCCGAGCAGCGCGAAAATCTCGCCGGGCACGAGATCGAAGGAGACGTCCTCCACCGCGAGGCGTGAGTCGAAGCGGCGCGTGAGGTGTGACGCGATCAGAGTTGCCACGGAGATCACAAAGACGATGTTGAACCACGAAGGCCACGAAGGACACGAAGGTTAGAACACAGTTGACCCCGTCTTTGTATCCTTAACGAATCCGTCCAGGATCGAATTCGTAGCAGCCGGGCGTTACGAGAATCCGCCCGCTGCGCGTGAAGAAGAGGCTCGTGGGGCTCATGATGCCGGCGGCGCTGAACTGGATGATGCGTGCTTTGTCGCCCTGCGTGTCGTAGACGTACGTGTACGGCACGATCAGCGAGATCCAGAGCTGACCTTGCGGGTCCACCGAGGCGGCGCGGATCAACGGCTGCACGAACGGGACCTCGCGATCCTCGACGCGGCGCGTCGGCCACTTCGTCGGTTGCGCCGCGAGCAGATCGTCGATCTCCCGTCCTTCGATGTGGCGCTCGAACAGCAGCCTGCCGCCCGCGTCGTACTTGCGGAACATTGGCCGTCCGGTGAGGAAGACGTAGTAGAAACCACCCGTCGGATCGAGGAGCGGAAGGCCGGCGTTCATGGCCAGATGGAGGTCGCGCTCCTGCTCGTATCCAGTGTCCCGCAGCCGTCCGATCGTCCGCTGGGCGATTCCCGAGGCGGAGTACTCGGTGATCAACGAGCCGCGCGCCGGCTCGCTGATGAACACGGAATTGCCCGAATACTGCAGCGACGAGGTGCCTGTCACAGCGAGACTGCCAATGATGACCTGCGCGACAGCGCGTCCGGCGATGAAGAAGCCTCCAGTGCGAAGAGCTGCGGGACCGAAGATCTGGATCCGCTCCTGCCCGCGCGGCACATCGGCGACGACAAACGATCCGTCCGCGGCGAGATCGAAACCGTCCGGCTGAAGGATCTTTCCATCCTCCTGGCCGATCTCGACGACCCTCCGGGCGTGTGCGCGATCGGGATCGATCGTGTACACGGCGTGGCCGCGGCGGTCGAAGACGAAGTAGTACCCGCTGGCCGCCTGCTGGAACGCCGCCGGCTCATCGAACAGGCCGGCGATGTGGGCGGGCAGGCCGCCCACTGAGCGCAACACATCGATCTGAATCGCGGCTCGCGGCTGCGCGAAGAGCGCGACGAGAAGAAGAACGAGGACGGGAATGCTAGTACGCCGCAATAGCGCGAATGGCCTTCAACACGTCGGCGGATCCGGGAAGGATGACTTCTTCGAGCACGGGCGCGTACGCCACCGGGCAATCGAGCGCGGCAACCCGCGTCACGGGCGCGTCGAGATGCTCGAACAATTCCTGGCCGATGCGTGATGCGATCTCACCGCCGAAGCCCGCGGTGAGTTGATCCTCGTGCGCCACGATGACACGGTTCGTTTTCTTCGTGTATTCCGCGATCGTGTCCCAGTCGAGCGGCACGATCGTCCGGAGATCGACGATGGCGACGCTGATCCCGTCCTTCTCGGCCTGCTGAGCAGCGACGAGCGAACGCTGGACGAGCGCGCCCCACGTGAACACGACGAGATCGGTTCCTTCGCGCACGAGCGACGCCCTGCCGAACGGCACCATGTAATCGGGCCCTGGGTACTCAGCCTTGTTATACGTCTGCCGGTACAGATGCTTGTGCTCGAGGAACATGACGGGATCGTCACAACGGATCGCGGTTCGCAGCAGACCTGCCGCATCGCGCGCGTTCGACGGGAAGGCAATGCGTATGCCCGGACAGTGCGCGAAAATGCTGACGCCCGACTGGCTGTGATACGGCGCGCCGCCGCGGAGGTAACCGCCGATGGGCACGCGAATCACCATCGGGCACGTCCAGCTGTTGTTCGACCGGTACCGCATCATGGCCATCTCATCACGCAGTTGCATGTACGCGGGCCAGATGTAGTCGAAAAACTGGATCTCGACGACCGGCTTCAGGCCGCGCATCGCCATCCCAACGGCGCGGCCGATGATGTTCGCTTCGCCCAGAGGCGCATTGAACACCCGCTCGCTGCCGTACAGCCTCTGCAGGCCGTGCGTGACCTTGAAGACGCCACCCTTGCCAGACACCTTGCCGAGCGCCGCGTCGCGGCTCACGTCCGCCACGTCCTGGCCGAAGACCACGATGCGCGCGTTGCGTGCCATCTCGTCGCGCAGCGTCGCGTTGATCGCGGCCACCATCGTGTCGCGCGATCCCTTCGGCTTCGGCTCGGTCGAGAACGCAGACGATGTCGGATCGACGGTTGGCGAGAAGACGTAGCGCGCAGCGGTTTCGGGGTCAGGCTTCGGAGCGGCAAGCGCTTCCTGCGCGGCGGCGTCGACTTCGCGTTCCACGCCCGCAAGCATCTCCGCCAGCTCCTGGTCCGAGGCAAGCCCTTCCGACACGAGCAGATGGCGCAGGCGCGGCAGCGGATCGCGGCGCGCTTCGGCCTCTCGCTCCTCGGGCATCTTGTACAGCCTCTCGTCATCCGACAGGGAATGTGAGTACGGACGAACGACCTTCGCGTGCACCAGCGCAGGCCCTTTACGCTGACGCACGTGTTCCACCGCACCCCGCATCGTGCGATAGCAGGCGGGGTAGTCGGTGCCGTCGCAGCGAAAGACTTCGAGGCCCGGGAAGTGCTCGACGATGCGCGAGAGATCGCCGCCGGGCGTCTGCACCTCCACCGGCGTGGAAATCGCGTAGCCGTTGTCTTCGATGAGATAGAGCACCGGCAGGTTGCGCACGCACGCGGTGTTCAGGGATTCCCAGAACTCGCCTTCACTGGTCGAGCCTTCGCCGATGGTGATGAGCGTGACCTCGTCGGCCTGAAACTTCGCAAGGCGGTCGGGGATGGCGTCGACGCGCTCGTACAGGCGCCCAGCTTCGGCGATCCCGATCCCATGGAGGCACTGCGTGGCGACGGCGCTGCTCGCCGACGGGATCTGCAGCCGGGGATTCGACCAGTGCGACGGCATCTGCCGTCCGCCCGAGGAGGGGTCGTCTTTCGCGCCGACCGATCCGAGGAGCATCTCCAGCGGCGTGACGCCCAGCGTCAGCGCGAGCGCGCGGTCGCGATAGTAGGTGAGAAACCAGTCGTGTCCCGCGCGCAGATGCGTTCCCGCGGCAACGAGCACGGCTTCGTGACCGGCGCCGCTGATCTGAAAGAACGCCTGGCTCTGATTCTTGAGCTGTATCTCCTTGTCATCGATCTTCCGTGACAGGAGCATGATCCGGTAGGCGGAGAGTAAATCATCGCGGGTGAGCCCGTCGTGCTCCCGCGATTTCGCCGCCCCCCGGGCGCTGGTCTCCGCGCCGGTGGTGAGGGTCGAGCCCTTCATGGCCGAAAAATTATGGCACACTCGTGGGGCCGTCGCATGCCCGCCCAGGTCCGCATCCACCGATGGGATGAAATCGCGCTCGAGAAAGTCACGGAGATGATCTCCCGCAAGATCGTGTCCGGCGAACGCGAGATGCTGGCACAGATCTATCTCAAACGCGGCGCGCTCGTGCCGATGCATGCCCACGAGAGCGAGCAGATGACCTATATCCTCCAGGGCGCGCTGCGGTTTCTCATCGCGGGCGAGGAAATCACGGTGCGCGAGGGCGAGGTGCTTCACATTCCGTCGCGGGTGCCGCACCAGTCCGAGGCGCTCGAGGATACGCTGGAGCTCGACGTGTTCAGCCCGATTCGAGCCGAGTGGGTCGAGGCCGCCGACGAAGGCAATCTGTGATGGCCACGCAGGCGAAGGCGCGCGGCGGCCCCGTGCGTGCGACAGGCGGTTTCGGCCTTCGCATTCTCGCCGTGATGCTCGGCGTCTTCTTCGTCGCGATGAGTCTCACCAAGGTCGCGTGGCTGATCGACAGCAGCATCCTGCTGCAGCGGCTCCAGCAGTGGCTGTCGAACGCCACGCCCAGCGTGCGCTGGTATCTGGAGACCGTCTGTATCCCCGGCGCACCGCTATTCGCGCGTCTCGTTCCGATCGGCGAATTCTGCGCCGGCATCGCGTTGATCGCCGGTTTCTGGACGCGGATGGCGGCGATCGCCGCGTTCCTGATGGTGCTGAACTTCCATTTCGCGACGAGCGCGTTCTGGTCTCCGGCGTTTCTGCGGGATGGAACGGGCCTGCCGGTACTGGGTGGGTTACTGGCGCTGGCGATCAGCGGATCGCGGCTGCCGCTCAGCGCATCACGCTAGCCACGAAGAACACGAAGACGTCTTTGTGGCCTTGGCGTCAGTGCATTCGTCGATTCACGTCGTCGGCCCGCCCGCCTGAGTAGACGTCGAACTTACGGCGCATCCGATTGATGCGCCACTTCAGGTAGCGGTACTTGACCTCCGAAAGGAGATGGATGCGGCCGCCTTTCAGGTAGAGATACCCGGCGAGCAGTCCGCCGAGATGCGTCGTGTGCGCGATGCCTCCACCAGGCCCGCCCATCGACGACAGCAGGGAGATCGCTCCGATAATCGCGACGAAGTACTTCGCAGGGATCGGAAACACGAAATACATGTAGATCGGACGATTCGGAAAATACATCGCATAGGCGAGCAGCACACCGTACACCGCGCCCGACGCCCCAATCGTCAGCGAGTAATACAGCTGCTGTCCGAATGTTCCCGGCAGGAACGACAACAGCACCGTCGTCAGCGCCGCGCCCACGCCGCAGACGAAGTAATACTTCAGAAAATAGCGGCTGCCCCACGTGCGTTCCAGTTCCACACCGAACATCCAGAGCGCCAGCATGTTGAACAGGATGTGGAAGATGCCGGAGTGCAGGAACATGTAGCTGATCGGCTGCCAGATGTGCAGCCGGCCGAAGATGTCGGCGGGACGCAGGCCGAAATTCAGCGTGATCGCGGGGACGACCAGCGAAATCAGGAACGCCGCGACGTTCGCCGCGACGATCGCCTTGATGGCCGGCGTCAGCGGACCGGGGCCGAACGAATATGCGAACGTCGACGAGGAAGGGTAGCGAGATCGCATTGATTCAGTCTGTTACAACTCGGAGCTACTCAGCAACTTCCATGCCTCGGCAAAGCCAGCATCTGGTGGCCCACTAGAGGGATTCGCGACCGACGCGCTTCGCGACGAGCGCCAGACCTTCACGGAATTCGCGAATTCTCAACACGTGGGCCGCGAGCGCCAGCACCATGAGCGCCGACAGTATTGTCACGAGCAGACGCGCGGCCTGCAGGACGAACGTGCTGCCCGGAATCGATGCCGCCAGCGCGCGATCAATCGCAACCGCCGCCAATCCCATCACCAGGGAAGCCACTATTATCCTCGCGAACGAGCTGAGCACACGCCGGTCGTCCAGCCCATCGAGACGGCGATGCAGGAACCAGATCAACGCCCCCGCGTTGAAGAGCGCCGCAATCGACGTTCCGAGCGCCAGGCCGCGATATCCGAGGATTCGCACGAGCGCCAGGTTCAGCACGGCGTTCGCGATCACGGCAGCAATGCTGATTTTCACGGGCGTCCGGCTGTCGCCGAGCGCGTAAAACGCGGGTGATGCGATCCGTACGATCGAGTAGCCGAGCAACCCGACCGCATAGAACTGCAGGGCCGCCGCAGTCGCCGCGGTGTCTGACGGTAGAAAGGCGCGGCGTTCGAAGATCACGCGAACAATCGGCGTGGCAAGAACGATCAGCCCGACCGTCGCGGGCACGTTCATCACGAGCATCAGCGACAGCCCCTCGGCGAGTGTGCCGCGTACGGCGCGGTCATCTGCCCGTGCTGCGTGACGCGACACCGCCGGCAGTGTCGCGGTGGCGATGGAAACGCCAAACAAGCCCGTTGGCAGGTACATGAGCCTGAACGCATAGTTCAACCACGACACGGCGCCGGTCCCTTCGCCTGTGGCGAGCACCGTGTTCACGAAGACGTTCACTTGGGTTGCCGCAAGACCGATGGTCCCCGGTCCCATCATCAGCAGCACGCGGCGCAGTCCCTCCTCGCTCCAATCAAGGTAGGGCTTGTACCTGAACCCCTGACGGCGGAGCAGGGGCCACTGCAACGACAGCTGCGCGAGGCCGCCGACGAGCGTGCCGATTGCGATCGCCGTGATCGGTGGCCAGCCGGCACGCGCCATGACCGGCACCAGCGTCAGCGCACACACAATGGTTGCCACGTTGAACATCGCCGGCGCGAGCGCGGGGATGAAGAAGAGGTGCAGCGAGTTCAGCATCCCCATCAACGCGGCAGCGATCGCGACCAGGGTCAGGAACGGCAGCATGATGCGTGTCAGCAACACCGTGAGCTCGAGCTTCCCCGGCACGCTCGCGTAGTCGGACGCGAAGGCGTCAACCAGCGGGCGCGCGAACACGATGCCCAGGATGACCAGGACCCCCGTGACGAGGAGGAGCGCGTTGATCACGTTGTTGCCCAGCCGCCACGCCGATTCCTTTCCGCCGACCGTCAGCTGTCGCATGAACACCGGCACGAATGCCGCGCTCATGGCGCCCTCCGCAAACAGATCGCGGACGAGATTGGGGATTCGGAAGGCGACGTTGAACGCGTCCATCGCGTTGCCCGCGCCGAACATCGACGCAAGCACCTGGTCGCGGACCAGCCCGAGGATTCGGCTGGTCATCGTGGCTGCTCCCGCGGACGCGGCGGAGCGCGCGAGCGCGAATTGTGGAGGAGGAGCGCTAGGCGCCAAGCTTGCGGCGGACCGCCTCGCTCACTGCGCGGCCATCCGCATTCTTGCCTGCCAGGCGCGGCATCACCGCCTTCATCACCTTGCCCATATCCTTCGGCGAGCTTGCGCCCGTCTCGGCGATCGCCGCGATCACGGCTGCATCGATCTCCCCGGCTGACGCCGCTGGAGGAAGGTAATGCTCCAGGACGGTGATTTCAGCGGTCTCCTTGTCGACGAGATCGACGCGGCCTGCGTTCGAGAACTGCTCGATCGAGTCGCGCCGCTGCTTGACGAGCGTCGAGACCACCTGCAGCACTTCCGCATCGTCGAGATCGCGTCCCTTCTCGACGCCCTTGTTCATGATCGCGGCCTTCAGCATCCGCAGCGCTGAAAGACGAGCGGCGTCCTTCGTCTTCATCGCCGAGGAAATGTCGGCGTTCACCTGATCGCGTAACAGTATGGGCATTTGTGATTAGTGACTGGCGATTCGTGATTGTCAATCACAATCACAAATGGCCAATCACTAATGGTCTTGGTCTGAATCCCCGTACGTGATGTGCCACTTGCTCGTCTCGTCGTAAAAGCCATTCGGTACCTGCACCGCGTTGACTTTCACGCTGACTTCGAGCGTCGACTTCACGGCGAAGTACCCGTTGCGCTTCAGCGCGCGGCGGAAAGGGCCGTTCATCGCGTACGCGCGGACTTTATCCGCATCCTCCGCACGCGCGGCGCGATCCACCCAGCGCAGCAGGGTTTTCAGTCCCGCCACATCGTCCGGATCGGCCAGCAGGTCGACGAGCAGCGTCACGCGGCCGAGTGGCTCATGGCGGTGACGATACACCGCGTAACCGTGCACCTCTCCCTGCCGTTTCAAGGCGACCACCGAGTAGCGCACATGCGGCGGCTCGATGTAGCGCCAATTGAGATACGACGCGTCGCGGCGCACCGCGAGGTCGAACTTTGGCGCGAGCCGCTCCCAGAGCGCCGTGAAGGAGGAATCGAAACGGCGGATCGGCTCACACTCCGCTCGCAGCGGGCGCGACCGCGACACCACGTGGACGACTGGCCATGTCAGCGCGGCCCGGAGCGGGTGGATGGGTCCCGGCCACGGCGGCAGCCGCACCGCGCGCCGCGTCAGCGGCTTCACGAGACAGGGGACGATGTGCGCATCAGGCCAGTGCAGGCGATCGAGCAGCTTGCGGCCGTCCGTTGTGGCGAGCGCGAGCACCGCGCCGCTGTTCCGATCCCACGTGCGGACGAGCGCCTCGCCGATCCCTTGACGTCGCCGCTCGGGCGCGACCATGGCGTCACTCCCCCACGCGCCCTCGACCTCGATGCCCTTGATCGAGACGCGGACGGGAAGCGTGGTGTAGTGAGCAACGATCGTGGGTCCTTCGCGCGCGACCCAGATCTCGGGTTGCCCCGTCTGGTTGTACGGGTTGCGGCGGTGCTGCCAGTCCCAGCGGAGACGCAGGGCATTCGCGGCATCGGCGCCATGCGTCCGGCGATAGAGCGTATCGACGCCGCGGCGGTCGTCCGGCCGGAACCGATCGATTTCGGACACGAGATCGCTATTTTATGACGAAGGAGGCCGGGTCCTTTTGGACCCGGCAAAGACTGCGTCAGTTCTGAGGCCCGTTGCGTACCGGAGGCGGCACCGTTGTCGGTGGCGCAGGCGTGACCACACCGGGCCTGAGCGAGGAACCGGGCGGCAGCCCGAACGGATTGCTTGGCGTGACGACCACGCCGCGCGGCGTCGTGTCCGGAATGTCGTCCGGGGTGTTGATCGGCGCGGGCGGAAAGACGGGCGTCCCGACGGGGTTCGGCGTCGGCCGCTGGATGGCTACCGGCATCGGAATCCGAACGCCATCTTCGTCGCCCGGCGCGACCGGGTCGTCAGCGTCCTGATCGTCATTGGGCGGACGTGGTAGAGCCGGCCGAACGATCCCGTTCGGCGCGTTCGAGAAGATCGGCACAGGCGCTGCGGGCGCATTGCGCGGTGCAGCGCTCGTCGGAAGAATCATGATGCGATCGAACATCGATGCGCCGGCCGTCCCCGGCTCCCTGGCGGCCAGCATGTATCCGCTGACGCCGCGCAGGATGATGTCGAGCGCCTGGCGCTCCGGCACGCCTTCCAGGTCGAGCGTGAGAGGCGCACCCGCGACGCGATCGCCGTTGATGACCGTCGCGCCGCCCAGCCGCGCCCACTCGGCGAGGATCGTCCGGATGGGAACGTTCTGCGCGTGCAGCGTCACGCGACCTTCCCCAATCTGCAGGCGCAGCGGCTGCTGAGCGCGCACGAACGCCGCGCAGCCGATCAGCGCCAGGGAGAACGCGAGAACGCGGTATCGCATAAGAGCTTTTATTTTAGTCTCCCTGCACTAATTTGCGCGCATGTGTTCAATCACGCTTCGAATGATGTCGTCGAGCTTCACCTTCGGTTCATACCCCACGAAGTCGCGAATTTTCGTGATGTCAGGAACCCGGCGTGGCATGTCCTCGAAACCGGCCTCGTATGCCTGATCGTACGGGATGTAGTGAATTGGCGAGCAACTGCCGGTCATCTGCTTCACGCGCTCGGCAAGATCGCTGATCGTCACCTCACCCATATTGCCGATATTGAAGACCTCGCCGACGGCGCGCTGCTCATGGGTGAGGCGGACGAGCGCTTCGACGACGTCGCCGACATAGGTGAAACTGCGGGACTGCGTGCCGTCGCCAAACACGGTAATCGGCTGTCCCGCGAGTGCCTGCCGGACAAACGTCGGCAGCACCATGCCGTACCGCCCCGTCTGCCTCGGACCGACCGTGTTGAACAGCCGCACGATCACCACCGGCAACTGCTTCTCCTTCCAGTACGCGAGCGCCAGGAACTCGTCGATCAGTTTGCTGCACGCGTATGCCCAGCGGTGCTTGGAGGTCGGCCCGAGCACGAGGTCGGCGGCTTCGCGGAACGGGACGTCGGTGCTCTTCCCGTACACCTCGGAGGTCGAAGCAATGAAGACCAGCTTCTTCTTCTTGTTCGCGTGCTTGAGCACGACTTCGGTGCCGTGCACGTTCGTTTCGATGGTGTGCACCGGCTGCTCGACGATCAGCTTCACGCCGACGGCGGCGGCGAGATGGAAGACGACATCGCTGCCGTCAATCAGCTCCGCCAGCAGCGACTCGTTGGTGATCGAATCGATCCTGTACGAGAAACCGGCACGGCCCTTGAGATGCGCGATGTTGTCGATCGAGCCAGTTGAAAGGTTGTCGAGGACCATGACCTCGTGTCCGTCCTCGAGGAGACGATCCGCAAGGTGTGATCCGACGAAGCCTGCACCTCCGGTAATGAGGGCTTTCACGCGAGGATACGTCCCTTCTGGAATGCGCCGATCGCGGCGGACACCCGCGCGACATCGGCGTCGGTCAGCCGCGGATGGAGCGGCAACGACAGGATCTCCCCCGCGATCCGTGCAGCGACCGGGCAGTCCCCCCGCGCGATGCCGGCGAATGCCGGCTGGCTCGGAAGCGGCACCGGATAGTGAATCAACGTGTCGACTCCTGACGCGCGCAGGTGCGCCTGGAGCGCATCGCGGTCCGGCGATCGCACAACAAACAGGTGGTACACGTGCCCGGAGTCGTGCTCGCGGAGTGGACGCACGGTATCGGGCAAGGCTCGCCGATACGCGTCGGCGAGCGAGCGCCGCCGGCTCGTCCATCCGGACAGGAACGGAAGGCGTGCGCGCAACACCGCGGCCTGCAGATCGTCGAGCCGGCTGTTGGCGCCCACCTCGAGATGGACATAGCGATCGACCTGCCCGCCGTTCCGCAGGCGGCGAAGGCGTTGAGCCAACGAGGCATCGTTGGTGAGGATCGCTCCGCCGTCGCCGAGCGCGCCGAGATTCTTCGTCGGATAAAAGCTGAACGCGCCGCCCGCGCCGCGTGTGCCGACGGCAACGTCGTCGCACGTCGCGAGGTGCGCCTGGCAGCAGTCTTCAATCACCGCCAGCGATCGGCGGTGCGCGATCGATTGAAGCGCTCGCATGTCCGCGGGCTGGCCGTACAGATGTACCGGGATGATCGCAACGGTCCGCGATGTGACCGCTGCTTCACAGGCAGCGGGATCCAGGGTGAGCCGCTCGGGATCGATATCCGCAAAGACCGGCGTCGCGCCGGCAAGCAGCACGGCGAGAGCCGTGTACGCGGCCGTCAGCGCCGGCACGATCACTTCGTCTCCCCGGTTGACATTCATCGCCCGGAGCATCAGCGCTATCGCATCGGTCCCGGTCCCGACGCCGACGGCGTGGGCGGCGCCGCTTGCCGACGCGAACTCCGCCTCGAAGGCTTCGACCTCCGGACCGAGCACGAACCAGCCGCGAGTGATGACGCGATCGATCGCCGCGCGCACCGCGGCGTCGTCTTCACCGGGATGCAGATCGATGAAGGGGATGCGGTCGCCGGTCACAGGGTCGCGACCTGTTCTCCGGTCGCGGGAACGTACTGATCGAGGTGGGCGCGGTAGAACTCGAACGTGCGCCGGAGGCCCTCGGTCAGCGGAGTCACCGGTTGCCAGCCGAGCGCCGAGCGGATTTTCGACGAGTCCGCGTAGAAATCGCCGATGTCGATCGCCTTCATGTCGGGCGGCCACGCGACGCAACGGAAACGGCCCGAGCCCGCGGTGCGGATCATCAACTCTACGAGATCGCCGTGCTTGATCGGCTCCATCCCGCCGACGTTGAACACCTCGCCGTTCGAGGCATCGTCCGCGCCCGCCCGCAGGAAGGCATCCACCGCGTCATCGACGAAGACGAAGTCGCGAAGCTGCGTGCCGTCGCCGAAGATCTGAATCTCGCGGTTCTCGAGCGCGAGCCTGATGAACCACGCGATGAAACCCTGGCGATTGTGCTTGAGCAGCTGCCGGGGGCCGTACACGTTCGTGAGGCGCAGCGAGCACGCGCGGATGCCGAACACGTTGTTGTAGACGAGATGGTAGTACTCGCCCGCCGCCTTGTTGATCCCGTTGATGTCAGTCGGGCGCACGAGATGATTCTCTGTGACTGGGAGTGTGTCGGCGCGCCCGTAGACCTGCCGTGTGCCGGCGAACACGACTTTCACGGCCGGATTGTTGTGGCGGCACGCCTCGAGCACCGTCAACTGGCTGCGGCAGTTGATCTCGAGGTCCGTATACGGCTCCTGCATGCTGTCGATGTGACTCACCTGTCCCGCGAGGTTGAAGATCACGTCGTGTCCGTGCACGAGATAGTTCATCGTGCTCTGCTCCCGGATGTCGGCGATGTTGACGCGGACGCGATCCTCGATGCCGCTGATGTTGAACAGGTTGCCGCCGTAGTCGGGAATGAGCGAGTCGACGATCAGCACCCGCGCGCCGAGCGCGACGAGCTGGCGGGCGAGATTGCTGCCGATGAATCCGAGACCGCCCGTGATCAGCACCGGCCGATCGCGATAGAACTCGCGATACGCGGTCACGGCTTGGTGGATTCAGGCGGGATGACGCCGCTGATCGTGGGATTCCGGAACAGCACCGGCGTGTTCGTGCGGCCGCGTCCCAGCACCACGAGCTTCACCCACAGCCTCATCACGTCGACGCCCGTCCAGAACACCCGTTTGAAGTTGAAGAACTGCGAGCGGCCGTGCAGCCGGTGATAGTGGTGCACCGGCACTTCGACGACGCGGAGGCCCGCGTCCTGGATCTTGCGCATCATCTCCAGACAGATGACGCCGGTATCTTTCTCCAGCCTCACGCGATTGAAGATCTCTCGCCGCATCAGGCGGAAATCGCAGTCGACGTCGCGCACGCGCAGGCGGAACAACAGCTTCACGGTGTGATGGTAGAAGCGCCCGATCACGATGCGATGCCAGGGATCCGATCGACGGATCTTGTAGCCGTTCACCATGTCGGCGTCCGGCGTCAGCTTGTTCCATAGCACCTCGAGCTCCGCGGGATCGTACTGCGCATCGCCGTCGGTGTACGCAATCAGATCCTTGGTGGCCGCCGCGAAGCCCGTTCGCAGCGCCGCACCGTACCCGAGGTTGCGCGGATGGTGAATGACGCGCACGCGCGGATATGTCCGCGCAAGCTCGTCGAGGATCTCCCTGGTGGGATCGGTGCTGCCGTCGTTGACGACGATGACCTCGAAGTCCGGCGTCAGTCGGCCGGCAACCTGCACCGCGAGGATCACGAGGCTCGCGATGGTCCCCCCGTCGTTGTACGCCGGGAAAAACATGCTGAGCCCGACAGGACGCGTCGAGCGGTCGTCTGGCATTGAAACGATAAACCCTACCACGGTAACAGCTTGCGGGCAAGGAACCGAGCCCCCTTATTTTGGGCGCGCCATCAGGCGCCAGGGCAGTATCGCGGATTCCACGATCACCCTGGCAGACAGCTTCGAGGCGCCCCTTCGCCGCTCGACGAACGTAATAGGGACCTCGCCGCACCCGAACCCCGCCTTCGACGCCTCCCAGGCGAGCTCGACGATGAAGGAATACCCGTCGGAGCGGATCGAGGCGAGCGGAAGCTGTTCAAGC
>OBEQ011017387.1_pt1 | contig 14932 bp, 15 predicted proteins | sample 1670901 | NCBI WGS metagenome assembly OBEQ01 (sample SAMEA104232315, study PRJEB22302) | groundwater metagenome | biome: forest; feature: aquifer; material: groundwater | place: USA | collected 2011-08-07 | depth 5.4 m | reverse complement strand
GTAACTCAGCTTGCCCCGCCTGAGATAGGCGGGGTGAAGAAGAGTAGCTCATTCGTAAAGAGCAAGTCGAGGGTTCGAATCCCTCCTTCGGCTCTCAAACAGTTTTGCTATAATCTACTATTATGGAACGCTCACGGCTTTCGAGAAGAGAAGAAAACAACTCAAAAAAATCTATTGCCATGTCTTTGCTTGGCATTATTGCTATTTTGTTTCTTGTCGTAAAATTTGGCATACCACTTTTGGGAAATTTGGGTAGCTTTCTGTCCGCCCACGGAAAAAACGCAAATGTAGAAACAGTTGTTAAAAAAGATGTTTTTGTCGCAAAGCCAGAATTGGACGCGCTGCCAACTGCAACAAACAGTGCAACTATAACTATTTCTGGTACCGCTCAGGCAAAACAAACAATAAAGCTGTATGTAAATGGATCTTTAGAAGATACAACAGATGTAACAAACGACAAAAAGTTCGAGTTTTTAGACCAATTATTAACAACCGGAGACAACCTGATTCAGGTTAAAGCAATAGAAAAAGACGAAACTGGACACGAGCATGAAAGTAATTTTTCTGATTCGTTTACTATTTCGCTTACCAAAAACGCGCCATCGCTTACAATAGACCAACCAACAGACCACCAAACATTTTCCAAAGACAGTAGTCCAACAACGGTTAAGGGTAAAACCGGTCCAGGAGTAAAGGTAACGGTAAACGACTTGTGGGCGATCGTGGACAACAATGGTAATTATTCGTACGACCTGCCATTAAAGGGTGGAGACAATAAAATTACGGTTAAAGCAACAGACAACGCAAACAACTCAGCGGAAAAAGACATTACGGTAACATATAATCAATAAACCCCAGTTCTATAAAGACCCAAATAAGAATAAATGAATAAAACAAGCTGTTCACAAATAACGCATTGACACAAAGCCCAACTATTGTTGCAATTACCACGGGTCGTAACAATCCTTTATAATCCTTTACAATCCTATACATCATATTGCAATATGCAGCTAACCCAACAATACCCGTTGTTACCAAAACAAACAAAAAACTATTATCTGTCCCCGCAGCAGCATGATTATCTTTTGTTGAAACAGGCAAAAACCCATGCTTTTCCTGAGCATACCTGTATGCATCAAATCCGACACCAAACAACACATTATCTTGCCAAATAGTTACTGTATTTTGCACTGCCCCAAGCCTGGCAAAACTCGAAGTAGTTCGAAACAGATTAGTGCCTTCTGATTTTGGAGAAAGAAAAAATAATAAACCTATTGCAACAATCCCTATTATCATTGCAAACGAAGCATTGCGGAACATGGCCCGCTTCGCCGAAGCTTCAGCAAGGCGAGCAATCTTCTTCTTTTGCAAAAAGAAATACACAACCAAAGATACCCCAAGCATAATATACGCTCCTCGGGAATACGTTAAAGCGATTGCAATAAGTGTTACCAGAGAAAGAAACCCATACAAATTACTCTTTTTCTGCAAAAACAAATGGAGGACAAGTAAAAAGTAGCAGACAAAAAATGCTCCAGCAAAATTTGGGTCTAAAAACACAGAAAACATGCGGTACAAATGCTCGTCCCATCCGGCATAGTACAAATTACGCAAGTCAGGATATAAAAAATACTGCATAAAACCCAAGACAACAATTATTCCTCCCATAATTATTATGCTTGTGAGCACCGTTTTTTTAAACTTTTCCGGGAAGCCAAACACAATTGGATACAACATTGCATAGCAGGCAAATCGGATGGTATATAAAAATGACGACGCTAGAACTGACAACGGATACTCAAATACATGAATTGCAAGGGAAAGGGTCAGAATCCCAATAAAGAAAATAATTGCCTTTTGAGCGTCATTCTGGGGAGCAGCGCGACTCCAGAATCTGATTCTGGATAAGCCAGAATGACTAACATTATTGAATATCCACAAAGGCAACAGTAATGCCAAAACAATGTCCGTTGCATGCACAGTTGCGCTGCCAATAGATATTCTCATCATTTCTCCGACTGGAAATAAAAAGAGCAAAATAAGAAAGAATATTTTAGTAATCTTCATTTTTTTCTATACACCATGCACAACTGCATGCCAATAAGAAATAGTAAAATAACTGTCTGGTAAGAAGCAATAAGTGGTATTGACAAAAGTGGTGATGATTCGTTTGTAAAATGAAAAAATAGAAAAATCCAGGTAACAAAAAATAAACAGTATCGAATAAACTTTTTTCTTATGTCTTTTTGATCAAACACCAATTGCAGATAAAGCAAAAAAATAAACGGGTAGGCAAAAACTAGGTGGTGCTGCCAGGAAAAAAAATTGCCAATAGAGGCAATCGCTAACACCAAAGAAAATGGAATAATAAAATACTTCGTTTTGTAATACGAAAAAAACGCCAACGCGTATAGTAATAAAAGCAATCCTCCACCCAAAATCTGTGCTGCAGAAGCGTTATTTGTTAAACGGAAAAATAAAGCAAAAACCGACTGATCGTAAAAATTAGGAAAAGAAATATGCGAAAATTGTGGCAGTATTAAGCCGTAATACTGCCGTGATAAATCAAAGAATAACAAGTTACTTAATGCGAGTAAAAACAAAACAACAGCTGTAAATACAAATTTTTTAGACATAATAAAAAGAGGCAGAGTATACAAAGAAAAAAGCTTAACACCTGATGCGATAGAGAAAAGTATACTGCATACAATAGTTGCTTGATTTGATTTTTTGTGGAGCAATACAAAAAGCGATCCACATATAATCGCTAAAAGGACAAGATTTATTTGACCTAAAATAATAGTAAACTTTACTGGAAATGTCTGGACAAAAAAAATAAGGAGGACATAAAAATGCAAAGAAGAAATTTTTATATGCGACAGCTTCCAAACACACCACAAAGAAAACCAGAGTGAAAAAAAAGAAAGGAGTGTTAAAACAATTTGTGTTTCTTTTGCAGGAAACATAGCAAGAAGAGACAAAATTGGTAAAGATGCAGGCGGATAATTAAAAGGGATACCAGCAGAAATATGCTTGGCATATAAAAATGAATATGGATTTTTGTTTTGTAAAAATATAGTTGCTGCTTGCCGATATACGGTAAAATCAACAAGATCTCTCTTGGGTAGTGTTTGCAAAACATTATGAAAAATCTGCAAAAAAGATCCAAAAAGAATAATAATAACTATAAACGTTAAGGCTTTTTTTGCCATAGTAGCCACAGTTTACCCCGAACTAAAAACGAATGAAAGCTCATAAGCAGGGCAACAACTATGCCTGCATTTCCGTCTAAAAACCCCATTTTGCCAACATAATTAACAAAAAATTTGCCAGTTGGATACAGTATAATTTCCCACACGTTTGTTTTTTTCTTTTTGGCAAACAATTCCTGTGCCCGCAACGTTGTGTAATAATTTATTTCTTGCAAAAACGCATTAATACTTTGGTGTGGAAAGTGTTGTAAAGGGTTTTTAAGACGTGCGACATTTCCTTTTACCTGCCAGCGTTCGTGCACACTACCAACCCAATTGCCTGAGGTTTTACGGGCAAGACGAACCAGCCGAATACTACCTGTTTCCCCATGTAACAATTGCTTTCCCCACATAGTGTCTATCCGGCGCATGGAAAAAGCGTTAATAAAATCTGTTTCTTTGCTATGTAAAATGCTTGTTAGCTCGTATGTTAACGATTCGGACATGCGCTCGTCTGCGTCTATAAACAATACCCAGTCTCCTTTTGCTATGCTTAATGCAAAATTTCTGGCTTCCCCAAAATCGTTGTTAAGCAAATGAGGAATAACCCGGGCACCACACTTTTCTGCTCTTTTAACTGTTCTATCTGTCGAATTGTCGTCTACAACCACAACTTCGTCGCACCACGAAACAGTTTTAATGCAAGCTTCTATATTGTCTTCCTCGTTTTTTGTTAGAATAACGGCGGATATCACAAATGTATTCTATCACCTGCAGAATAAAGCAACAACATGTGCCCACAAAGTGCCATAATATTTTTGAAAATACAAAAATCTGCTTTTTTTAAATATCTTTTGCGTATTTTCACTTTTTTTTGTACTTGCACCCCACGTGTGCATTACTTTGGCATGTGGGTTAATAAAAATATGACACCCATAAAGTCTTAGGCGAGTACATAAGTCATCTTCTTCGAAAAACAAAAAAAATCGCTCATCAAATCCACCGATTGCACGAAACACTTCTTTTTTGAGAAAAAGAGCTGTTCCGGGCGCGACATCTACCTCTTTTATAGATTTTTTATCCCAGTCCATATACCAATATGCTTTTGCAACGGGATTTTTTGGAAAAAGTTTATTAAGTATGGATAAACATATAATTGCACGTATTGGGGTAAGTTTTGCAGAACCCTGAAGGGGATAAGGCTTATTTTGTGGATTAAGCAATAATGGAGAAACAATTGCATTTTTATTTTTTTCTGCAAAATCACACAAAATATCCAATACTCCAGGCAAAATAATCGTATCCGGGTTTAAGAAAAACAAATATTCTCCAATTGCTTCTTTTGCCCCAATATTATTCCCTGCCCCAAACCCAACGTTTTTCTTTACCCAGATATAGATTACGAATGGAAATCTTTCTTTGAGTTTTGTCTGGATTGTTTTTTCCTCGTCGTTGTCTACAACAATAATTTCGTACTTTACTTTTGGTTTTAATGCAATTATTGAGTTGATACATGCAACGAGTTCGTCAAAAACTTTGTAATGGACAATGATAATAGATATTAGAGGGATTTTTGCCATGTTGTTATAATTTCCAAAAATCTATCAACGCTTTTTTCCCATGCCCACTGTTTCAAAACATTTTTCCGGGCATTTTCTCCCATTTCGTTTCTACGTTTTTCGTTGCTTATTAATTCGTCTAGTTTTTCGAAAAGTTTTTCCTGATTTCTTTCAACCAAAAACCCTGTCTTGCCATCTAATACTGATTCTTTGTATCCCCCTTCGTTTACTGCAACAACAGGGACACTGCATGCCATTGCTTCTATTGCTGTTAGGCCAAACGGTTCGTTTCGAGACAAACACACAACAATCTTACTCTTGTTATATTCGTTTACCAGTTCCTTGTCTGGTATTCCTTTTCCCTGCAAATCGCGAGAGATTATCTGCACAACAGGTTTTTTATCGAAAAACTCCATTGCACCTTCCAGTAAATCGTATCCTTCTACATCTATTGGTTGTCCCAAAAACAGTATGTCGTATTCCTTTTTTGTTTTTTGTTGGACAAATTGCTTTGGGTCAACACCCAAATAGCAAATTGATGCTTTTTTACCATATGCATCTGCAATCCAATCCGCAGAATACTGTGAGTTTGCTAAAATAAGTCCCGCTTTTTCTGTATTTGTATAATCCAGTGCTTTTCGAATAGAACGGTTTAGTAGCTCATACATTCTTTTAGTTAATGAGGTATTTGGCAACTGTTTTAGTAACGGATCGTACACAATACGCAGTGGTTCTTGACAATAATACACAGATGGAGTTTTTAAAAACCGCAAAATAAATGGCGCTTGGGTAAATTTTGATGGGTGCACAAACACAAAATCATACCCACCATTATCTATCAAATCTGCAATTTTTTTATGTATTATAGACAGCCGAAAAAGGGAAACTGTGTCATTATAAATTCTGTGTTTTTTCTGATTTTCAGGAAAGAAAAACGTTTTATTAAAAATCTTTTCGCTCGGCAAGTCTTCTGTAACATCCAGATAATACAAATCAACTATATGATTAATGGATAGTATTTTGCCATACTCTTCTACTACCCGTCTGGCACCCCCAAATGATAACTCGTGAAAAAATGCAATCTTCATATGTAATGTCATTGCGAGGTCGCCCGAAGCAACCGTGGCAATCTTCCACGTCATTCTGGCCTTTGTCCAGAATCGTCTTTTAAGACGCTAATCGTATAATAAACAAACAATGGTATTGCAACAAGCGTCCCAATCATGGCCGAAATCCCAGCCCCAAGCATTCCATACTGTATAACGAGTGGAACAATAGGAATAATTAGTCCCAAAAAGCTAGCCAGTGTTACCACGGTAACATATTCCTGTTTCCCAACTGCTAAAAACAGGGCAGATGCAAACCCGGAAATTGCTCGCAACACCCCAAACACTGCCAAAATGGGTAGTACCACTGCCATACCAAGCCATTTATCCCCCAAAACAACATGGATAATTTCTTTCGGGAAGAAAAAAAGGATAATACCAAATGGGATAGTAAGCAACGACACAACCAGCGTTGATTTAACAAATGCTGTTTTTAGCCGCATCCTGTCGTCTGCAATTTTGGCATATACAGGGAAAGTGACCCGGGAAAACACATCCCCAACTTCGGTAATTGGCAAGATCGATATGGAATATGCCATTTCGTACAACCCCAAAGACGTTGTCCCAAGTAATCTTCCAACAACTATGTTGTCTGCATTATGGAACAGGTAATTAAAAATGCCGCTTGCCGTAATCCATTTGCCCCGGTGTATAATTTGTTTTATATAATCTGCCTTAATCATAAGACGTGGACGTGGCTTGACAATAATAAATGACAACGCAAGTTCCAAAATAATCCCGGCAATAAACCCAATTACCAAGCTTATCGCTGAATGGGTTATAAAAGCAAAACCTATAGCAACCGACCCATCGACAAAAAATAAAACAAACCGGTACCAAAATTCCTTCTGGAATTGCAGTTCTTTTTGGAAATACGCAACCGATGGATTAATAAAACCCCGAAGTAATGGCGCTATGCTAATTACTTGCAATAGCGGCACAGACTGCGGCGAATGAAAAAATGCGGCAACATATGGCGCACTTATATAAAGCCCAAAAGAAATTATACATCCCCGCACTATGGACACAATCCAAGCTGAATGAATATACTCGTCTTTTTTTTCTTTTTCCTGAATTAACAAAACATTAACTCCAGTTTCGGTAAATACTTCTAGCAATGCCAATACAAGCATAGCAACCCCATACGCGCCAAATTGCCCTGGGTCCAAAATACGCGCCAACACAGCAGTCCGAATAAACGAAACGATTCTGGTAGAAAAACGAAGCGCACCAACCCATGACACGCCTTTTATGGCATCTATGCTATACCCACCCCCTAAAAATCGCTGTACTGTCCCCATACTGCTTCCTGTAAGTATGGCGATATCCGAAGTAACTTGCAAGATTGGCAAAATAAATATGGCGCCGGGATGCTTGATATAGCGATAGTTTTTCTTTACAGACCAAGCCAGATACAAAACAAGCAAAGCGTATAGCAAATAGCGTATAGCGTATAGTTGAAAAATAAAATACAGACAAAGCAAAAAGAAATAAAAAAAATAGCGGGCGAATAAAAAGATTACTTTTGGACGGAAAATGCCTGCTTCTGTGTCTCCAAGGGCAAAGCGATAAAACATAACAAACGCGGCTTTCAAATTTTTTCTAGGTTCCCAAAAAACAATTGCGTTTCTGGCAAAGACTATAGAAAATTTTTCTCGTCTCAGTTTTTGGGCCCAGACATAGTCTTCGTTATGATAATACTTTTCTGGAAACCCACCCGTTTTTTCCCAAACGTTTTTTTTAAATGCCATACTTCTGGATGCGGGCAAAAAAGTATTGGGGTCAACTTTATCGGGCATAACCAAAACATATGGCACAACGCATTTTTGGAATAACGATTTTGGTTTTGCCGCATAATACCCCGCCACCACATCGACGTTTTTTAATAAAAATGGTGCCGTTATATTTTGAACCCAATTTTTATCCAATATACACCCAGCATCGCTACAAACAATAATGTTTCCATATGCATTTTTTATTGCTTCGTTCCTCCCCACCGCTCTATTTCCTTTTTTTATTATAACCTTGAGCTTGATTGGTTTATTTGAAATTGGAAATTTGAAATTTGAAATTATTGATGCCGTAACATCAGATGAACCTCCGTCCACAATAATCACCTCGTCGGGCAAAACAGATTGATTTGCTATCGACCTTAACAAGGCTTCGATCGTTTTTTCTTCGTTATATACTGTTGCTATAAAACTAATTTTCATTTGCTTTTCCATAACTTTAAATACATATCAGTTACCTTTCTCCACGTCTGCTCTTTTGCCCACTCATATGCTTGTTCAATGTCATTGCGAGGATTGTAGGCGACCTGCCTGCCGGCAGGCAGGCGTGGCAATCTTTCAAAAATATTAATTATTTTCTCCGCCAATGCCTCGCCCGAATCTGCAATGATTATCCACTTTACAAACGGCGCCATGGTTAAGTAATCTTTTTTTAGCGGATTGTCGTATACGCTGCACACCAACCGCTTTGCTGCCATAACCTGTAAAATAGTAAGGTACGAGGAAGCAAAAACGATATCTGCTTCCGTAATAGCCTTGTCTATAGCTGCCTGAGTGTTACTGTATACATCCCCATATTCCTGTAGATTTTTTTTGAGTACCCCTTCCCCATACGCTTCAAATTCGAATTCCACTTTCATTTTCTTTAAGGCATCCAAAGCCGCAACATAAATAGATATTCCTATATCTTCCTCAAATCTCCCAATCAAAATAATTTTGATTTTTTTTCCCCCGCGTTTTCTCACCTCGGAGGTGGCAGGCTGAGCACGCGAAGCCATGACTCCTGCGAGGCGGACGTCTACACCACCATATGTAATATAATCTGGCCTTGTCCCATACCATCTGGCAATAAACTCCCCCACACAAATATTCCCAAATGCCAGCTTTTCGGACAATTTACGCACGAAAATGGCCTTTTTGCTAGGCGGAAACGTGGTTTCCCACCCATGGAACGTTACATATGCAAGCTTACTAGGATACAAAAATCGAAATGGAAAATACCAAAAAAACACGTCGTGTGCATGGACAATGTCGGCATTATTAATAAGATTTTTGTGAGCAAATAACCACCCCCAAATCCGAAATTTTTTAAAAAAATTATTTTTCCCAACAGGTATTCTATATACTTTTATTCCATCGTCATTCTGGCTTGTCCAGAATCTATTTGTCAAATTTTCATTTCCCATCATTTTAGCATCTTGGGAAGCCGAGTGATAGTTTATATTATAGGGTTTGGGTATTTCTTCGGTGACAATTATTACTTTATGTCCATTTTTAATAAGTCGCTTACTAATTTCCAACACGTGTCGTTCTACCCCACCGCCATGGGGGTAAAACAACCGAACAAAAAACAAAATTGTCATAAATACCTTTGTATTATACCAAAATTAGCCATGTGGTATAATCCAAAATAATAAAATAGCCCCAAACAAATGCCGTTTGGAAATTGTTTTTTCTTCGCTCTTTGGGGGAATTTTTTATTTCTCCCTTCCCACCTGACAAGTAGGAACATATTAATTAGCCAATAAAAAAGCGCTGAAGAAAAATGATGGAACACCATCTTCTGCAACGCTTCTGTCGCATAAACAATCACGCCGATAAAAACACAAGGAAATACCATGCAATTTGGTATTCTATGTGTTTTATCAATTTTTGTTTCTGCAAGACAGAAGCAAATACCTTGGTAAGGAAGAGGACGATTCTTCCCAACCTTGGCCTCTCCGCTTTTAAAGCGAAGGCTATGTGTTGCTAGGCGCTCACATCCCCCATGACGTAGGGCACACCGCATGCTTGCAACACATTTTTGGTCGTCCTGGTCCGGACGGCATAACCGCAGTAGACCAAGGGTGCCCGGCAAAGGAATTATATAGCAAAATAGATTTTATAATACTTTTTATTAACGCCATTGTATATGCACTTGCCATTTTTGCGTATGCAGCGTTTGATAAAGTGCTAGTAGGCCTTGTGTACTCTGTGATTGTAACAATTATTGCCGGGATTATTCTCTTACAAGTAAAAAGCGATTACAAAAAATATCCGGTTATTACCTATACAACAATTACCTATACCTTAGGTACAGTTCTTGCCATTATCTTCCGTTTTCATTAACTCCATAATTATACAAACAGCGGCAAAGGAAATGCTGATTTTTTGTAGTCCAGATATAACTTTATAGTTTCCCCATGGTCAAATGCGAGTTCTTTCAATGGGGGCAACTTTTCTATTGGCACCCAGGCAATTTCTGTAGACTCTTTGTCCGGCTTCCCTGTTTGTTTAATAGGTTTTACAATAAATTCTATCGTAATGTTTTGCCTGTCTTCATGCGGCCTGTCTGGACTTGTATTTACCCGAAACAAAGAAACAACTTCTCCAACCCATCCAGTTTCTTCCATAAGTTCCCGCAAAATACCACTTGCCGCATTTTCGTCCCGATTTAAAAATCCTGCAGGCAAAGCCCACTTTCCTGCTTCCAAAAGACCAGGAGCCCATTTTTCCAACAATAATGCACCGTCCTTTTCGACAATTGCATGCACGACAACATGCCGCAAACTTACTTTTCCACCATTTTCAAATACACAGTTGATCATAGATGTGTTATTTTTTATCGTTTAATAAGACTGGTTAAAATATCTTCCGAAGTAAAAAATGCTTTTGCTCTTTCGTTTCGTGGACGAGGTAAATTGTTAGTGAGTATTTTATGAATAGTACCTGGGGCTGGCGTCATAACGGCAATTCTGTCCGAAAGTGTTAACGCTTCCCTAATTAAATGTGTAATTAACACAACCGTAATTTTTCTTTTTTTCCAAATATCCAGCAACAATGCACGCAATGTTTCTGCGGTAAATTCGTCCAGGGACGAAAACGGCTCGTCCAACAAAAGCACATTTGGGCTTATTGCCAAACTTCTTGCAATACCAACCCGCTGCTTTTGCCCACCCGACAGTTCTTTGGGATGTTTATCTTTATAATCTTGCAATCCAACTTCGGATAGCAATTCTGTAACAATTTCGTTTGTTTTTTTTGTATTTACCCCATTCATTTTAAGACCAAACGCAATATTTTGTGCAACAGTTAAATATGGGAAAAGCGCAAAATATTGGAAAACAAAACCAATCGTTGGTGCTTCTTTCCATATAATTTTCCCGGCAGTTGGTGTGTCTATTTGTGCAAGTATTCGAAGTAACGTCGATTTTCCACAACCCGATGGCCCAATAACCGTAAAAAATTCTCCTTTTTGCACAGTAAAAGAAACATCTTGCAATGCAATAATCCGTTCCTTATCCAGGGTAAATATTTTTGTTATATTTTGTACAGTAAGCATTATTCTTGTTGATATCGTGTACTTATATTAAGTAACGGCAACCAAATGTATTTGTTTAATAAAAATAAAAGGAGCAACAGCAGTAAAATACCAATGATTAAAATTTTTGACTGCCCACTATTGCCAGCCTGGGCCAAATATGTTCCAACCCCCGGAACAGCAACAATAATTTCGGCAGCAATAATTGCCTCCCAGGCTTCTCCCCAGGAAACAATAGATCCGGTAATAATAGCAGGAAAAAGCAAGGGAATAAGAACAAAAATAATATATTTTCTGCCAACTGCGCCATACAATTTTGATGCTTCCAAAATATCGGCGCTAATTTGCTTTTGCGCCGAAATAAGAGTAAATAATATGGGCCAAATCATGGTAATAATTAAAATAAAAATCGTAACAATAGACGTTTTTCCAAACCAGACAACAAATAATGGAAACAGTGCAAACGACGGAAAGCTTTGTAAAACATCCAAAATTGGCAGGCTAACTGCTTCTATTCTGCGAGACGAAGAAAGAAAGAGTAAAAGAGCAATAGCAAGCGCCATAGAAATAACATATGCAACAGACACCCGAAATAAACTTTCCAAAAATCCCAAAAAAAACTGCTTAACGTCCAATGTTGTAAATCCCAACACGGCAATTAACATAAGGACAAGCATGGTAATAACAACAGAAATTGTTACCACATGTTTTCTTTTCCGGATCATTTTAATGCTATGTGTATACCGCATACATATAGTATAGATATTCTTGAAGAAAAAAAGAAGGAGAAAACAGAAAGGCCAGGGAGGGTTTGCGAATAATACGCAAGAATCCCTCCCGGGCCATCCCTTCCGCCGTAAAGGCAGACGGGGATTTCTGACTAGACAAGTTTCTAGATCCTCAGAGGACGTCTCCAGACTACGCAGCAGATGCCGACCGCTTGGGTATCCTGACCATCAGCTTAAGACCCTTGCCGGGTACCGTTATAAGGGCTGCAGCTGCATTGTTCCCGCCGGCGTTTTCACGAAGCCAACGGCGAAGTGCAGTTCCAGTGTCCGAAACGGTTCTTGTCGTCACTGCCTTGTTCCAGCATGCATCTGCGATGTCTTGGAAGCGCACTGCCTTGTTGGCATGCTCAACAAGATACAGGAGCAAACGGTAGACAGGACCGCTATCCATCTGCCCCTTGCCATTGACGACAATCACTTTAGGATCCCCGTCATGGATCTCGACGGAAAGGCGAGACACAGGCTTGGAACCACGAGGTCTTCCCCTTCGCTTCCCTGTCACTTCCTCAAGACGGGCAGGAGAAGGTAGATCAGAACGCTGCGCGTTGTAACGTGCAGCAATGATTCCGGCAATTTCTCCCGCATGAACGAGCGCTTCCAGAAGCTCATCCTCGTCAGATGCAAACACCACTCTGTCTGCCCCGGCTTTGATCAGGGCGACCTCGAGAGCACTCCGGTCATGGTGCTCTTCTTTAACCACGGCGACTATGGGAACACCAGGATGCTCAGTCCGATGTACTACGATTGCCAGGTCGAACCCGACAGGTGGATCGTTAAAAAAGTAGACTGGTCTCATAGTAATTACCTCTGTGCAGGTATCCCCGCACGAAAATAAACTCTTGCCCTACCGACAGCTCGAACCAGAGTACAGTTTTTCTATACAGCTCCTTCTGAGTAAATTATTCCGACCGCGGAACGAGCAAGCAGGAAAATATTCCTACATCCTCGCTCCGGGCCGAAAAAAGCTTGTCTATGTCAAAGAACGTTCTTTATAGCTCTTTTTCCTTGTGTAACAAGCAAATCGTTAACAATAAAGCAGAAATATAAAGAAGCACCTTATTCTACAACAGTACTCACAAGACTACAAGCCTATGTGATATACTGTATGGGGAGCTGGAGTACCGGCTGAGAGGTTCGATAGACATCGGACGACCCTATAAACCTGATCCGGGTAATACCGGCGGAGGGAAATATGAAAGAATTTGATCTTAGCTTATATCTTGTCACAGACCGCAGAACCTTTGATAATACTCCACTTATTGATGTCGTCGAAAAAGCTATAATAGGTGGTGTAACTATTGTCCAATTACGGGAAAAGCGTGTTCTAACCGCAGAAATAATTATGCTTGGAAAAAAACTCCACGAGGTAACAAGACACTACGGGGTTCCTCTTATTATTAACGACAACATTATTGCAGCACTTGCTATTGGAGCCGAAGGCGTGCATGTTGGACAAAGTGATCAGATTGCGTTTTCTGCCCGGGAAATGATAGGACTCAATAAAATTTTGGGTGTATCAGCAGGCACAGTACAAGAAGCAATACGAGCACAAAATGACGGCGCAGACTATCTGGGCGTTGGCTCTGTGTTTACAACAACAACCAAAAAAGATGCTGGACATGCTATTGGATTAGAAATGATGAGGAAAATTTCACAATCGGTACATATTCCCATTGTTGGTATTGGTGGAATAACAAAAGAAAATGCATCTTCTGTAATTAATGCAGGAGCAGCGGGCGTTGCAGTTGTTTCTGCAATAATCGGCGCTAAAGATCCCAAACAAGCAGCGAAAGACTTGCGAAACAGTATATGAGCGAATTTGATCGCATTGAAAAAATAAAAAGACTCATACCAAAACTTTCTAGTAATGTTACTGTTGGCATTGGAGACGACGCAGCTGTAATAAAAGGAAATGAGCATGAGTATCAACTTGTCACGTGTGACTGTCTTGTCGAAAATGTCCATTTTATAAAAAACAAAATAACTCCTTCTGATCTGGGACAACGCGCTGTTGCTATTAACGCAAGCGACATTGCAGCAATGGGTGGAGCACCAAAATATATGCTTGTGTCACTCATTACCCCCAAAGACACGCCCGAATCTTTTGTTGAAGAACTTTATAAGGGAATTACTGCCGCATGCAAAAAATATGGCATCGACGTTATTGGCGGCAATATGTCTTCTGGCCCAGCAATTATTATCGACATTACCATGCTTGGAGAGATAAAAAAAGAAAATCTTGTCCTAAGAAGTGGTGCAAAACCCGGAGATGCTGTTTTAGTTACTGGAATACTTGGGAATGCTCCAAAAATCCCCATTGCCCGAATTCGTGAATCCAAGATACTTGGCGAGTCTGAAAAAATAACTGCAATGATCGATCTAAGCGACGGCCTTGCCAGTGATATACGGCATATTTGCACACAAAGCAACGTTGGCGTTAGGTTATACGAAGACAAAATTCCAAGGCTTCCAGGAGTTTCCTTGCATAGAGCACTTACAAGAGGGGAAGATTACGAATTATGTTTTACTGCAAAAAAAGAAGACGCTGCACATCTAAAAACGCTTGTGGAAAGAAAAACCAAAACACCTGTTACAATTATTGGAGAGATAACGAAGTCCTCTCTCATACTAGTGCAGCCAGACGGGAAAGAAATACCATTACAACAAGGCGGCTGGGACCATTTTATATGAAGCTACATTACGTGTTAACTATTGCCGGGTCAGATTCTGGTGGCGGAGCAGGCATACAAGCCGATCTAAAAACATGTGCCGCAATGGGTGTTTTTGGCACATGTGCCATAACAGCACTAACAGCACAAAACACCCGGGGAGTACAATCGGTATACCCTATTCCCCAGTCGTTTGTGAACGAACAAATAACTAGCGTTATGACAGACATAAAGCCATTTGTTTGGAAAACAGGCATGCTTGCAACAGAAGATATTATAAAAACAACTGCATCCCTTGTAAAATTCTAT